>FUWD013254368.1_pt3 | contig 11025 bp, 14 predicted proteins | sample 1063281 | NCBI WGS metagenome assembly FUWD01 (sample SAMEA79048168, study PRJEB19326) | metagenome | biome: marine
ATAAATAATAATAAATTTGAATTTGTTAAAGCAACACCTAATACTAAACTTAAAAAAGAAGGGTTAATTTAGAAAATTATTTAAAAAATTTTATTATTGATAATTTAAACATTGATAATATGAATATTGATACAATTGATACGATGAATATCGAGACATAAAAATAATTTTAAAATATTAATATTATTAATATTATTGTTTTTTATATAAAAATAATAATATTAATATTTTATTTATAAATAATACGCAGTTATTTTATTAAATATATTAAGATATCTCAGAATACTACATAAAATAAAACGCAACTAATTTTGTTTATATATAAGAAATATTAAATATTTAATTTAAATGGAATGTAGATTAATACAACAATTTTATAATTTATATTCAACACGATATAGATTTAATAAAATAATAATAAATTTAAAGTTTATAAACACTATATAATAAAGATAAAACAATGAATGATTATTTAATGCAAATTGTCATTTGTTAATCTATAGAATAATAACACATATGTTAAAAAAAATATTACGTACCTATACAAGACATTGTAATAAAGAATAAATAACACACCGTTATATAAAAATAAAACGCAAATAATTTATATTATATATAAGAAATCTATATTAATATAAATTAAAAATTATTTTATGAGAAAACTAATTAATTAAATTATTAATTAATTTAAAATTTAATAAATTTATTTTTTTTTGGAATTATTATCTTAGTATATATTATATAAGAAAATGGGAGGTGGATTAATGCAACTTGTCGCTTACGGAGCCCAGGATATTTATCTTACTGGGAATCCTCAAATTACTTTTTTTAAAGTAGTTTATAGAAGATATACTAATTTTTCAATGGAAGCAATTGAACAAACTTTTAACGGTACTGCTGATTTCGGCAAAAAAGTCACATGTACTATTTCTAGAAATGGTGATTTAATTCATACTATATTCTTACAGGTAACATTACCTTCTGTACAGTCTACTGAAGCATCATCATTCTTTAGATGGGTTAATTACATAGGACATGCATTAATTAAATCTGTAGAAGTAGAAATTGGTGGTCAACGAATTGATAAACAATATGGAGATTGGCTTAATATTTGGAATGAATTGACCCAGCAACCCGGTCTTAAAGAAGGATATGATAATATGGTTGGTAATACTATATCTTTAACTGGTACTGGACTAAGAGGTACTGATGCTACAACTTTATATATTCCTCTTCAATTTTGGTTCTGTAGAAATGTTGGTCTATCTCTCCCTCTTATCGCATTACAGTATCACGAAGTTAAGATTAATTTAGATTTCAGACCTAAAAATGAATGTTATGTTACAACTGGACAACAGGTTGGTAATTGTCAGTTAGTTAATTCTACATTAGATTCCTTTTGTGTTCCTTCACTTGAAGCAGCATCATTATATGTAGATTATATTTATTTGGATACTGATGAACGGCGTAGATTCGCACAAGTTTCTCACGAATATTTGATAGAACAGCTTCAATTTACGGGCGATGAATCTACTGTAAATACTAATGTGAAAATTAAACTAAATTTCAATCACCCTTGTAAAGAATTGATTTGGGTAGTTCAGAGAGATGATGTGATTAAACTTGGATACAATCAATGGACTAATTATACTGATAACTTTGATTTAGATACTGGATGGGGTTCTGTCAATCCTATGACTGGCTTACCTAATCCTAATGCTGCTGTATTTACTAATGTCGAAGAAGGAACTGACCCTTTCCCATACGTAGCCACTAATCAAGTTGATGCTGAATATATTAAATACTTAAATGATATTGATATTGCCGTAGATGATGTAAATCTTGATAGTAATTGGTCTGATGTTGATGCCAGTGGATTTGGTGGTACTTCATCTGTGCCTGGTTACAATAGCCCTCCTGGTGTTGGGGCTGGTTCATTGGCACAAAACAATCCTCGTATGGCACCATCTATGACTACCAGCCAAGCTCAGTCTCTAATGGGTAATGGTAATAACTTCAATGCTTCTTTCTTCCCCGGTGCTAATACCAATAACTTAGCACCTACTGACTTTGCTGCATTAACAACGGCAGGTGACTTTGGCGACCACGCTGGTCTTGGTCCTCGCAATGCTGGTAGAAATCCTGTTGTTCGTGCTAAATTACAACTTAATGGACATGATCGTTTCCAAGAAAGACTTGGTTCTTATTTCAATCTTGTTCAGCCTTACCAATTCCATACTAACATACCTTCTACTGGTATTAATGTTTATTCCTTTGGTCTTAAACCCGAAGAACACCAACCAAGTGGTACTTGCAATATGTCCAGAATTGATAATGCTACATTACAGCTCCAATTGACTCCTCTTGCGGCATTAGGTTCTAAGATTCGGGTATATGCTACCAATTACAATGTTTTGCGAATTATGAGTGGTATGGGTGGTCTTGCTTATTCTAATTAAATATCTATTACAAAGATTAAATAAAAACATTACATATAAAAATAATAAAATATTAATTATATTTTATTATTTATAAATTTAAAAAGATTAAAATATCTATTAAAATGATTCAATTTAGAACTAATGTGTATATTCTAAATACCCTTAAATATTTATAATTTCTTCTGGGTTTATTGGGAAAAATTCACTATTTTGATAATATTTAGGTTGGTCATATAAATTTGGTTCATTTACAATAATATTTTTGTTAATTATTTTAGGTTTATAATGAATATAATCTTTTAGTCCATCTATAATTTGCTGAATGGACACTTCTTCTTCCATTTTTCCATATCCACAACAAAAAGAGGTAAAAATAATATCAATATCTTCAATATCTTCTTTTGCATTAATAAATATATTATATAAAACTGCAATAGTAGCATAATAAGCATTTTTTGTATTTGAAACATTTTGAGGTAATAACATTGTTGGTGAAATTACAAGTGATTTATCACCTTTATTTAATATTATAGAACTTCCAATGGGTAAATATGGTTTACCAACAATACTTATAATATTTAACTGTTTTACAATATTTTTTACTTCCATTTCAATATTAGGAAAAATAATTCTACTCAAAGCATAATCAATACCTCCATCCATAAAACATAAACTATTAGCCGGTGATACATAATAAGTTTTCTTAGTTGGAATATAATCTTGAACTTTCATTGTATATGCTTCAAATCCATATTGTTTTATTTTTTCTATGTATGTTTCGCTTAATGAAATAAATATAATAGGCATATATTATAGTATTATATATTATAGTATTATATATGTCTATATATTTAATAAATTATATATAAACTTGGTTTTTTAAATGTACAAATATGATGGAGAAAAATATATATACCAATTCACAATATAAGATTATATATTATTAACATAATATATAATTAAATTAACAATTATGTTAAACAGGATCACCAAAGGTTTATGAGGATTAACCAAATCTGGTATTAAAAATATATAGTATTTTAAATATATTTATTACGTTGTCGTCGAGTTTGATTAAATTTAACATAATTTCTATTAAATATTTTATTATTATTAAATAATTTGATATTAATATTATTAGTTATATTATTGAAAAAAGGTAAACATTTTTTATATATTATTTTAGTATTCCATTTGTAATAATCAGACGTACATATATAAATATCAGACGGTTTATATAAATTTGTTAATATATTATATAATTCTAATATTACCATATCATCATTTTCAGTATCATTATTATTTACACAATTAATTGCAAATGAAATATAGTTTCTTTTCATAATAATATTTTTATTTTTAGTTGGGAGTTGTTGTAATTCTTTTTTTCGTGAACGAATATTATATTTATGAGATCTATCGTCTTTTCTATTATTCCATATTAAAATAAAAAAATATGTTGGATAATTTTCCATTAATTGACTTATATATAACCAAGCTCTTTTATATTTGACATAGTTGTTATATTTTTTATTAATAGGTAACTTATGTATAAGATTTATTATATTTGCAACATCAACAATAATAATATTATCATAATTATGATTATGTATTACTATATCACTAAATATCTGGTTTAGAATATTTATTTCTTTTTTATTTTAGGATAAATAAAATTATACGATTTTTCTAATGATATTCCCTGTGAAATAACTTCTTCTTCTTGTAACGGAAGTTCTTCTTGTAACGGAAGTTCTTCTGGTAACTGAAGTTTTTCTGGTAACGGAAGTTCTTCTTGTAAAGGAAGTTCTTCTTGTAAAGGAAGTTCTTTTTGTAAATTAAGTTCTTTTTGTAAATTAAGTTCTTCTATATTTTGTTGTATTATATTTGTAGACATTCCGCCACTCATTTTAAATGTACCAAAACGTCCTTTAATATTATAATAACCAGCGTTTTGTAATCTATTATCTATCTTTGCTATATTACTTTTTTTCACACTTACTATTTTACCAAATTTATTATATTTTAAATCTTTTTTTTGCAATCTCCCATTTGTTAATTTTGCGATATTATTCATAACTTCATATCTTGAACCATAATGTTTAGATTCCATATATTAATATAATATTTATGAATATTTTAAATTTCAATTTTAATAATTTTTAAAGTATATAAATCTAATAATTCAGTTGGCGATATCATAGTATTAAAATTATATTCAAATTCTTGTGCTATTTTTATATAATAAGATAGCCCTTTATATATAATATAATCATGTGGTATAAATTTATCTAATATATCATTCCAATTATCATTATTTTTAATATAAAATATATCATTTTCATATTTCATAATACCATTATCTATATTTTCATTTTCATTTTCATTATTTTCATCATTATTTGAAAATTCAATTCTATCATATGTATTAAATGGTTCTGGATGAATAAAGTCAATTTCATGGTCTAAAAATATATTATACTCATTATCTAACGGTAACATTGATAATGTATCATTCTTAATTGTATTTAAATAATAAGAATATGAGTTAGATTGTAAGAATTCAAAAGGAATCATAATTTTATTATAATCATCAAATAATAATTCTTTCCAAACTTTTTTAGTATTTGTAATTATTTTAAAAATATAATAATTTATTCCAGTATATACAATTTCACCATGATTAAAATAATCTTTAATTAATTTCATTTTACTAATTGCTATATAAGGTTTTATTTCTGATACTAAATTATTTGGACTAGTAATAACAAATTTATAAATATCAATATTAAATTTAGTATCTTTTAAAAATGGGAACATAAAAGTTTGATCCAAATTTTTATTTAAAATTAACTTTTTATATTTAGTATCTTTAATATTAAATATAAAAGTAAATTCATCTTCTAATATTGAAGAATCATCTTCTAAATTATTTTCTAAAAATATAATTAAAGAATTAATTAGATAATTAGTTCCATCTGAAAATGATATAAATTGTTCAGTTGGTTTTATTTTTTTTTCACAAAAATTACAAATTATTTTATTTGTAATTTGTTTTTTATTTATATATTTATTTAAGGATTTTATAAAATTAATAATATTCATTATATAAATATTTATATATGTATATCAAAAATATTGAAATTCAATTTTATATAATTAATTAGTAAATTTAAAATTTAAAATTTTCTCTAATTTACATTTAATATTATTATTTGGTATAGCACTACTATTCTCATAATTATTTATAATATTAACATTAATATTCATTTTAAGAGCTAACTCTTTTTGCGATAATTTATTATGTAATCTTGCTTGTTGCATTTGTTTTGAAAACTTCATAGAAATTTTTTTAATTTTTACTAGATTCATTTAAATTATCAATTTTATATAATAATTGTTGATTATCTTTATTTTTTTATTATTTGTTAATAGTGTATTAAATTTATTAAATTTATTTATTCTAATATTAGTTTGTGGAATTTTTTTTTAAAATAATAGGCACCCAGTCTTGTTCATAATTAGTATTCATAATATTTAATAATATAATATTTTATATAAAAAAATAAATCATTTTTTTATATAAAATATATTATATGAAAACATTAATAATAACATTAATGATTGTTGGTATTATATTTATTGCTATTGGATATATAAATACAAATCAAAACTGTCCGCCACCAATAGTACAATATAGATATATACCAAGAACATTTGATGAAGAACAAAATAATCAATTGCCTATTTTGTCTGTTTATGGTAAAATGTTTGATAATCCGACTCCCTGGCAAAATAATGCAGGATACGCTAATAATTTTGATACAAATCTTATAAAATCTTATAAATCTCCATATGCACAATCTCCCTATATGCGATAAAATATTATTTATAAATTTGTTTATTATTTTTATTATATTCTAATTCATCTAAATAGGTATTTAATTTATCTTTAAAATTAGTTGGAATCCAGTGTGAATATATTATTTCATTAAAATTTTTAAACTTTTTTCTTTTAGTTACTAATATATTTTTAGTTGTGCCATTTTTATTTTTTTTAATTTTTATTAATTTTAGGTCTTCCATAAAATATGCAATATCATCAATATTATTTTCCCATTTTTCATTTATTATTTTAACAGATTCATTATTAATATTAAATTCTGATAAGATATAATTTTTAAATTCAATGTTAATATCTAAAGAATTTTTAGGTAAAATTTGTATTAAATTATTAAATGCATTTAATAATTTATTATCTCTGTTTAACATTACCATAAATCCCATCTGCCAACTTTTTCTATTTATATCTGGAATACAGGGAGGGACTTTATATTTTTCTTGTAACATTAAATATGTCCAATCTCCATCTTTTGTTTTATTAAATAATTCTTTAACTATTACTTTAAATATATCATACGCAATTATAGAAGATGTTTTTATATCTAATCCTAAATTTTCTTTTAAATCATTAATATATTCTATTGATAATTTAGCATTCCATCCATTTAACATAATATTATGCATTGCATTTATCCAATTATCATTTTTATAAACATAGTTTGTAGTTTTTTTAATTCTACTATTTTCAGCTACATATATTATAATTTTACACAAATCTTTTAAATATTGTATTGGAAAATGATCAAATATTCTAAATTCAATTCCATTTGGTTTATTCATAGGTGCCCCTGATTCTCTATGCCAAGGTCTATCCGGGTCAGTGCTTCCAAATGTTCTAAAATTACTACTTAATGCTGATATACCACCTTCTTTTTTAGCAGGAGGAGTTTGTGTTAAACAAGGTTTTAGTTTATCTTTCTGATAATATTCCAAACCATCTCTCCAATAAGTAGGAATATCTGAATATCTACCAATTCCTTTATTAAATTTTCTCACATCACTTCCTGCAAAATTACCCCATCCTATTCTTACAACTCTAAAAGAACCCTTTATTCTTTTTCTTTTAGTACCCATTGCTTTTTGGTCACCTGAAAAAAAAGCAGTTATTAGTAATGGTTCTAACCATTGTAATTGGTTAGCAAAATTACTATGTTTATTTATAAAATTAGTATTAGATGTTTTATTCGTAAATGGTAATGTAATTGTTAAATGATAACTACCTAAATATTCTGTATATAATTTATTTCGATTATCTTTATCTTTATCAAATTGATAATTTACATGAGTTGTATTTTTAGGAACAATTAAATAATCGGTCATGCCATATGGAAATGACATAAGAGAACCATGATTTTTAATTTGTTTCTCTACTATTTTATCCTTTTCTAATAAATAATAAAATTTAAGTTCTAAATTTTGTATTTCTTCACAATATAATTCTATAGATTTTTTACCATCTTTTAGTGTTGAAAATGGTTCAGTTGTAATAAATTCAGGCATATTAAAGGGTGTTTTTTTTATAACCCATTTACCATTACATTTTCTACCCGTTGGTTCAAATGGTATTTCTTCTAAGAAATGTTGATTAGCTATTGATAATTTTTCTTTATTTTTATTTTTGAGTATTCTTAAAACAGGATCAAACGAATTAATATTGTAAAATCTGTTATTTTTTTGTTAGTATCTTTATATAATGGTAAATGAAACAAATGCATTTCATGTTCTATCCCAATTCCCCATTTATAATTAATCAGTTGTTTATATTGTTTTGTATTAACTTTGTTTTTATATATAATATCAGATGGTTTTATAGATTCTCTTGTATTTATATTTTTTTTTTTGATACTCATTGTATATTATATTATATTATATTATTTATAAAATATTAATAAATATTATCATAATATTTATTAATTAAAATATTATGATAATATTTATTAATTAAAATATTTACACTTTTTGATTTTACCTAATATACAAGATAGATAATTAGTCATATTACAGAATAATTTACAAAAAATGTTGTTTATTATTATAATGTTTTTTGAATAGTTAATTTTGGTCCTTTTTTGTATTTTCTATATAATTATTTATATCTACTTCATTTTCTATTTCTTCATTATCATCTAAACAATTTGCACTATGATAATCCCATACACTATCTGGTCCTATTCTAAATTCTTCGTGATGATCAGCTTTATACCAAAAAACTTGGTCTGTTATTTTATTAGTTTTTGCATTATTTGCAATAACTAAACATTCAAAATTTTCAGTACATTGATCCATTGTAGAACAAAACATTTCAAACGTAGGAAACATTCCAGCATAATGATCAAATATTCGTTTTCGATTAGACCCAATATTTTCTCTTAATATAAATACATAATCAATATTAGTTCTTAAATTAGGAGGGATTCCTAACGCAAATTGCATAGTTAATAAAAATAAAATATTATAATGCCGACCATTCATAAATATATTTCTTATATTAGGATCTTTTTGCCATGATTTATCATATAAACAATCATCTAATATTAAAAAGGTTCTTACATCTAAATCAGTGCATCCTGAATTTTCTAATTTCTTTAATTTTTTTTGTCTTTTTAATATATTTGATGTTACTGGTTCTGAATATTCATCATGAATAAATATTGGTGGTATGATTTTTGAATAAAATTTATTTGCTTGTTCTGTTGGTGATATAACAGAACCAACTGGAATATCTTGATGATAAAATAATAAATCTTTAACTAAATATGATTTCCCAGTATTTCTCTTACCTATTAAAACGACTACGCTATTATCATTTATAGAACTCATGTCAAATTTTTTTAATTGTAAATTCATTATTAATTTAATATATTATATTATATATTTTAATACGCATAATTTATTTCATACTATATTATAGAAATTATTATAATAATCTAACTATCTGGTCCTATTCTAAATTCTTCATGATGACCTGCTTTATACCAAAAAACTTGGTCTATTATTTTACTACTGTGTGGATTATTTGAAATCACCAAACATTCAAAATTTTCAGTACATTGATCCAGTACAGAACAAAATATTTCAAATGTAGGAAACATTCCAGCATAATAATCATAAATTATTTTTCTGTTAGCAATAATAGTTTCTCTTAATATAAATACATACTCAATATTACATCTTAATTTAGGAGGAATTCCTAATGCAATTTGCATAGTTAATATAAATAAAATATTATACTTTCCGCCGTTTATAAAAAGAGTTGTTATATTAGGATCTTTTGTCCATGATTTATTAAATAAACAATTATCTAATGTTAAAAGGTTCTTCTATCTAAATCATCATGTCCTGAATTTTCGAATTTCTTTAAATTTTTTTGTCTTTCTTCTTTTAATATATTTGATATTATTGATTCTGAATATTCATCATGAATAAATAATGGAGATATAAAATTTGAATAAAAATTATTTTCTTTTTCTGTTGGTGATATAACAGATCCAATTGGGATATCTTTATTATAAAATAATACATCTTTTGCTAAATATGATTTTCCAGCAGTTTTATTACCTAGTATTAAGATTGCGCTATTATCTTTTATAGAACTCATATCAAATTTTTTTAATTGTAAATTCACTATATTATCTTTTATAGAACTCATATCAATTTTTTTTAATTGTAAATTCATAATATTATAATAATATTATTATAATATTATTATATTTTATATTTTATATTTCAATACGCATAAATTATTTATATTATAATTTCATTGTAACTTCAGTATAATTTAAAACGATGGTATTTTAGGATCTATATCATAATTTATAGTATCTTTTACGATATTTTTATTATTACTAAGAACTTGTTTATTATTAACAATGTCTTGTTTATTATTAATTAACTCAGTAACACTCCCACCAATTAAATTATTTATTTTTGAATGTAATAACCATAATCCAATCATAGATATTATTAAGCTAAATATAAAATATTGTATATATTTATTATAATTAATTTTATTTTTATTTTTATTTTTATTTTTATCATAATAAAATATTATTCCAACAACTAATATACTTAATACTAAACTACCAATGCCATAATATAAATAAGTATTCATTATAATATAAATATGTTTTTAATTATCAATATTTAAACTCATGTATTTTAATATATTTTAAAAATTGTCATTAAAAAATATTGGCTTTTTATTATTACTATTTTTTTTCTTTTTATTATATTTCGTTTATCATTTTTTATAATTAAATGTTTAATATTATTAGAAATATTTTCTGTATCTTTAGTCTCATTTGTTATTAATTCATCATCTATATTTTTATATACGTCATTAATAATTTTATCATTATTTGTTATATCAGATATAACTGATTCATTATCATCACTTTCACTATTATTAAGTATAATTTCATTATCTTCACTATTATTATTAATTTGTTCTATATCATTATCAGTTATTTCACTATCAACATGTTCATTGTCACTATCTGACAATGAATTGTTATTATCACTATGAACGGTATCTCCATCAGATTGTTCATTATTATTATCACTAGGTCCTTTGTTATTATCAGAATGTTCATTATTCTCACTCATTTCATTATTATTATCAACCTGTTCATTGTCTATATCAGAATGTTCATTGTCACTGTCATCTTGTTCATTATCACTG
>FUWD010001087.1_pt1 | contig 11024 bp, 10 predicted proteins | sample 1063281 | NCBI WGS metagenome assembly FUWD01 (sample SAMEA79048168, study PRJEB19326) | metagenome | biome: marine
CACGGTAAACCCATAGTTCCGCCTTACAATTTGTAAGGCAATCAAACCGCAAGGAATGACCATGGAGCTGTGGGCAGAAGATCAAGGAGAAAGCGAATGCTGGCCTGTAATGGACCAGATAGGGGTTGCAACATCACCCCATGCGAAAGCAGGCAGACTTCCTTGAGGTCTCGCGCTACAGAAATGCCGGAGAACCTGCATTATGATGGAAAGCAAATGTACGTGGATTTATATCCATGTGTGCGCCATCAAGATCATTGTGATCAAGCAGGCTGCGGTTCTACTGTAGAGGTAAGGACTATATCCTTACTGGGTGCACTTGTGTGCTTTTGCGAGGCTTGAGCCCGGTACGGTGAAAGTCGTACGCCGGGTTCTGAGGGGACGGTGGCGTAGTAATACGCCGCTGTTACCCGATCATACTTAATCCTGGCTTAAGCCCTCCCCATTCAATGCATCCCATCATGAATTTTTTTTGAGGATACCATTAATGATATTAGTGATTTCATCCGGTTCGACAGGCTTCGTGATATATGCAATCGGGTTGAGTTTCTCTGCATTGATGATTTCATGCGTCTGTGCCCTGGCGGAAAGGAAGATGAACGGAATTGCGGACAGTGCTGCGTCCTGAAGCACTTTTCTGCGGAGCTCAAGTCCGTCCATAACCGGCATCATTACATCAGAGAGAATGAGATCGGGCACGTTGTTTTTACATATATCAAGGGCTACACTGCCGTTTTCTGCGACCATGACATGAAAGCCTTTTGACTCAAGGACGTAGGAAATCAGCCTTTTTGTATGTGGTTCGTCTTCAACGAGAAGGATTGTTTGCTGGGCCATGGTGATGATGTCTTTGTGATACTTACTGCATAATTTAATTGAACTTAACGATGCCGTGATGAAAATCCTAATTGTCGGGGTTCTCGATATTGTGGGTGAAGTAATCGAAAAGCATCTCTTCGGGGTTGTTTCCTGTGGTCTGGAAAATTCTGCCGGTTTTTGTCTCCATTCTAGCCATCATCCGCTCACTGCCTCCTGTCATGGTTCGACAGATTGGGAGATTTCTTTGCAGGATGAGGCTGGTCAGTGATCGTAGGTTGTCAATATGTATGGTATCGTGTTCGCGCCTTAGGACATTGGCACCGCCGATAAGGCAAATGAGAAGATTTCCCGGGTCTGCCCCTTCGTTCTGCATTACGCTGAAGAGCGTTTCGAGGGCATGGGCGGCATAGCGGTCCTTTCCTGTCTCAGCATGTGCCGGAGGGACTCCCGGCAGCATGACATGCGCCAGTCCTCCGACTCGAGTTCCCGGATCGTATGCACAGACGGCTATGCATGAGCCAAGGGGGCTGGAAATCAGCACTCTGCCGGGACCTGCCGCTGTAACCTCGCCGGTATAGGCGACGATGTGCGGTGTTTCATGCCGGGCACCGTATCCGTCATAATAATGTTCTCCAAATGTACTCCGGAACTTGAAGGCGTCCTCCGTATCTGTCTTCGCAGTTTTCTTCATGATTGGACCTCTCTTTGATTGGAGGCAGTTTCCTGTTGCAGCGGTAATGCCATGGTGAAGACCGTTCCCCCTTCCGGGGGACATTCAAAGTCGAGCTGTCCCTGATGCTTATGAACAATGATGTCATAGGAAATACTCAGTCCGAGACCCGTACCGATTCCGCGTTCCTTTGTCGTATAAAACGGGGTGAAGATTTCCTGCCTAACCGACTGCTCGATGCCCGGACCGTCATCGGTAATCGAGCAGTAGATCCGTGTGGTGTCAGCCCAGGTTTTTATTCCTATCTGTCCCTTGACGGTTCTTTTCTGTTGCCTGATGGCCTGCAGGCTGTTCATCAGGAGGTTCAGGACAACCTGGCCGATTTGAGACGGATTGCACGCCACCGCGGGGATTTTACCGAGGTCAGTCCGGATATCGGCGGTGTCGGCGCTCTCATGGTTGACGATCAACAGGGTGTCCTGAATTGTTTTATTGATGTTTGAGTTGATGTGTGTATCAGTCAGGTTCTTGAAGGAGAAGTTTCGCATGCTCCGGGTAATGCCGGTAATGCGTTCCACCCCGTGCCGTGTCGATGCAATTACTGCTGAAAGGTTTTCCATCAGGCCATCAATATCGATGGCTTCTTCCCGGGAACGGATTTCTCTGGTTATAGGGCTGCATGCATCTATGCTTTCCATACCCTCAAGCAACTGTCGGTAGAGGGTGACAAGGTTGGTAAGGTTGGGGAAGTCCTCATCGAGGTTTGCAATATTCAGGCGGATGAAATTAAGTGGATTATTGATTTCGTGGGTAAGACCTGATGCGAGGTTGCCGATCATCTCCATTTTCTTTGCATGCTCAAGCTGATGCCGCATCAGTTCCTGATGTTCAACAAAGAGTTTGTTTTCGATGATCTCCCAGGTCTGGTCAGCAAGGGCTGCTACCCAGAAGGCATCATCCTCGTCATAGTATCGCGATTTGTTGCCAACGCCGAGGATCGCCATGACCCTGCCGTTTCGGATGATTGGAACTGCCATGTCCCGCAAAAGCTCTGCGTGGTCCTCCGGCAGACCTTTACGATTCGGAGCTGAGGGGTAATCGTTATGGGTGACGGTGCGCTTTTCACGGATGGCATCGGCCCATATTCCGGCATGGTCGAGCTGGTAATGCCCGTACATGTCTTTCATGCGGCACATGGATTCAATCGTCCTCGTTGACCAGGCCTGCATGGATATGGTTTCATGTTCCGCTTCGATGAAATGAAAAAAACCGATTCGACTTTCCGTCCACTCTTCAGCTTCGTCGATTGTTGCCTGAAGGATCTTCCTGACGGAAGCGTTCTTCATCATTTCCACTTGTTTTATCCGGAATGCCGAAAGCCGCTCAAAGTGCTTCAGCATGCGTTCCCGGCTTTTCTGGGTTTCGAGGTTCTGTCGGTCAAGCTCTCTCGAATGCAGGCTTATACCGAGTGAAGCGATAAGGTCCTGAAGTACGGCATGCTGGATATGGTCTGAAATGTATCTGCTCGGAACCGATACTGTCAGCCATCCGTACGGTTGATCGTTAAAGCAGATCCCGATGCTCAGGTGTCCGAATCCCTCAAAGTCTTCCGACATTGGGCATGCACTGCATTTCAAGCGGGGTGAACTGATAACCTGCCCGTCTGCGGTGTTCATGGACCGTGACGCACACCCGGAGATCTTGCCCTCTTTAAGCATGGTGTCGAGGCGGGCGGTTTCATCGGTCGTCAACCCTGTATGAAAGAATCGGCCATCGGGAACCCGTGTACGGTCAACAAGGGCTATCCAGGCACTTTCGGCTCCGTGTTGTTCAACCAGTTCCCGGCATACGCTCGTCAGCAGGGTTTCGTCACATTGCTCTCTGGCGCGTTCCTGGCTACTGCTGAAGAGATCTTGGGTGAGGTTTCCCCGCGAAGCATCCTGGAGCTCTTCGGCGTGCGTGAGCGCAAGGGTGATGACTTCAAGAGCATCATACTGCTTGATGGTGAGCCGACGGGGCTTATCTGCGAGCATGGTCAGGTATGCATACCCTCCGCTTCTCAGCGAGACGGGAAAGCTCAATGTATGTTCAAAGCCTGTATGTTCAAGGATCCAGTGGTCCATGGCAGGCCCTTCGTGCTCCTGCGGCATCGTTATGCCCAAAAGCCCTTTGCTGACAGCATGGCCTGCAGCCAGGTACCGGGTTTTGCCATCTTCCCTGATCCTGATGTAGAGAGATGCCGGGCAGTCGCTCATCTCACATGCCCTGCGTGTCAGGCTGCGCATGTTTTCCGGGAATGAGGCGCAGAGCGACGAAATGGTTTCCTGAAGGAAAGCGTAGGAGCGCCTGCGGGGTGCTTCGGGGGGTGTGCAGATCATGAAACACTTTCGCTTATGGGTAAAGAGGTCACGCTATCGATGCCGTTGCTGAAGGGGATTACGACTGTTATGGTCGTTCCGGCACCTTCATCGCTCTCGATGGCAATGGAGCCTTCATGAGCATCGACGATCTGCTTGGCAATAGAGAGTCCGAGGCCGTACCCGTTAGGGGTGAATCCGGATCGCTCGACGCGGTAGAACTGTTCAAAAACATGCGGCAGGTCGCGTGCAGGAATCCCGAGTCCTGAATCGATGACCTTTACGATGATGGAGGAACGGGAGGTATCTGCATCAGCGCGTAACTCAATCCAGCCTCCCATCGGTGTGTGTTTTACAGCATTGTCAATCAGGTTGAAAAATACCCTTTTGATGGCATCGGGATCCATGACGAGTGTCAGTGGGCCATCGGGTAACTTCTGGTTCAGGGTGACGCCGTTGCGGGTAGCCTGTCCGGCCATGGTGCCAGCGAGTTCCTCAAGGATGGCTATGAGATCTGCCGGTCTCTTTTTCAGTACGCCCGCACCGGCAGTGATGCGGGAAAGAGAGAGTACATCCTCTACGAGGGATGAGATTTTCAGGGTTTCGATGTTGAGAATGGATAGGAACTCCCTGAACTGTCCCGTGTCCAGCACGGCTTCATCCTGACGGAGGACACTGGTAAAGCCGAGAATGCTGAAGAGCGATGTGCGGAGTTCGTGAGAGAAATTCCCGATAAAGTCCTGCATCTGCCGCCGCTGTGTCTGCATTGCTTCCCGGTCGCGGTTCAGTCGGCTCTGATCGAACGCTACGATCAGGATGAATCGTTGGCCATCAAGGTCGACAGGGCTCATTTCAGTGTGGAGATCCATCTGGCTTCCGTCCGGCTTCCGGCAGCGCCAGTCTGCGGTTGCATCATTTCTGTTTTCAACATCCCTGAACAGCGCCAAAGCTTCAAGAGATGCATCGCCTCCATCCTGTCCGCAGTCGGAAAGAAGAGTGGTGATGTCGGTACCGATGAGTCCTTCACTGCCGGGTCCCTGAAACAGGTCTAGCGCCCGGGAATTGGCATCAATGACTATGCTGCCCTGCTGCAGCCACATCGGCGCCGGTGCGTGCTTGAACAGAATGGTGTCGGGTTTTGATTGGGTTTGTTGTGACATGGCGCTGTCGAATAGATGTAATGTTTCAGAAATGAGGGTGGTATCGGTTTCGATTCGGGGTTAAAGTGGAGCATTTTTGTGCGATATATGGCTGTAATATAACAACATGGATCTCGTTTTTATGCGCGTTGCGGGTTAAACTTCAAAAAGGAAAAGACATCGCTCCAAGAGCGACTGCCAGTCAGGACGATCATGCTCGATGGACTGCAGGATCAACAAGACCGGTTCCTTGCCCGATGCGCCGAAGGTCAGTCTCCGGAGAGTGGTCTGAAGCCAGTACCGGAGGACGGAACTATGGCGGGATGAGCCGTCGGAAAACCAGAAGACGGCCTCTCTCTGTTGTCCTTTCCTGGTGAGAGAGAGCAGGGTTGCCGTTCCTCCGTCGACAACGAGTCGTCTGCTTTCCGTAATCTCCCACCCAGCTCCTTTGATGCAATAGAGCGGATCATGAACAGCATGCCGGTTCGCCGATCCATCGACGGCAATCAGGATGAACGCCCCGTTCCGGCACTGATAGAAACGTTTGAGAACGCGAGCCGTTCCGTAGAATGCGGTTTCTTCAGGGGAGAATGGAAGGGAACGGGATGCAAACAGCGATCCCTTTTGCCGCAGTGCAGCAAGCCGGTCACTACTGACCCCTGGCGTAAGCCATTCCGCCGCAGTTCCGAAGAGTACCGCCAGGGCCAGAAGCGCCCAGAGCATCGTGTTGTTGTGCCTGTCGTTCATCGCCGTTCCATCCTCCTGCTTCTAAGCACAGCGGCAAGCCAGCCCGCTGCGGTGAGGGCCAATAGGAGCCTTGCCGGAAGGATATGGCCGAAGAAGAGCCGGCTGCCGATCCAGCCGAAGGCGGGCATCCATGATATCGATGAGAGCAGCCACAGCAACTGATGCGGTGAGAATGGAATCCAGCTCGCAAGAGCCAGGGCCAGTCCGGCATGCTGGAGGATGTGAAGTGATCCGGCCTGGCCCAGAAGGGCAAGAAGGAGTGCCGCTGTCAGCATGGCTGTACCATACTGGCGCGATCCTGCACCTAACAGTGCCGAGGTCCCTGACATGAAGACCGGAAGACACCAGACGAGCAACGCTATCCATCCATACTGGTCGTATCCGGAGTGCTCCCATGCCGCAAGAAGGTCGCGTGCCTGCCATATGCACCAGAGCGTAATGGCAAGTCGCGGTGCGATGATCCAGTGGTCTCGCATTATGCTTGTGCGGTTTTATTATTCAGAAGGGTTCTCTGCAGGGTGAAGATAGCCCAGCATAGCCCGAACATTAGGATCAGTACGCCCCAGCCGCCCCATTCATGGAACAGGCCTGCCGCGAATTCGGGTGATACAGCAAGAGCTGCCAGAGCGATAGCCACGATGCGCACCGTGTTGGCAATCCATGAGATGACGACCAGCAGCGGAAGGTTGAGCCAGTATATCGGGTGGTGGCCGAGAATGATATAGGCGAGTGCCGAACCGGCAATCAGCATCGACTGCAGGGAATGCATCCCCGAGCAGGCGGCCGTCACCTCAACAGGCAGGCCCTGTATCAGCAGCCTGGTTCCGTCCTGGACCACATGGAACCCTGTAAGAGAGAAGAATTCTCCAGCTGCCCAGCTGCCAGAAAGCCTGAACCACCAGCCAACGGCCTGAGCGTCCAGCAGGAGCCATGGGAACGCCATCATCGGCAGGATCAGCAGTTTTGCGATCCGCCGCCGGTCCGCGGGTTCGATACGGATTGAGAGCCAGCTCCAGAGCAGAACGGTCCAGCTGATGGCCAGAAGAAACATCCAGCCTGTTACGATGCCGATAATGAAAGCCCCTGTCGTGACGGCAAGGCCTCCTGTCGGCACACGGAACGCTCCGGGAAGGAATTTCCAGGGGCTTCCGAGCCAGAACATACAGGGTATGGCCAGAAGAATGGGGAGGGTGTCGGCCGGCTGCATCATCCATGATAGATCGTGTATCCAGATGAAGAGGGCCAGAATCAAGAGCGCAGCGATGATTGGGTAATCGCGAGCTGTCATTGCCGGTTCTCCTTCTCGGCTTTGTTGATGGCCGCGAGGTTGGCCTGAAGCTCCATTCTGTCTGGAAACTCTTTGATCAGCTCCATGGTCAGGATTTTGCAGGTATTCCAGTCTTTCTGGCGGTATGCGAGCATGGCCAGGTAGGCTTTGGCTTCGGCCGACCGGTCTGCCAGCGATGTATAGATGGCGCGGGCTTTTTCGGGTTCTCCTTCAGCAAGCGCGATGCGGGCCAGAATTTCTTTGCCTGCCGTACTGCTGAATAGTTCGGGTTGGCGCTGGAGTGCATTCCGGGCTTTGAGGGTCGCTTTTTGGTCCAGATAGGCAAGGCTCTGCAGCCATGCTGCGCGGTAGCCAATCGCAGATTTGCTCTTGGTCAGTGGCTCGAGCATTTCGATACTGGCAGCTCTCTCCTTGTTTGCGAGCAGGATCTCTCCGGTCAGCAGTGTCATTTCCGGTGTGGGCCGCTGGCTGCGGGCAAACGCCAGAGCTGCTTTCGCATCCCTGTTGAAGCGTAGAGACTGCGTCACTCCGTAAATGTACCAGTCGGGGATGCCTTCCGGTATGGCTCCCTTGCCCCGCAATTGCAGGGCGGCTTCCATCCAGCCGCCTGCCATGAAGACCGCAGCAAAAGCTTCATCGCTATGCAGGAGGCGGTCAAGCTTGGGGTCGGGTTTTTCCCTCATAGCGATCCGTTCCAACTGTTCGAACAGCTGGTGTCTCTGTTCGGTGTTGCGGCCACTTGCACCAAACGCATTTGCATCCATCGGCTGGGGTTTCTCGAGCCGGTAGGCAAGGAGCCGTTCCAGTGCCTTCTCGAGATCGGGGTTCCAGGACGATCGTTTGAACGGGTGGACGAGAATGATGTCGTAGCATTTTTCTTCCTCTTTGTTCCGGAGAGCTTCCAGGATGCGCAGCCAGTAGGCTTCCTGGCGCCTTTCGAGCACCATCTGGCCTTTGGCAACTTCTTTTTCGAACAGGCCATCATCCCAGAATTGCCCCTCAGGAAGCTCTTGCAGGTAGATGACGAGTGGCGCAAGCTCTCCATATATGTCAGCAGGATCGGTTTTGCCAATCGATGCCGGTGTCGTCACCCTGCTCCAGAAAAGAGCCTTCAGCCTGATGAAATCGGCTGAGCGTTCATTGAGATCCCGTGCCCATGTCTGCACTGCAAGGCCGATCTGCCCGCGGCGGCGGTAGAATTCCGCGAGCTGATCCCGATAGAGTGGATTGTCCGGAAGGGCGAGGTGGGCTGCGACATATTCAACCCGGGCCATCTTTTCTTTACCCATCCGCTCCAGTATCTGTGCCCTGAAAGAACGGACATCAGGATTTTTCGGGGCTACGCTGTAGGCCTGCTCCAGATATTGCCAGGCTTGCTGCAGGTTCCCGCCTGCCGTTAGCAGAGCAAGCCTGTTGAGCCTTGCCGCATCAGCCTGACCTTCGAAAGATCTGGAGCGCAAGAGCTTCAGGGCTCCGGCCGTGTCTTGTTGAAGGATGAGGGCGTCGACATCGAGAGCAAACCAGAGTTCTGGCTGCTTTTCCTGCGATTCCCATGCTTTTCTGAATGTGACATAGCTTTTCATGTCCCCGGTTGCAAGCATCGCGCGGGCCACAATCATCGATCCCTTTTCGTGCTGCATGAACGCTTCGGGATGGCGATCGTACAGAGCGCTCAGGCGCCCAACATTGCCGAGTGCACTGAGGGCCTCTATTTCGAGGTGGAGCCATTCGCTGTTACTGTCGGGAACGGAGCTGTCCCTCATCCGGATGATCTCGAATGCTTTTGCCGCCCTTTGGTCGTTGAGAAAGGTTTTTGCCTCTGTGTATGCAGTTTTGTCTCTTGATTCCTTGATGACTGCGCGTATGGCGGGAAGACCGAAATACACGCCGCCACCCGTCAAGAGGATGAGGGCCCCGATGATGATGAGCCGCACGGTCCGGTGCTGTTTCATGCCTGGGAGCATTTAGGGGCCACGATGCGCTGGCGGTTTCTGAGAAATGCCACCATGAGCAGGAAGCTGCCGAGAATGAGCAGGGTCGAGGGTTCAGGCGCGGCGGTCATGGCGGAGACATTCGCTGCTCCGATATCAACGGCGAAGAGCAGATCGTTGAAGTCCGCTCCTCCAATCCAGTCGCTGATGGTGTCCTCGAAACCGAGGAGAAGATAGGGGCTGTCACTTATTGCGTAGGCGACGGCATGCTCAATCATGTCGCTTGTGGAAACGGTATTGGTGCGGGTGAAGCCCAGATTGGTGGTCATGTAAAAATCGAGCTGTGAACCACCTTCCACATTACCCAGATCAATGAAATCCCCCGGCATCAGGCGGTTTCTGTCGAATGTACTGAAGCTCGTCTTGAAAATGGGTGCGACAGCTCCATCATTGGTGCTGTATCCCAATGTGTTGATATAATTGGAGGTCGTGCCTATATAATAGACCCTCACACCGGAGGTCGTTGTCAGACTGATACTCGAGGGGTCCAGACTGACGAGAGGAATGTCACCAATGCTTTCCCTCTCGTAAAGGTTTAGACCAAGATTGTCTTGCAATGTTTCCAGATAGGTCGCATTGAAGGGATCCGTATCAGTTGCTGTGAGTCCGGTTGCTGAAAGCGGGCCTGCAAGGAGTAGTCCCGCAAGGAGGAGGGTTGCGGGGAGTTTCTTGACTGCTTTGTTCGGAACCGGTCCATCTGCTGCTATTGAGGGATGCATATTGGGGCGGAGTTAGTTGATTCGAGGGTATTGTTCTGGATCACTATGCGGAGAAAACCGGCTGCTATGCCGCAGATAGAGAACGACAAGCAGGAAGCTGGTGAGAAGAAGCATGGTCGAGGGTTCTGGCGCGGTTGTCAACGGCTGGATCGCAACGGCGAACAGCAGATCGTTGAAATCACCGTCACCTCCACCAAGAAGGTCTTCGAATCCGATCAGAAGGTATGGGCTGTCAGCTGGAACCCATGATATGGCATGGGTCAAGCCGTCGGGACTTGTCGTTGCGTCTGTGGAAAAGGTCGTCGTGCCGCCGTTGGCGCCGTTGGCGATGAGGAAAAAGTCGAGTTGTGCGCCTGCTTCAAAGCTGCCCAGGTCGACGAAGTCTCCCGGTACGAGAGGAAAGTTCACATTGGCTGCGGCCTTTGTGAGATCGGTTGCGTTGTTGTATGATGGATTGACGGAGGCCTCGGGAAATATGAGGCTTCGATCGCCCGTCGTACTGGTGAATCCGAGAGTGTTGTCATATCCGGCCCCCTCTCCTACAAAATATATTCTCACATCAGAGTCTGTTGCAAGAGTGAGCAACGATGGGTCAATGCGGAGGCTCGTGGTATAGTTGTTTGTGTACTCGGGTAGGTTCGTGCTGACCCAGGGAACCAGCGTCTCTGAGTAGTATTCCAAGAATGTCGTCGCATTCTCATCCGACCCTGACGCATAAACTGGCGAGGCAATGTCCAGCCCGAACGGCCGGGCGTCTGACTGAATGCTGGATTCTTCCGCTGCATTGGCGGCTCGTGGCCCAGCCATCGGACAATGTCAACGAAGATGACGCATTTTTTTGAAAAAAACATTCACTTTTCAGCCGGGTTCAGCACCACTTCCCGGTTGATCTCCCACGTTCTTGCAGGCCTTGCTCCCCAGCGTTCCGGATTGAGCTCCCTGGCTCGCTGTAAGGTTGCATTCCGCTGCTCAAAGATCGCACTTGCATGACCGTATCGCATCTGGTGCGGTGTCACATAACCGATCGATGAGTGCATGTGCTTGGTGTTGTACCAGTGCACAAAGTCGCCCATCCAGCGGCGGGCATCTTCAAGCGTATCGAAGGCATTCGGATAGGTGACATGGTACTTCATCGTCTTGAACAGCGACTCGATGTAGGGGTTGTCATTGCTGGTTCGAGGCCTGCTGTGCGAGACTGCAACATTGAGCTTTTGCAGAAGGGCCATCAGCGTAACACCTTTCATCGGGTGACCGTTATCAGCATGGAGCGCTTTGAGTTTAACCTTGCCTCCGT
>FUWD013024353.1_pt1 | contig 11024 bp, 13 predicted proteins | sample 1063281 | NCBI WGS metagenome assembly FUWD01 (sample SAMEA79048168, study PRJEB19326) | metagenome | biome: marine
TTTTTAGTTTACAGATAATTTTATTGATGTTGAATTAGAAGTTTCAACTATTAGGTAAATATCTCTCACAAATTCTTCTGTTGATTTTTCTATAGCAAGAATATTTGCGTCTAAAAGTTTATCTAATTTTTCAAAATTTAGTTCTTTATAATTATCTAAATAAGATTTATAAGTTTGTTCTTTATAATATTCTAATTTACCACTAGCTTTACTAAAAGCTGCTAAATTTAATCCTGAATAATTAAATTCAAAATAAATATCAAATTTTTTTTCACTCATTTGACAAAATAATATTTTTTGAAATTCTTAAATCTATAATTTTTTTATCTTCAAATTTTTTACTTTTTATAATTAATTTTGCAAATTTTAAAGATTTTGCTATATTTTTTTCTGGTAATTTAATTAAAAACCATCCTTTGTTTTAATATCCCATCTTTTGCTTGGAAAATAATAAAAAGATTCAATTTCTTCAAATTTAAATTCAGATTTATCTATAATTTTTTTTAATTTAACAAAATTAATATAGTTACTTTTGCTATATACAAATGGTAAATTATTATTAAGATCTTTAATTTGATTTACTGGAATTAATTTGCCATTTGAGCCAATATAAAATTTTTTGTTGTTTTGATTTGTTATTGCTAGTATGCCAGTTTGTTTTATTTTGACTTTAATTAAATTTGGATAAATTTTCTTAACATAAAAATAATCAATTAAATTATTTTTTCCTAAAATATTTTGTAATTCTTTTTTATTTATAAAAAAAATACTTTCAGTTAGTAAGAACTTTAAATTTTCATAGACTCTAAAATTATTTTCTTCAGAAAGACCTATCACTTCAATATTGTTTAATTTATTTTTAATATTGTTTTTTACATTATTATTTTTTGTAATTTGAGTGCTTAATAAAAGAAATAATACTAAATAAAAAAATAATCTTAATTTTTTATCTATTGATCGATGCATCATTAATTATCCATTCTACCAGTTTCGTAAAACTCATACCTCTATATGCTGCTATTTCTGGCACCAATGAAAGGCTTGTCATCCCTGGTTGAGTATTAATTTCTAACAAATAAAACTTTCCCTTATAGAACTTAAAATCAGATCTTGTCACTCCTCTACAACCAATCAGATTGTGTACCTTAAGTGCAATGTTTAATAAATTTTTTAAATCTCTCTTGCTAAGGTTTACTGGAATTATATGCCTAGTCTTTGCTTTAGAATTATATTTTGCTTCATAATCGTAGAATTTTCTTTTGGGTATAAGTTCAATCGCACCTAGTTTTTTTTGCCCTAAAATTGCAACTTGTATTTCTCTTCCCCCAATAAATTCTTCAATTAATATTTCTTTATATGCAGATAATTTTCTTAGTTTTTGCAAAAAATTTTTTTCATTGCAAATGTAAACATCTACACTTGATCCCTCATTTATCGGTTTAATTACCGCAGGAAACTTTAGTTTTTTTTTTACTTTAAGTAATATTTTTTTATTTATTAAGTTATCTTTATTAAATATGTATTTAATATATTTCGGTGTAGTGATTTTATTTTTTAAGAAAATTTTTTTTGATGCTTCTTTGTTCATGGCTATACTTGAAGCCAAAACCCCAGAATGAGTATATTTTACTTTTGCAGCTTCTAATACAGCTTGAATATATCCGTCCTCTCCAAATCTACCGTGCAAAGCATTAAAAACAACGTTTGGTTTAAAACTTTTAATTTTTTCTATTAATTTGCCATCTGGTTCAGAAATGATTGTTTTATATTTTTTTTTTTTAAGAGCTTTCAAAACGCTTTTTGATGTAACTAAACTTATAGCGCGTTCTTTGGAAAAACCCCCTCCTAATATTAAAATTTTTTTCATTTTTATCCAACTATTTCTATCTCAAGATCTAAATTTATACCTGTTTTTTCTCTTACACTACTTTTAACAAAATCTATTAATTGTTTCATATCTTTATAGGTTGCATTATTTTTGTTTATAAAAAAATTCGAATGTTTTTCAGAAATTACTGCGTCTCCAAATGAAGTGTTCACCGGTACAGAAGACTTAATTAATTCCCAAACATTTTTCTTTGTTTGGGCTTTTGGATTTTTAAAAGTGCTACCTCCAGTTTTAACTTTTGTTGGTTGTGTTTTTTCTTTTTTTTCTTTTAAAATTTCTATATCTCTTTTTGCTTTATCTTTATTTTTAAAGTCTCCTTTAAATGAAGCGCTCAAAAATATTAAATCTCTTGGCAAATCAATTGTTCTATATTCAAATTTGATATTAGAAGAGGGAATTGTTAGAACTTTGCCTTCTCTATTTATAGCTTGTACAGATAATAAAATATCCTTGAACTCAACACCAAAACACCCAGAATTCATTCTAATACCACCACCTATACTTCCTGGAATACAAGATAAAAATTCTAAGCCGCCAATATCATTTTCTGATGCAAACTCAGCAACTTTTTTATCTATTAATGCACTGCCAGCAATAATAGTTTTATTTGGCAATATAGATATATTAGAAAAATTTTTTCCTAATTTAATTACGATACCATCAAATCCTTGATCCTTTATCAATATATTTGAGCCAGCTCCTAATATAAAAATTTTTTCTTTATGCCCAAAATTTTTTAAAAAATTTATTAAGTCTATTAAATTTTCAGGTTTAAAAAAAGCTTTTGCATTTCCTCCAATATTAAACCAATTAGTTTTTTTTAAATCATAATCAAAAATAAGTTTCCCTTTAGTTTGCTCTGAAAATTTTTTTAAACTATCAACTAGCATTATATTGAATTTGGTAAATTTCTTATCCAGCCTGATATTGATCCTGCGCCCATTCCAATTACAATTTGTTCTCCATAAATATTTTGTTTTACATATTTTGCTAGTTGAGATTCATTTTTTATTAAAAAAACATTTACTTTAGAGTTTTCCGCTATTGTTTTAGCAAAATTAAGATAATTAAATCCTAATTTTAATTTTTCTCCTGCAGCATAAACTGGGCAAAGGATAACCCTATTTGCTTTTTTAAAAGATAAACTAAATTCTTTTTTTAAATTTTTTAAGCCTGGATATTCTGTGAGGCTGAAATACACAAACAATCTCTTTATTGTTATAAACTTTTTTTACTCCATTTAATAATTCTTTTATCTCTGTTGGGTGGTGCGCATAATCATCAAAAAATATTGCTTTTTTAAATGTAAAAATTTTATTAAATCTTCTTTGGACACCTTTAAACTCATTTAATGCTTGTTTAATTGCTATTGAAGAAATTCCTATAGTTGTAGCAACTGCTACAGCGGCTGTTGCATTTCTAATGTTGTGAAGTCCTAAAAGAGGAATTTTTACATTATGAATACAATAGTTTTTTTTCCCTGGAACTTTAATATTTATATCAAATTTTGAAAATTCTTTAGATTGAAAAATATTTTTTATACTAAATTGAGAATTTTTATCTGTTCCGTATGTATGAAAATTTTTAATTTCTATTTTTTTAATTATTTCTTTGTTAATTTTATCGTCTAAACAAATAAAAGATTTTCCAAAAGAAGGGGTTTTTTCAATAAATTTGATAAATAATTTTTTTAAATTATCCAGGTTTTTATAATAATCCATATGTTCTTGATCAACGTTTGTTATAATTGAGTAAGTGGGGTGTACTTTAACAAAACTACCATCAGATTCATCAGACTCCAAAATACACCAATCACCCTTTCCAAGCTTTGCAGAATTATTAAATGAATTTAATACTCCTCCATTAATTATTGTAGGATCAAGATTTGATTCACTAAAAATTGAGGATATAAGTGATGTTGTTGTTGTTTTGCCATGAGATCCTGCAACAACAATATTTCTTTTTAACAAAGAAACTATATGTGCAAGCATATCTCCTCTTTTATAAATGGGAATATTTTTTTTTTTGCAAATAGTACTTCTGTGTTCGACTGCTTTATTGCAGAAGAAATTACTAATATAGTTGAATTGCTAACATTTTTTTTGTTATGTCCTATGTAAACCTTAATTTTTTTTTTCTTAATCTATCAACATTTTTATTTAACTTTATATCGCTCCCTTGAACCTTAAAACCTAAACCTTTCATAATATTAGCTAAGCCGCTCATACCTATTCCACCTATGCCTACAAAATGTATTGTTTCAGTTTTTGCTAGTTCAATTTTCATTTAAACAATTTATTAATTTTTCATTTATATCATTCCAATTATTTTGATAACTAAAATTTTCTAAATTTTTTTTCTTTCTTAAATAATCTTCTTTATTTTCAATAATGTTAAGCAAAAGTGTCGTTAATTTGTTCTGGCTAAATTCTTCTTCCTTTAATATCCAACAACATTCATTTTTTTCATAATTCAAAGCGTTTTCAAATTGGTGATTATCTACAGCAAACTTATACGGAATAGCAATAAATGGTACTTTTAAAAATATTAACTCCGACAACGTTGAAGCTCCCGCCCTTGTTATGGCAAGATTTGATTCTTTTATATGTTGAAAAATATTATCTTCAAAATTAAATAATACATTTTCAATACCATGTTCTTTATAGAAAAATTTTAAGTCTGCAAAATCAGACGAACTAGTTTGGTGATAAATTTTTAATTTATATTTTTTAGATACATCAATTATAGAATTCTTTAAATTTTGATCAAAAAATTTAGCTCCTTGACTACCTCCCACAATTAAAAGTTTTATGATATTGTTGATTGCTTCTTTATTAAAATTATTAAAATTATATATTTCTTTTCTCAATACATGATTAATAACAAAAATTTTTTCTTTAGAGTCTTTTGGAAAATTTATTATTTTGTCTGAATAACAAAATAGCTTTGTACAAAATTTAATTAAAAATTTGTTTGCCCTTCCAATAACCATATTTGGTTCAAAAAGATAAATTTTAATATTAAGTAACTTGGCTGCTAGACAAATTGGAACAGACATATAACCTCCTGTTCCCAACAATATGTCTATTTTTTTTTTTCTAAGAAAAAAAAAAGATCTTAAAACAGAAACTATTAAGTTTATTAAAGTTATAGGCAATTTTAAAAAATTTAAAGTTAGGCGTGGAGATTGAATAATTTCATATTCATACTTTTTTTCATTAATAAAATTAGACCCTCTTTCATCAAGGACTAAAAAAACATCAAAATTTTCTTTCAAATGATCGTAAAATGCCATAGCTGGAATTACGTGCCCACCCGAACCACCTGTGCTTATCAAAATTTTCTTTTTCATCTAATAATCAACTCTTCTTTTTGTTAAATTTAAAATAATACCTGATAGAATTGATGTGCTAATAATAGAAGAACCTCCATAACTTATAAATGGAAGTGTCATTCCAGTTGTTGGAAACAATCTGATGTTCACACCTATATGAATAAGTGTTTGCAGTAGTATGATTGAAATAGAACCCACAAGAATTAGTTTTATTTGATTATTCTCTTCAGAATATAATTTCTTAAATACTTGGTAAACAAAAAACAAAAAAATGATCATCAAAACAATTATAAATAAAACTCCAAACTCTTCAGAAATTACTGAAACTATATAATCGGTATGAGCTTCTGGAACCCGACTTTTTAATGTCCCTTCACCAATTCCTTTTCCCAAAAAACCTCCACTAATAATTGCTTCTGAAGCTTTTTCTGATTGATAATTATTTCCTGAAGTTGGATCAAAAAAAGCCTGCAATCTATTAAGAATATACCCAAATTTATTTGAAAAAAAATATATTGCGCCCATTAATAATACACTGAGCAAAATAAAAAATACAAAAAAGAATATTAAATTTATCCCAGAAACAAAAATTAAACTTAGCCATGTAAGAAATGTTAATAAAGTTTGACCAACATCAGGTTGTGTAATTAACAATAAAGTAACTGGAATTAATATTAAAAAACTTAAAAAAAATTTGTAGTAAATATTTTTACTATTTTCATAACTTAGAACTGAGGCAAGAATAACAATTAAAAAAGGTTTTAAAAGTTCTATGGGCTGAAACCTTGGTAATAAAGGAAGTTCTATCCATCTTTTTGATCCTCTTACCTCTATTCCAATAAGAGGTACTAAAATTAATAAAAATAAAAATAATATAAATAGTAATCTAGATACTTTAATTAAATCCTCATGTTTAAGTGAGGAAAAAAAATTATAAAAAATACCCCAATCAATATAAATAAAAAGTGCTTAATAAAAAAATAATAACTATTTGTATTTAGCTTATCTGAAGCAATTAGTGATGTGGAAACAAGTGAAAAAAAAAGACCAAAACCAAACAAAATTACAATTACAACTAAAACCGTTTTATTAATATTTTTCCACCAACTATAATAAGTTTTGTAAATTAAATTATCTCTTAGCATTGATAGTTTTTTTAACCTTATACTTTTTTAATAAAAAATTAAAATAATCGCCACGTTCTTCAAAGTTTTTAAAACTATCAAAAGATGCGGCTGATGGACTAAACAAAACGGTTTTATGTAGATTGTGACTACTATTATTTACATCCTTCAGGACTTGTTGAACTGCACTACTGAGATTTTTAAAATAATAATAAGATAATTTATTTCTAAACTGTTTAACAAAAAAATTTTTGTTTTTCCCAAAAATATAAGCTTTTATATTTTTACATTCATTCTTTTTCATAGTAAATCGGTCTCCTAATTTTCCCATTCCTCCAACAAGCCAGAAAACTTTTTTTAAAGATTTAAGAATATTAATAGTTGACGCAAAGCTTGTGGCCTTTGAATCATTTATAAATGTAATTTTATTATTATTAAAAACAATTTCTTGCCTATATTTTAATCCTTTAAATTTATTAATTGTATTAAAAATTTTATTTTTTTGTAAGTTAAACTTTTTACTTATCGCAAAAATAAAGGACAAGTTTTCCAAGTTAGCTTGTGATAATAAATAAGGATTTATAATTTTTTTTTTTAAATTATTAATTGCTTTTAAATTTACATTAATTATTTTTGAAAAAATTTTATTATTTTTTAATTTTTTTTTAAATATTTGTCTTTAACATTCATATAAGCAAAATCTTTTCTTGATTGTGTTGTCACTAATTTGAATTTTGCACTAATATAATTTTCCATTGATCCATGTCTTTCTAAATGATCTGGCGAGATGTTTAATATCACTGCGTAATTGGTTTTAAATAATTTACTATATGCAATTTGATAAGAAGATGCCTCAATAACAAATAAAGTTTTTTTCGATATTTTTTTTTCGGATAAAATTGGACTTCCTATATTACCACATAATCTAGAATCTTTTTTGTGATTTCTTAATATTAGATTTAATAGTTTGGCTGTTGTTGATTTTCCATTTGTTCCTGTAATTGTAATAATTTTATTTTTTTATGATTGCTATAAAATATATCTAAATCCGTAATAATTTTTTTTAAATTTTTTTTAAGATAATTTTGTAAATCGCACTTATTTATATTTATGCCAGGACTAACAACAATATAATCAAAAGTTTTTTTATTTATGTTGTTTTTTTTTAAAAAAAACTTTTTAAATTTTTTTGATAAAAATTTTTTTGTTATCATCATATAAAGAAATTTGATTATTTTTTTTTAAATAACAGTAACTAGAAAAACCAGTTTTTCCTATTCCATATATTAAAATATTTTTTTCTTGAAAAATATTTTTAGAGAGATGCTTCATCTTAATTTTAAGGTAGCAAGACCAATCATTGCCAAAATAATTGCTATTATCCAAAATCTAATTACAACCGTAGACTCGGCCCAACCTTTTTTTTCAAAATGATGGTGAATTGGTGCCATTTTGAAAACTCTTTTACCCGTAAGTTTATATGAAAACACTTGAACAATAACTGATACAGCCTCAAGAACAAATAGACCCCCAGTAATTGCTAAAACAATTTCATGCTTTGTAATTATTCCAACTGCCCCTAAAGATCCTCCAAGCGCTAAAGAGCCAGTATCACCCATAAAAATTTTAGCAGGTGGAGCATTAAACCAAAGAAACCCTAAACAAGCTCCTATGATAGCACCTAAAAATACAGCAACTTCTCCAACTCCTTCAATATATGGTATCTGAAGATATTCAGAAAAACTATGTTCCCGGTTACATAACTTATAAAAGCAAAACATGAAGCTACAAGAATTACTGGAACAGTTGCTAAACCATCTAGTCCGTCTGTTAGATTAACTGCATTAGAAGAACCCACTATTATAAACGCAGAAAAAGGAACAAAAAACCAACCTAAATTTATTAATAAATTTTTAAAAAATGGAAAATATAAATTTCTTAAAACAGAATGATCAGCAAAATTAGTTAATATTAAAGTTCCTAAAATAGCAATTATTATTTGAATTGTTATTTTTAATTTTAATGAAATTCCAGATGAATTATTGAGTTTAATTTTTTTATAATCATCATAAGCACCTAATAATCCAAAACAAGCGACAAAAAATATTAACGTCCAAATATAAGGACTAGATAAATTACACCATAATAAAACACTAAAAAATAATCCTAAAAGAATTAAAACACCTCCCATAGTAGGTGTCCCGATTTTTTTAATTATGTGCTCATCTGGACCGTCCTCTCTAATCGGATTTGTTATTTGTTTTGTAGAAAAAAGATTTATAAAAGGAGTTCCTATTAGAAACACTACAAATAAAGATGTAAACATTGAAAGCCCAGTTCTTACAGTTAAATATTTAAAAACATTAAGAAAAGAGAAAATTTCTACATAATTTAAAATAAATTTATAAAGCATTAAGGTTTCCTTTTTTTATATTATTTGCAAGACTATGTAGTCCAGTTAAATTAGAACCTTTAATCATCAAATAATCATTATTATTAATATTATTTTTGATCAAACTAATAATTTCATTTTTATCTTTTAAAATTGAACCTCTTTTTTTTTGAACTATTTTATTAAAAGTATGTTTAATATTTTTGCCATAAACATATACATTATCTATTTTTGATGCGTTTATATCTTTCGCTAAATTTTCATGTAATTTTTTTGAATGCTTGCCTAATTCTAACATATCACTGAGTATTAGGTTTTTTTCACTAGAGCCTTTTTCAATTAAGTCAAAGTTTTTAATAGCTGAACTTACTGATAAAGGATTTGCATTATAACTTTCATCTATAAATTTAATTACTTTTCTTTTAATTTTAATTTTTGAAATATCTCCTCTTCCCATTGGTGTTTTAAATTTATAGAAAATATTTTTATTTAATTTATCTATATTTTTGAATATAGAAATTACTGTAATTGTAGCTAATATATTTTTTAAGCTATTCTCAAAAATAGACTTTACAAAGAAAGTCTTATTATTTTTATTTACATTAACTGTAATTTTATATTTATTTTTTTGTTTGATAATTTTTTTAATGTAAACATTTGTATTTTTTTTATTTAAGCTAAATGAGTGAATTTTTAATTTGTTATATAGAGCTATCTTTCTATGTTTTTGAAAAAAACTATCATCAGCATTTAAAACTATTGATCCATTTTTATTAATATTTTTTATTATTTCAGATTTGGCATTTGCAATTTGGTTTAAATTTTCAAAATTTTTAGCGTGGGCGTATGAAATATTTGTGATTACTGCTACATCTGGTTTAATAATACTACTTAAATAATCTATTTCACCACTTTTATCCATTCCAACTTCAAAAATTCCAAAATTATCATTTTTATTCATATTAAATAAACTTAAAGGGACTCCATATTTATTATTATAAGATTTTGGTGAATAAGATACTTTTCCATACTTACAAAGTGTATTTGCTAAAAGTTCTTTTAATGAAGTCTTTCCACAGCTGCCTGTAATTGCAATAATTTTTGCATATGATGAAAGCCTTATTTTTTTTGAAATATCTGTTAAAAATTTTAAACTATCTTTAACTAACAATTGTTTTGATTGAATTGTTGACCGATCCATTCTGTTTACAACTGCAAATGAAGCACCATTTTTAATAGATTCTCCTGTAAAAAAATTTCCATCCTTTTTTTTCCTTTAATTGCAAAAAAAATATCATTTTTCTTTATTTCTTTAGAATTTATTGAAGCTCTATTTATTTTGGAATTAATATTAATTTGGTTTCTAAATTGTTCATTTAAAATATTTATTTTATAATTTTTTGATAAATATTTATTTTGCTTTCTGATATATTTTAAAATAATTTTTTTATCTGAAAATTTTCTTATGTAGTTTCCATAATCTTGATCTACTTCATGACCTTTGCCTGCAACTAATAATAGTTCATTTGAATTTAAATTTTTTACAGCAGTACATATTGCTTTTTCTCTATTAGAAATTTCAAATAATTTATTTTTTAATTGATTTTTTATACTCATTCTAATTTTTTTTGGATTTTCAAATCTAGGATTGTCATCAGTTAAATAGATTTTATTACAAAACTTATTTACAATCTTGCCCATCTGTGACCTTTTATTTTTGTCTCTATCTCCTCCACAACCAAATACAATAGAAATTTTTCTATTTGAAAATTGATCCTTTATATTTTGTAAACAATTTTTTAGAGCGTCGGGAGTGTGAGCATAATCCAGAATTACTTTTGAATTATTTCTTAGTTTGCCTATTTTTTCAAGCCTACCATTTACATTTGTAATTTTGTTAATTATTTTAACTAACTTTCTAAATTTTAATCCACTTTTCTCAGCAGCAATCATTGCCATTAAAATATTTTTTATTTGTACTTTACCTATTAAATTAACGCTTAATGAATAAATTTTATTTTTATATTTAATTTGGAACAGTTGTTTATTTTCTTTATATCTGTGTTTTATTAGTTCCAAAGTGCTATTATTCAAACCGATTGTAGAAATTTTTAATTGTTTTTTTTTTATTAATATTTTTTATATTTTTGTACTCAGGAATATCTATATCAGTTATTACATTTGAATTTTTTTTAAGTAAATTATTAAACAAAAGTAACTTTGAACTCAAATAATCTTTATATGACTTATGATAATCTAAGTGATCTCGAGATAAATTTGTAAAAA
>FUWD013171942.1_pt1 | contig 11013 bp, 10 predicted proteins | sample 1063281 | NCBI WGS metagenome assembly FUWD01 (sample SAMEA79048168, study PRJEB19326) | metagenome | biome: marine
GCGAGTCGACCCCGCCGACCCAGTCGACAATGGAGGCCCCATGACCCGGTTCTTGTCCAAGTCCTGTCCAAGCGCAGCGAGTCATCTCCGTGAAGCTTTAGGAAACTGAGGGATTCCTCCATGCAGAAAACACCCGGTGAACTCGGCGGATTCCCCGTGATTGCTGGCGCCCCTGACAGGACTCGAACCTGTGCACACGGCTCCGGAAGCCGATGCTCTATCCGCTGAGCTACAGGGGCTGGATCGGCTCAGGTTAGCGGCCCGGCCCTGAGCCCGGTCGGGGATGCGAACGAGGTGCCCCGCCTGAATCACGTGTGCCATGAGTCACCCCTCTGGGAGGCCATACAGGGACCTTGGTCCCTGAGTGAAAGCACTCACACTCTGCATGCTGCAGGTAAGGAAGTAACGAGCTTTATCCCCAACTGGAGGCGGCCATGAGACGTACACACAAATCCACTTTCTCTATTGCTTTACTGGCGTTACTGGCCCTGACAACTGGTGCTTGCGGGGGTAGTTCTGACCAGTCGTCACTTTCTGAGTCATCAACTGCCATTGCAACCGAGAGAGGTCTGAGCGAGGCAGACGTCAATGCCGCGCTCAAGACCTATGTCCCGAGCGGTCAGGCCGATGAGTACATCATGTTCGCCTCAGGTGGCCACAGTGGCCAGGTGTTCGTGATCGGTATGCCATCGATGCGTCTCATCAAGGAGGTCGCAGTGTTCACCCCGGAGCCGTGGCAGGGCTATGGCTACGGTGACGAGAACCACGCGGACCTCTTGGCGGCAGGTGCTGTCGATGGCAAGGAACTGACCTGGGGTGATACCCATCACCCGGCTCTCTCTGAGACGGCCGGCGACTACGACGGCCAGTACCTCTTCATCAACGACAAGGCAAACGGCCGGGTGGCGACCATCGACCTTCGCGACTTCGAGACCAAGCAGATCATCAAGAACCCGATCTCGATCAACGACCACGGTGGAACCTTTGTGACACCCAACAGCGAATGGGTGATCGAGGGTGGCCAGTACGCCACCCCGTTGGCATGGGACTATGCACCTCTCGAGAACTTCGAGAGCGACTACCGCGGAATGATCACGTTCTGGAAGTTCGACCGGGCGGCCGGAAGGCTCGACTACGACGCCTCCTTCGCCATGGAACTTCCCCCCTACTGGCAGGATGTCTGCGACGCGGGCAAGTTGGTCTCCGAGGGATGGATCTTCTGCAACTCCTTCAACGTCGAGATGTCGACCGGCATGGACCCGGCAGATCCGGAGAACTCTGAGCCGTTCGAGGCCGGTGCCAGCGCAGGTGAGAATGACTACCTGCACATAATCGACCTTGAGGCCACGACAGCGGTGGCGGCGGCAGGCAAGACCGTCGAGGTAAACGGCTTCCCGCTCATCACCCTGGATACGGCGATCGCCGAGAACCTGCTCTACTTCACGCCTGAGCCCAAGAGCCCCCACGGCGTCGACATCACCCCGGGTGGCGAGTACATGGTGGTCTCGGGCAAGTTGGATCCACACGTCACCGTCTACTCCTTCGACAAGATCCAGAAGGCGATTGCGGCAGGTGGGTTTGAGACAGACCAGTACGGCGTTCCGCTCCTGGCCTTCGACGACGTCGTCGAAGCACAGGTCGAGGTGGGCCTCGGCCCTCTCCACACCCAGTTCGACGACCAGGGCTACGCCTACACGAGCCTGTTCCTCGATTCCGACGTGGCCCGCTGGAGCCTCGGTGGCCCATACCGTGAGGACGGCTGGAAGCTCGAGGGAACCGTCGATGTGCACTACAACATCGGCCACCTCGCCACCGCAGAGGGCGACACTGTCTCACCCGACGGCAAGTACCTGGTGGCTCTGAACAAGTGGTCCCTGGACCGCTTCTTCCACCCGGGGCCGCTGTACCCGCAGAACTTCCAACTCGTCGATATCGATGAGCCCGGACCGGACATGCAGTTGCTCTACGACATGCCCATCGGCAACGGTGAGCCCCACTACGCCCAGATCATCAAGGCTGACAAGCTCAACCCGTACACCGTCTACCCGGAGGTGGGCTGGGATCCCGGCACCATGTCGGTTGACCCTGACGCACCCAAGGTGGGCTCCGAGGGCGTCATCAGGGACGGCGACAACGTCACCGTCAACATGACCCTGGTTAGGAGCCACTTCACACCTGAGCGTGTAGAGATCTTCGAGGGCGACCACGTCACTTGGAACCTGACCAACATCGAGAGGTCTGAGGATGCAACCCACGGATTCACCATCCCGGGCTACAACATCAACCTCAGCCTTGAGCCTGGGGAGACAGCGACGATCGAGTTTGATGCCGACAACAGCGGTGTGTTCTCTTACTACTGCACCGAGTTCTGCTCGGCGCTGCACCTTGAGATGGCCGGGTACTTCCTGGTCGAGCCCAAGTAGTACCGACAAGCGAACCTCCACCTGGGAACCGGATGCATAAGGAGCGATTGTGATCAGTCGACTGATTGACCGCATACTCGGCCCGCGCCGTCCCCAGGTGGAGATCGCTGAACAGCAGTACCTCTACCGGGCCCCCCGCAACCTGTTTATCTCTGCGGCGACCGCCCTAGCGCTATCGATAATGCTGCCGTACTGGGAACTCAAGCTGATTGCCCCGCAGTTCCCCCAAGGCTTGAGGGTGCGAGCCTGGGTCAACCGGCTGGAGGGCGATGTCCACGAGCTGGAAGGCTTGAATCACTACATCGGAATCCCGTCCTTTGAGGATGGTGCAGTCCTCGAGCGCAGCATCGCAATTGCTGGGATCCTCGTCCTCACGGGCCTGCTTCTCGCAGGCGTCTACATCAACAGCCGATGGGTGATGGTGTTTGTAGGACCGGCTGTCCTATTCCCACTGATTTTTTTGGCTGACCTCCAGTTCTGGCTCTGGAAATACGGACACAGCCTTGACCCGAGGGCACCGCTGTCCGGGGCAGTTGGCGAGTTCACACCCCACATTTTCGGGCCTGGCATGATCGCTCAATTCGACACTCTCGCCTGGCCCGGCTTTGGCTTCATGTTGGCAGTCCTAGCAGCCGTCCTGACTGCCTATGGGCTGATAGCCCACAGGCGTGCCTACCGGCCACTCGTCACCGTTGCTTCTGGTGAGGAGGCGGTGGAACAGGCTGCCACTGAGGTGTTGGTGTGACAGGTCTTCGGCGGGCCAAAACGATTCCGGTTCTCACAGCCCTGGTCGCCGGCTTGCTCGCCCTGTCGGCAGGGCCTGCCACAGCAGTCGGAAGCGAACCCGGCGGCCTTCAGACTCTCATCGATGTTGCTGAGCCGGGCGACGTGGTGAAGCTGGAACCGGGCACCTACGACGGCGGGATAACAATCGACAAGCCCCTAACGCTTGTCGGCCAAGGCTGGCCGGTTATCGACGGCCATGGCGAGGGATCCGTAATCACGGTCGTGGCACCTGATGTCACCATTCGAGGTGTTGTGATTGCCAACAGCGGCAACCGCCTGGATCAGGAGAACGCTGGCATCACCTCGGACCTAAGCCCTCGTATCAGGATCATCGAGAATCGCTTCCAGAATGTGCTTTTCGGAATGTTCCTGCGCCATGCCCACGATGCCGAGATCCGTGACAACGAAATCGGCGGCATGGACCTGTTCATCGCCCGACGCGGAGACGGCATCCGGATCTGGCAGAGCTCCGGTGCGGTCGTTGAGGGAAACCACGTAGCCAACGGTCGAGACTCAGTGTTCTGGTTTGCCGACGGAATCACGGTCCGGAACAACCACGTAGAGGATGGCCGCTACGGCCTGCACTTCATGTACTCCGACGGCGCCGTGGTCGAAGGCAATGTCTTGGAGCGCAACTCAGTGGGTGCCTTCCTTATGTACAGCACCGATCTGACCATGGCAGACAACGTGTTCCGTTCGAACCGAGGTCCCAGCGGCTACGGCCTCGGGTTGAAAGATGTTGACGGTCTAGCGGTCAGCGGCAACCGTTTCGTGGAGAACCGGGTGGGCCTCTACGCCGATAATTCACCTAGCAGGGTTGACCTCTACCATCACCTCGAGTCGAACGTGTTCGCCTTCAACAACATCGGTGTGCTTCTCGGATCCACGGTCGCACGCAACATCTTCACCGGGAATGCCTTCATCGACAATGGGGTGCAGGTCGCATCCGACAGCACCGGTGGCCTCCTCGACAACGAGTGGTCCTATCGGGGCGTAGGCAACCACTGGAGTGACTTCGCAGGGTTCGACGCCGACAGTGACGGAATCGGCGACATCGCATACGAGATCGACAACCTCTTCACGGACCTTGTCGAGCGCTACCCGGAGATTGCGTTCTTCACTGGCACTCCGGCAGCGCAGGCTGTTGACATGGCAAGCCAGACTTTTCCCAGCCTCCGACCCGAGCCGATCCTCACCGACGACTCGCCTCTCATCCGGATCCCGGCAATCCCACCTGTACCGATGCCTGCTGAGGCGACATCACGGGTGCTCGTGCTCCTGGCATCGCTGGGTCTGCTCCTTGCGGCACTTGTGGTAATGGCCGGGGGTCGCTTCAGGCTCTCGGAACAGCTCGTTACGGGAGGTACACCGTGATCCGCGTAGAGCACCTGTCCAAGGCCTACAGGCGCAAGGTAGTGGTGGATGACCTCAGCTTCTCGGTTGAGGGGGGCGAGGCTGTGGCCCTGTGGGGGCCGAACGGCGCCGGAAAGACGACGGTGATCAGGTGCCTGCTGGGGCTGGTCGGCTACGAGGGCCTAATAGAGGTCGGCGGTGTCGACGCCCGCACCCACTCCAAGGTGACACGTGGCCTGATCGGGTACGTACCCCAGGAACTCGGGTTCTACGGTGATCTCACCGTCGCCGAGACGCTGGCCCTGTCCAGCGACCTGAGGGGGCTCCCACGTACCCGGATCGGTGAGGTCATCGAGGCCGTGTCCCTCGAGGCTGAGGCCGGCAAGCGTGTCAGCGAGCTTTCAGGCGGAATGCGGCAGAGGCTCGGAATGGCGGTCGCCCTTCTTCCGGATCCACCCGTGCTGCTGCTCGACGAACCCACCTCGTCGCTGGATGTGACGGCCCGTCGACGGATGGTGTCCCTTCTCGACTCCCTGCGTGGACCCGAGCGGGTTCTCGTGATCACGTCGCACAGGGTTGAGGAGGTCGGGATGCTCGTTGACAGGGTGCTCGCCCTCGAGGCTGGACATCTGGTGCACGAGTGCCCACCCGGAGAGCTCGCCGGGCGACTCAACCTGGAGTCCTGGCTGCACGTGGTCCTTCCCTCGGAGCAGACCGTAACTGCACTGGCCCACCTGGCGGCTGCCGGGTTCGATGCCCACGAGAACGGCCACGGTGTGCTCGTCGGGGTTTCACCCGAGGACAAGGTGTCGGCGCTCGGGTGCCTTCGCGAGGGCGACTTCCAGATAATGGACTTCGAGGTGTGGCGATGACCGCGACCGTCACTACTCCCGGATTCTCCACCCCCCGGGTGTTCGAGTTGCGCCCGGTCACCGTGATCGCCCGCAAGGTTGTCCGAGAGGCATCCCGGGATCGCTGGTTCTGGCTCTACTGCGCCGGGTTCGCCGTTCTGGCGGGAGCAATCACGATGACGGCTGTTCCGGACCAGAACCTCATCGGCTCCGGTGGCTTCGGCCGTACGGCTGCATCGCTCGTCGCCCTCGTGCAACTCGTGGTTCCCCTCATGGCCCTTACCCTCGGGGCCCGCTACCTGGCGGGGGAGCGTGACTCTGGAACCCTCGTGTTCCTGCTGTGCCACCCGGTGTCGCGGACCGAGGTCCTGGTCGGCACCTACGTCGGCCTGGCTGCTTCCATGTTCGCTGCAGTATCAACGGGCTTCGGTGCAGCAGGCCTGTTCAGCGCACTCAGGTCGGCACCTACCGACCCTGTGCTGCTGATCCGCCTGGCTGCACTCTCCTGGCTGCTTTCTCTGGCCATGTTGGGCCTGGGGCTGCTCATCAGCAGCACCGTAAAGAGCGCATCAACCGCACTCGGTATGGCCCTGTTCGTCTGGTTGGCCGTGGTCTTCCTCGGCGACCTGGGGGTCATGGGCACCGTGGTGGCTACACGACTGCCCGTCGGTGCCCTGTTCGCAACGGTCATCATCAACCCGGTCGAGGCATTCCGCCTGGCATCGGTTGTGGCTCTGGACGGCTCCCTCGACGCCCTCGGGCCGGCTGGAACGTACGCGGTCGACAGGTTCGGCGACGGCATAGCGACCATCGCCGTCGGGGTGATGGTCGCGTGGACGGTCATATCCGGTGCGGTTGCAGTGCTGGCATTCCGGAGCGGGGACCAGACATGAGCGGCATCAGGAGCCGCAGAGTGGGCATCCTGCTGGCGGGTCTCCTGCTTCTAGCGGGCCTCTTCACCGGGTGCGGTGAGTTGGCTGCCGACGGGATCCCTGAGATCATCGAGGGCCGTTCGGTGTGTGCCGAGTGCGGGATGATCATCGACGATGTTCGAATGGCGGCGGCCTGGCGGCTCCCCGACGGAACCTCGAAGGTGTTCGACGACATCGGCGGGATGCTCGTCGATGGCTACAAGAACGATGAACTGAGTGCCGCCGGCAGGTGGGCCTTCGACTACGGCACCGGTGATGCAGTGCCGGTCGGGTCTGCATCCTTCGTGGTGAGTGGAGACCTCTCGACACCAATGGGCTGGGGGGTTGTCGCCTATGTCCGGGAACAGGATGCACTTGACCTGGCTGTGTCACTGAACGGACACGTTCTCAGTTGGGAGGGCCTTGTAAACGCCCACCGTGAAGGGAACTTGCGGGTTCACGGCCATGACATGGAGGTCGACCACTAGATGCGATACGACAACGGAAAGGTGAAGAGATGAGGATTACGAGGATCATCGCAGGTGCAGTGCTCGCGACCCTGCTGGCCGGATGCGGCGGAGCGTCACCCAGCGGCACCACCGCCCCGGCAACCACAACAGCAGTGGCAGGCGTAGGTGGCGGAGATACGTCGGCCGGTGCCGATGTCTACAAGAGCACCTGCTCGTCGTGTCACGCACCCGACGCCAGCGGCGTCGACGGGCTGGGAAAGTCCCTCGTCGGAACCGACTTCATGTCACAGAGCAGCGATGAGCTGGTCACATTCCTGAAGGTGGGCCGCGGTCCCTCCGATGACGGCAACACCACCGGAGTCCAGATGCCACCGAGAGGCGGCAACCCGGCACTTGGCGATGACGACCTTGTAAACGTGGTCGCATACCTCAAGAGCATCGGGTAGGGATCCGGGTGGGTCTCAGATGAGGCCCACCAGATACCAGAACGGCACCACGGCGCCGACCAGGAGAACCAGGCCACCGAGGTCGAGGGGGGAGCCCTTCGCCATGATCTCGCCTGCAGTGAACAGGCCGGTGTCGTAGGCCAGCATCGTCGGCGGCGTGCCTATCACCAGGGCGAAGTCGATTGACGATGCCAGGGCCACCACCAGCACAAGGGCCACCGGATCGATACCAATCAGGCCGGCCAGGGGGATGGCCAGCGGTATGAGCGTGGCGGCCGCTGCGGTGTTTGAGGCGACCGTGGTGAAGGCCAGCGCCGCTGCCGCAACGGCTGCGATGGCTAGCGGGGTGGGCAGGCCCACCAGGCCGCCGAGCCTCGTTACCAGCCAGTCCGATGTGCCCGTGTCGACCATTGCCACACCGAGGGTGAGGCCACCGCCGAAGGTGATGAGGGTCGGCCATGAAATCCGGGTCAGGTCCACCGGCCTGACCCTTCCCATGAGCGACAGAAGCACTGCCCCCGCCAGGGCGACCATGCCGGTGGCCTGTCCGTGCACGGTCTGTGTGAGCCAGCCGGCCATCACCAGGGCGAAGACGCCCAGAACCTGGACCTGGGCGCCCGTCAGATGGCCAATGGCCTCCATCTCGGAGCGAGCCGCCAGAACCGCCGAGTCGAACCTCTGGCGATCCACGCTCACACCGCTGATTCGCCAGAGGTAGACGCCCAGTAGCGGAAGGAACAAGAACACCATTGGCAGGCCGAAGAGGAACCACTCGGCAAAACCGATCTGTCGCCCGGTGAGATCGTCGATGAACTCGATGGCGAGCGGGTTGGCGGGAGTGCCGATGGCGCTGCCGACCCCACCGATTGTCGATGCGTAGGCAATACCCAGCACGATCGCCTTGCGGTAACTGGTGCTACCGGTGGGCTCAGCCACGGCAAGGGCCACGGGTATGAGAACCGTCACCGCGGCAGTGTTGGACATCCACATGGAGAGGAACGCCGAACCGACAAGCATCGCCGAGAAGAGCATCAGTGGGCTCCTTCCGGCCCAGGAGACAATTGCGGCAGCGGCCAACCTGTCGAGGCCCACCCGGGTCATCGCCTCGGCCATGAGGAACCCCGCGAAGAACAACACGATGATCGGATGGGCGAATGGCGACACAGCTGCACCGGCTGAGGCCGCACCTCCGGCCAGGAGAACTACGGGAATGGTCAGGGACGTAACGTAAAGGGGCACGAGTTCGGTGACCCACAGAACCACCACTGCCCCGAGCAGGGCCAGCACGAGTCCGGAGCCCTGCGGTGGACGGCGGCTGGCGGTAACCCCATTATCGGTCCGGGTGAGGGCCGGAACGATCTGTCGCTCTCCGTCGGGGGTGATGAGCGTTACCTCGACCTCGCCAACAGACAGACTGCCACCGACTCTCGAAACGGTGACGTAGAACGTGTTATCCACCGGCACCCCGCTGGTGGCACGCACGGTGTAGCCGCCGGAGGTGGCCTCGATCGGATCCCCGGAGCCGACCACCACGTTGGTGGTGATGGTGGTCGCATCAACCAGCACCTCGAGACTGCCGTCTCCGATTTCCCAATGGTCAGGTGCAGCGCCGCTGCCGACAACAGCCGCTGCGACAGCTACCCCGGCGATGAGTACCCGCAGAGCCGGGCGGAAGTGGTTTCGAGAGAGCTTTACCACACCACGAGGCTAGGGGAGGTGGTCACACCTGCTCTGAGCCGGTCTCGGCTCAGAGCAGGTCGGCGGCCATCAGGCCTGCACCGAGGGCTCCTGCGTCGGGTCCCAACGCCGCCAGCACCACCTCTACAGGTGGCCGGTGGTCGGAGCCCACGATCATCGGGCCAAGGTGGGTCCGGATCCCGGAGCGCAGAGGTTCACCGATCCGGACGAGGCCTCCCCCTATGACAATCCGCTCCAGGTCCATAATCATCACAAGGTTGGCCACGCCGACAGCCACATGACGGCAGAAGCGGTCGAAGATGCGTGCAGCGTCATGGTCTCCGCCGGCAAGGGCATCGGAGACGTGTTGCCCTGTGATGGATTCGATCGACCCGGCCGTCGCCTCACCAGCAGGAAAGCCACCGGTAGCTGCAGCCTGTCGTCCCATCCGGCCAAGGGCATTGCCTGACCCGAAGTGCTCCCAGGGCCCCTGTCGGCCGGTCACGTGAACCGGCCCGTCGAGATCCACGACCATGTGGCCCGATTCACCGGCAAATCCGCTGGCACCCCGGACCAGTTGCCCGTCAAGGACGAAGCCGGTACCGATTCCGGTGCCAAGGGTCACGAAGCCGAAGTTGTCAGTTCCCCGCCCCGCCCCCATGCGGTGCTCAGCCAACGCACCAGCAGTGGCATCGTTTCCGAGTACGACAGGTCTGCCCACCAGCTTCGCCAGTTCCGGTCCGATCGGAAACTCGACAAGGTCGGGCAGGTTGGGGGAGTAGCGGACAACACCCGATCGGTGTGCAAGGCCCGCCACGGCCAGGCCGACCGCATCAACCGATACTCCGGATCCGGAGCGGAGCCGCTCGATCATCTTCAGGAGAGCCGCAATCAACTGGGTGCCGGTTCCTCCACTTGATATCTGGTCCCGGGCGACGATGCGGTTGTCGGCAGGGTCGATCAATAGGGCACGTGCGTTTGTGCCGCCGACGTCGATTCCAACGATCATGGCGACACAGGCTATGGCAACCCTGTGAACCGAGGACGGGTCGGGTCAGGGCCCTACACGCCATCCACGATGACCGTCGTGCAGCGGGCGTTGGCGTGGCGGATCGCGGCCACCGGTGCGTACTCCTCGGAATCCAGGAAGACCCGTGCTGCGGCCATGTCCGGGAACTCGACTATCACCAGTCGGGTCGGAGCCCACAGGTCGTCCTCCCTCACGTCCAACTCGCCGCCGCGGGCACGGTAGACACCACCGAAGGCCTCCACGAGGGGCGCGGCCAGCGCCTTGTAGCCCTCGTAGGCCTCAGGGTCCAGGATGGATGTGTCCACGATCACGAATGCGCTCATCGGTGTTTCCTCCCGTGTTCTCTCACTTGTGTTTGATGCCGGTCAGGTCCGATAGGGCCTCTGCAGACCGGGAGGAATCGTCGCTGCCAACGCTTCCGGTGATGATCCGTCGGCGAACCGATGCCGAGATGGTGTCGATGGTCAACACGACTCCGACCGTGAGCACCAGGACGGCGCTTGCCGCAGGGAAGTCCCGGAAGACCAGATGGGAGACAAGCTCAGAGCCGACACCGCCGGCCCCGATCATGCCGAGCACGGCGGATGCCCGCACGTTGATCTCGAACCTGAACAACCAGTAGGAACTGATGGTCGACATCACCTGTGGGAACACTGCCCAGCGCATGCTGTTCACCCAGCGGCCACCGGTCGATTCGACTGCCTCAATCGGGCCGGAGTCGATGCTCTCGATTGACTCGGTCGCCCACTTGCCGAGCGTTCCTATGGAGTGGATGCCGATTGCCAGAGTGCCTGCCCAGGGTCCCAGCCCGGTGATCGGGATCAGGATCACCGCCAGGATCAACTCGGGAACAGCCCTGATTGCGTTGAAGAGCTGGCGGATGGGCACCCTGATCCAGATGGGAGCCACGTTGTGGGCGGCCATGAAGGCCAGCGGCAGGGACAGGACGGCGCCGATCACGGTTCCGATCCAGGCGATGTACACCGATTCAAAGACCTTGCCGACCGCTCCGCGTGCGGCCACCCTTGCGAACGCCGGTGGAATCATCTGCCGAAGGATCGCCCAT
>FUWD013366414.1_pt22 | contig 11011 bp, 12 predicted proteins | sample 1063281 | NCBI WGS metagenome assembly FUWD01 (sample SAMEA79048168, study PRJEB19326) | metagenome | biome: marine
AAACAGTTTTAATCGTTTTTTTATACTTTGGTTTAGGTCTTTGGTTTTTATCAATAAAATAATTTCCTAAAATAATAGCACCCGCTATAAGTAAAATTCCAAGAATAGATAGTATAATGTTTCTCATAATTAGTTAGTTGTACCTTCTAAATTAAAAACTAAGAAAGTTATAACAAAGATACTTTTTAGGCATAAGGTAACTTGTATAGACTAAAAGTAACTTTGTTAAAGAAATGTTATAATTGTCATTTTAAAACTAAAGTTTCTAGAATCGGTTTTTTTTATCAGCTTTATATCTTATTATGCATAATATCTTTTAACTTTAGAATATATCGTGCTTTTCAAAGTACCAAAATAAATAACTGAAACAGTGTTAATAGAAATTTTATAAAAGGATTTGAAATTGAAAATAAAAAAATTAGCCTAACAAAATAACACATGATTACCCAAGAAAACGAAACTATGAAAATTAGAAAAACTCATTTAGAGAATCATAAAAATTTAACACACTATAAGAATTAATTTGATTTTCTGCACGAACACAAATACCGCACTATTTTTCTCTTCTGTAGATGAGATTCCTGCTAAAATTTGGGAAGGATTAGAATGTACAGAAAATATTTATTTTCACCCAAATTTCATAAAAGCATTAGAAAAAAATCATCCTGAAATTATCTTTTCTTATATTGTTTTGGTTGATAAAAATAATAGCCCAACAGCTTTTGCAAGTATAAAAATTATTGACTTTCATTTAAAATCTATTAAAAATGATTTAGAATTTTTTAAAAATATTGGCAGAAAATTACATGTTTTTCCTAATAAAAAACCACTCCCCCCTCTTAATTTGTGGAAACACTTTTGTGAGCGGAGAACATGGAGTTTTTATTAAAAAAAATCAAAACAAAAAAGCAATTATAAAAGAACTTGCAGAAAGTATTAATCATTTTGTAAATTCTGATAAAAAGTTAAAAAAACAAATTGATGCATTCTTACTAAAAGACTTTGCTAAAGAGTCACTTTTTATTACAGATGAATTAAAAGACTTTAAATATCACACGTTTTTAGTAGAACCAAATATGCAACTTCAACCACAAGAAGATTGGCAAAATTTTGATGATTACCTGGCATCAATGAAAACAAAATTTAGAGTAAAAGCAAGAAAAGCTTTTAAACAGAGTACCGAAATTCGTATAGAAGAAGTTACCTTAGAAAACATTGATAGAAAATTACCGAAAATGACCGCTTTATATGAAAAAGTTGCTTCAAACGCAGGTTTTAATTTAGGTCACTTTAATCTAGAAACCTATAAAGATTTAAAAGAAAAATTTGGGGATGATTACATCTTAAAAACCTATTGGCTAGAAGATAAGATTGTCGGTTTTATTTCTGGTATAATCAATCAAAAATCTTTAGACGCCCACTTTGTTGGAATAGATTATAGCTTAAACAGAGAATATGCAATCTACCAAAGAATGTTGTATGACTATATAGAAATTGCTATCAATAAAAAATTAAAAACTATTAATTTTGGAAGAACAGCTAGTGAAATTAAAAGTTCTGTTGGTGCAGAACCACAAGATCTAACAATGTATCTTCGTCATAAAAAAAGTATTACAAACAGAATTTTAAAGCTATTTTTGCAACGTGTTCAACCAACACCATTTCTACAAAAATCACCCTTTAAAACAGTAAAAAAACCCCATGAATAACAGCAAGGAACTTATAGAGCTTTTAGATTTAAAAGAAATTGAAAACAATGTTTTTTCTGGAGAGAGTGTAACTATTGGAAGTCCTAAAGTTTTTGGTGGTCAGGTTTTGGCACAGGCAGTTAATGCTGCTTATAGAACAATTAAAGAAAATAGATTTATAAATTCTTTACATGCTTATTTTCTAGAAGCTGGAGATTTAACAATACCAATCAATTACCATGTTGCAGTAATGAGGGATGGAGGTAGTTTTTCTACAAGAAGAGTTACAGCGAAGCAAAATAATAAAACTATTTTTATTTTGGCTGCTTCTTTTCATAAAATTGAAGATGGGTTTGAGCATCAATCAGTAATGAATAGAGACATAAAACAGCCTGAAGAATTATTAAGTTGGGAAGACATGGTTACTAAGTTTGGCGATTTTTTACCAAAGTCTTTAAAAGGTTTTTTGAGTGTTGAACGTCCTATAGATTTTAAACCTGTGCAGGTTCCCAATCCTTTAAAAAGAGAAAACTTACCTGCAAAAGAAGAAATTTGGTTTAAATTAAAGGGAGACATTCAAAAAATGGATTTACGTTTAAAACATCAAATTTTGACTTATATATCTGATTATAATGTATTGAATGCCGCATTTAATCCGAATGCAAAAGAATATAATTTCGGGAATACTCAAACAGCAAGTTTAGATCATTCTATGTGGTTTTTTAGAGATTTTGATTTTGATGATTGGATGCTATTCTCTGCTGAATCACCCAATGCTTATGGAGCAAGGGGTTTATCTAAAGGAAATATTTATACAAGAGATGGTAAATTAGTGGCTTCTTTTGCACAAGAAGGTCTATTGAGACCTAAGAAAAATAAGCAGTAATCAAAATTAAAAAAATAAGACAAATGAGTCCAATTATATATGTTTTAACCACAAATGGTTTGTTGTTTTTATTAAGTATTATTTTTTGGAAATTTCCACCAAAGAAAATAAATAATTTATATGGTTACAGAACTTTTAAAGCGATGCAAAATGAAGATATCTGGAATTTTGCGAACACCATTTTTAATAAGAATTTATTAATGTATGCCGGTTTATCTTTTATTGCAACGATGCTTTTAGCTAATTTTATTGTAAATGGATTAACCTGGCAACCTATGGTTGTAGCAATTCTATCTATTGTTGTGAGTATTATTAAAACCGAAAGAGCCTTGTCTGATAATTTTACAGAAGAAGGAAAAAGGAAGTGAAAATGAAAAAAATTGCGCTTAAAAAAGTTTTATCTAAATTTAATCTGCTTCCAATTATTGAGCAAATAAATTTTCGACGACAAAAGTGGCAAAATAGAAGAAGCAATTATGAATTTAAAAAGAAGAATCCTACCGTAAAGCTTCCACCAGATTTTTATTTATATGAAACTTTTAACCTGAATTACGATAAGTTTTATACCAATGGAAAACCAACCGCAACTTGGTTGATAAATCATATCAGTGAGTTTAAAGATTTTAAAAATCTCTCTATTTTAGATTGGGGTTGTGGAACTGGAAGAATTTTAAGACATCTACCATCTATTCTAGACACCTCTAATTCTTTTTATGGTTCAGATTATAATAAAAAATATGTAAAATGGTGTTCAGAAAATTTAGAAGGAATTCAATTTAAAAATAATTACCTAAAACCACCTTTGGCATTTAAAGACGATTCTATGGATATTATTTATGGAATATCAATTTTTACACACCTTTCTAAAGAATTACATTTTTCTTGGATCCATGAATTAACAGAGTTTTAAAAATGGAGGATTTTATTTTTGACAACTCATGGAGATGCTCACACGTTTAAACTTTTACAAAAAGAGCAAGTACTTTATGATTCCGGTAACTTAATTGTTCATGCGTATAAAAAAGAAGGAAATAGATTATATGCTTCTTACCAATCTCCTAAATTTTTTAGGGCCCTTTGTTCTAAAAATAATTTAGAAGTTCTAAAACATATTCCTGGAGACAACCTTAACAACAAACCACAGCAAGATGTTTGGGTTTTAAGACTTACTAAAAATTAGCGACAAAAGAAACAGATAAATTTCTTCCTGGAGAGGATATCCCAGAAGCAAATTCTATGTAATGTTCATCAAAGAGATTGTCTAATCTTGCTTGCACAGAAAAATTTTCGCTTACTGAATAGCGTCCATTTAAACCAATAGTCATCCAGCTTGGAGTTCCAAAATAAACATCTTCATTATTAGCAGCATTTGCATCAACTACGGGTGTTAAGTCATGATTATCAATTCCTTCAGTAAAATTAAAATCTTCGATATCCTTTTTGCTGTTAAATCTTAAAGCTGCGCCAACTTCAATCTTATCTCTTTTATAATTTACTTCAAACTGACCAAATAAGGGTGGAATTGAAGACATTGGTTCTTCTGAATCGTATGTTCTTCCTTTTGTATAGGTTAAAAACCCTGATGTATTCCAAGCATTAGAAAGTTTTCCTAAATAACTAATTGTATATCCTGTAATGAAAGCATTTCCTCTATTTTGATTGGCAACTGCGTTTCCATATTCCCCGTCAAATAAAACCTGATCGCTTCCATTTATGGTAAAACGGTCTCTAATAATATAATTATCTAACAAGGTGTAAAATACATTGGCACTTAAGCGAAATTTTCTATCGTTGAAATACTTTTGAATTCCTACTTCTGCATTATATGCAAACTCTGGTTTTACATGAATATTTGGTACAGTTACATCACCACTTTTTTCACGAACTCTTCCAACATCATCTATATTAGGGGAACGAAAACCTGATGACAAAACACTATTTAATTGCCAGTTTTTGTTTGGCTTGTAAACATATCCTAAAGTTGCTGTAATTGCAGAATTATTTGCGCTAATATCATTGTCTGAAAGTTGAATAAATGTTTCATCTATCCATGTTGCATTTAAGTTTGTATTTGTAAATCTAATCCCAGAATTTAATGTTGATTTACTACTTACATCTTGTTTATAACCTATATATAGAGAAGAACTTAAATAATTACTTCCTCCGTCTGGATAACGTGACTGTACTTTAAAATCGTCTGAAAAACCATTAATTTTCCCATTAGAAATGTGGGGGGGTTTTACCGTAGGCATTAGAAGAAACATCATTATAGGCAAACTCAAAACCATACGATAAAATTCTTGTTTTATCTTCTGTTAACGGCACCGAAAAATCTCCATTTACACTAAAAACAGCGACACTTTCCTCTCTATAAGAACGATCTAAACTTCCAAATTTTCTTTGAATTCTACTTTCTTTAAGGTTCTGATAAGCAGTCGTTATCGTTCCACTTTCTAACCAATTTTATCAGGATTAAGAAGTAATTGTGATGAAATTAATAGTCTTTTTTGAGGTCCATAAGACCATTCTGCAAACTTTAAAGAAGAAACATCTGAAATATCTCTTATCTCTGTTAGTCTATCAAATCTTTGAATATTAGATGAAGTGGAGTATTGTAGATTAATTTTTAAATCTGTGTCTTTTGATAATGGAACAAAAAATTTCTGCAACACATCTGTTTGATTATACCCTGTATTTCTTAATAAATTTGGATTGGAATTTATCGTTGGATTTTCATTGTAATTTCCATTCACATTTTCTGAATAATAGAAAACTTTTCCCCAATCAGAAAAACCATGACTTCTATTTTTACCGGCTTTTAATTCACCAAAATCTGAATAAGAAATACTTGTAAAAGAGGCCCAATTATTAAAACTTACTTCTGCAGAAACATTTGTCGTTATTTCTTGATTTATACTCGAAAATCTAGAAAAAAACTGACTTTTTACTTCATTATTCTCTGATAGTTTAGGTGTTTTTGTATAATAATGAATTACACCTCCTAAGGCGTCTGAACCATAAATTACAGAGGAGGGTCCAAAAACAACTTCTATTTTATCTAATAAATTTGGCGCGATTGTAATTGAGCTTTGTAAATGTCCTTTTCTATAAATAGCATTGTTCATTCTAACCCCATCAACGACCAATAAAACTCTGTTAGATTCCATTCCACGAATTACAGGACTTCCTCCACCAAATTGTGATTTTTGAACTTTAATTCCGGGGATTATAGCTAATAAATCTGCAGAAGTTTGAGGTGAAAGTTTTTGAATATTTTTAGATGAAAGCACTGCTATTTGTTCTGCAATTCTTTTTGATTTTTCTTCTTTTTTAAAAACAGAAATTACTATTTCATCTAATTGCTCTGATTGTTTATTTAAATAAACAGTAAGTTTTTGTTTTCTTAAAACAGATTTTTTTATTCTATAATTTGCGTAAGATAAATGAGAAAAAATAATTATTTCATCATTTTTAAAAGTAGAAATATCTGCTAAACCATCATTATTAGTTGTTAAGCTAATGGTTTTAGACTTATTATAGATAGTAACATTTTTTACTTTTTTACCCGTTTTTTTGTCTAAGATTTTTATTTCTTGACCAAAAATTACACCTCCAATTAAAACTATAAATACAAAAATAATATACTTCATCATCAACTAAATACTGTTTCTAAAACTTGTAACGATTTTGGTTCTCTAAAAGAGCCCAAATGTAGCTTAAAATACTGAATAATAACTTGCAAAACTAACTGCCTTTCATCTTTACTATATGCTACGCTTTCTAGATTATCAAAAATTATGCCTAAGAGCTTTTTAAATTGATAAAAGTCATTATTAGAAATAACATTCTTTTCGTGAATACTATTAGAAAAATTACCTTCCAATAAATCAAAACCTTTTTTATTTATTTCTGAAGTATCAGGATAAAACCCTAAAAAACCAGTTAAATTCAAAAGAAATAACAAGTGAAAATTCGTAACTTTATTGTGAACATCTAACCAAATAAGAGCAGTTTCTAGATACTCATAAAGTGCTAAGTTTTGTTCTTCTTCTTGAATAGAATTTGACAAGACTTCTGACAAAAACATAACAACAGATGCTTACAATATCTGTATGAATTGTTTTATAAGGATGAATTACGTGTACTTCTTTATAGAATTTAAAGCGTTTTTCGTATTATGATTTGCAATAATTGTTAGTTGTGTTAAAGGTTGAAAATGCGCTACTTTTATTCCTGTTTTTTTTGGTTTTAAAACACCTCTAATTAAGTAAGACTTGACTCCTTCTTCTTGAGTGTAACATTTTACAATTAAGCTTGTTTCACCATATTTTAGTGAACTTAAAACAATTGCTTTTGTATTTACGATAGCCATTAATTTACAATTGCGAGTTTAGCTGTAGCTGTTTCTGAACCATCATCGTTAGATAATAAAACAATATAAATACCAGATGCCACTTTGTTGCCTACTAAATTTTTTTTATTCCAAACAACTTTACCTCCTTGTAATTCTTGCCCTTCTACAACGTTAGTTTCATAGACCAAATTACCAGCAACATCCAAAATTTTAACATTCGTTCCTTTTGGTAAATGTGTTCCTTTTCTACCATCAATAGTAATTGTTTCATGGTTTTTTAAAGCAGGATTTGGATAGGCATATACATCACCTAAAACCTCACCAAAAGTAGCTACTTTACTATTGTAAACAACAATACCTTTATCAGTAGCAAAATAAACTTTACCGTTACTCTTGTCAACCTTTATTTTTAAAATTCTATTGGACGGTAACGGTGAATTTTGCTTACTAAAATTGGCTAAGGTAGTTTGACCGGAAGGATTGGTATAAACAACACCTCCATTATCTGTTCCAAACCACTTATTATCTGCGCCATCAATAACAATTGTATTAATTTTTTGATCTCCTAATAATCTTTCTCCAACTCCATTTTCCTCAATAATTACTGGTTGGGCGTTTAAAACAGTAGCATCAAAAACCCCAGCTGCATTTCGGTAAACAACCATTCCACTTCTTGTACCTAGCCAAACTCTATTGCTTTTGTCTATAGCTAGAGATAGCACATCAGTGTTCGGTAAATTTCCAAGATTTGGAGTTGCAATTAAAGCTCTTTTTCTACTTCCGTTTTCGTTAAAAGCATAAACCCCATTTCTTCTTGTTCCTATCCATATAGTGTTGTTACTTGAAATTGCTATTTCACTTAAACCCAATTTACCTGGAACAGTTTTAAGTGACGATAAATCGAAACTACTCCATTGTCCTGAAGGAGATAATTTTTTTAATTCTTCATCAAAACTTATACTCGAAACCCATAAATTTCCTAATATATCAAAACTAGTTCCGCTCGTTCTTATACTTACTCTGCTTGGATCATTATAAATAATATCTTCTAAAGGGCTATTTAAGTGATTGTAAAATGTTTTTATTTCATCGTTTTCTACAACTAATAAGCCTCCAGTTGAAACAGAATTAACAGACCTAGTATCTCCAAAAGAGCTCATATAAACCCTATTTTCTACATTTGAATCTATAGAAATACAATTCAAATCCATGACAGGGAAATCTGAATTAAACTGTGTATTTATCCAGTTTTCTCCGTTAAAATGGCTAAACCCTTGCTCCTTTTGATTGGGAGTATAAGAGTCATTATAACCTCCATAGACTACCCAAAAATTATTATCATTTACTGCAATAGAAAAAACACTATTAGATAAAGGTCCTTCTGGATGAATTTCTTCGTATGTGTTTATTTGCCCTAAACTAGTTTTTAAAACACCAAATTCTTTTGTTGCTAAATAAGTTCTATTATCTTTAATAAATGCAGTATTTAATGTGAAATCAAAGTCAGGAGTAGTCGTAAAAGTATATACTTGATTGTTTGCTGAATCTAAAATAACAGCACTTTTATTTAGTGTAACTGATAAATTAGTACTGGATGATTTTAATCCTAAAATAGTTTCACTAAAATCCTTAATTTCAGTTAAAACACCTGTATTTAATTGAAACAATTTACTACCTTCAGTAACATAGATTTTATTATTAAAAAATGTAATCTCACTAAAATTACGTGCAGTAAATTGTTGCTGCCAGCTATTAAAATCAATTAAAAGATTACTTGTAACATCTGCAGTAAAAATTCCATCTTCGGTTACAGCATAAATTTTTCCGTCAGAAATTAATGTTTTATTTATCTCTAAAGAAGTAGAGCCATTTCCTATAAAAAAGGTGTCACCAAACTCTAACTTTTCTATATCATATTCTACAATTGCAAATGGTGTAGAAAGGTATAATGTAGTACCAAATTCAGAAATATGATTGATACTTTTTACACCTGATTGATTAAAATTTATAATATCTGATGAAATTGTAATTGCGTTGTTTTCGTCAATTACTTCAATTAATCCATTTTGATAACCAATAACCAATCTTTTAAAAGCAGTATTGTAGTGAATTGAAGATGTAGTTTCGCCCGACAAACCTTGAATAGATGAAAACTTTTTAATTTCAGAAGTACTTTCATCAAAAGTAAAAACAGCATTATCTGCCAATGCATATAAGACATTATCAACTTTTACAAAATCCTTAACGTTATTATAAGAATAAAAATCTTCCCAAGAATCGCTATAATCAGTTTGAGAAAAAATTGGTAAATAGATTAAAAATAGAAAGAGAAAAAATAACTTTTTCATATGTTTGTTTATAAAATCAAAGATATTTAATAATTATAAACTAACGATAAAAACGGGTATATTAGTACAAAAATGCATAGATATTTATGAGTTTAGAAATTGAAAGAAAATTTTTAGTGAAGAATGAGGATTTTAAAAAAGAGTTTTATCAAAAAAACCAACTAAAACAGGGCTATCTAAATTCTGATAAGAATAGAACTGTAAGGGTTAGAATTTCTGATAATAGATCTTTTTTAACTATTAAAGGAAAATCAAATTCTACTGGAACAACTCGTTTTGAATGGGAAAAAGAAATTGATAAAATGGAAGCAGAACAATTGCTTCTTTTATGCGAACCCTTGATTATTGATAAAACAAGGTTTTATGTGAAAAGTGAAAATCATATTTTTGAAGTTGATGAATTTTATGGTGATAATGAAGGTTTAATTGTAGCAGAAATAGAGTTAAGTTCAGAAAATGAATCATTTAAAAAACCCTCATGGCTTGGTAAAGAAGTTACAGGAGATAAAAGATATTACAACTCAAGTTTAAGTAAAATTTCTTTTAAAAGTTGGACATAAAAAAACCTCAAACAATAAAGTTTGAGGTACCAATATATAAATCTATCCCTTAACTTAGACTTATGCGTCTAAAATAGAGAAAATTTTAACATAACATAGAAATCATTAATTTTATTATTTAATTTCTACAAATGATAAAGCGCCATAAAATGACTTAAACTTCCTAATAAAACAAAGACATGAAAGATTGCATGGTTATAAGGCATTCTTTTAATTGAATACAAAACAGCGCCAACTGAATAAAAAATTCCTCCAGCTATTAAGAACTGTAGCCCTTCTGTAGATAAATTTTTCATTAACGGTTTAATAAAGAACAATACTTGCCAACCCATTAATAAATACATAGCTGTTGATAATTTATCAAATCTCCCTGTAAAAAAAAGTTTTAGAACTATCCCTATTATAGCAAAAAGCCAAACAAAAATAAACATGTACCAACCTAAACTAGAGTTTAAAGCTACCAAGCAAAAAGGCGAATAACTCCCTGCAATTAACACGTAAATTGCTGCGTGATCAAAAATATTAAGCTGCCTTCTTCTCTTTGGCTTCTTTGCTGCATGATAAAAAGTAGATGCAGCATATAAAATGATTAGGCTTAGGCCATAGATAATAAAACTTGTAGGCTTCCAAAAACCTTCAAAGTTTAATGATTTAATTACCAAAAAAGGAAAAGCTATAATACTTAAAACCAATCCAAAACCATGAGAAATTACATTCAATTTCTCCTCTAACTTACTATACAGGTGATTTAAATTCTCGCTCATTATTTTCTCTGTTTGTGTCTTTCATATATTTTGTGTCACTTAGTAAATCAGTTTCAATTATATTGAAAACTTGTTGTTTTAAATGCGGTATGTCTTCCCTGTTTAGACCTTTCGTTTCTATAAATTGATGTTGATGGATTCTAAAAAAACCGGGTCTTCCTTTAAAAAAATCCCAAGAAAAAAAACGCTTGCAATCATAATAAACTTGGGGTACGATTGGTACTCCAAACTCAATAGCTAAACTAAAGGCCCCATTTTTAAAAGGTGCTAAAACGACGTTCTCTGTAGGCACTAATCCTTCAGGAAAAATAGCTATACTTGTTCCATTTTTTAATCTTTTCTTAGCTATTTTATATACTTTTTTTCTGCTTTCAGGACTATTTCTATCAACCATAATGACCACTTTTTTAT
>FUWD013181876.1_pt1 | contig 11009 bp, 10 predicted proteins | sample 1063281 | NCBI WGS metagenome assembly FUWD01 (sample SAMEA79048168, study PRJEB19326) | metagenome | biome: marine
AGATGGAAGGTCGACAAATGACCCTAATAATTCAAGCCTTATAAGCAATCGATTTCTATTGTTTTCAAATCGCAATCTTTGTATAACCCCGATACATTTTTATGGGAAAACTAAAAACTAAAAGCTCAGCAAAAAAGCGTTTCAGATTTACAGCTACTGGAAAAGTTAAAGCACCACAGGCTGGTAAAAGACATGGAATGATCAAGCGAACCAACAAACAGATCAGAACATTAAGAGGTATGACGATTTTGTCTAAACAAGACTCTAAAATCATTAAGTCGTATATGCCCTATAGTGTAAGAGGTTAATAATATGTCTAGAGTCAAAAGAGGTGTAGCTAGTCATAAAAAACATAAAAAAGTTTTTAAGCAAGCAAAGGGATTTAGAGGAAGAAGAAAAAATACTATTAGAGTTGCAAAGCAAGCAGTAGAAAAGTCATTGCAATATGCTTACAGAGATAGAAGAAGAAATAAAAGAATTTTTAGATCATTGTGGATTCAAAGAATTAACGCTGGAGTAAGAGCGGAAGGTTTAACGTATTCTAAGTTTATTAACGGGCTTATTAAATCTAAAATTAAAATTGATCGTAAAGTATTAGCAGATATTGCATACCACAATCCTGAAACCTTTAAATCTATTGTAAAAAAGGTACAATCTCATCTAAATTAAATTACACTTTTTAATTTTTAGATGAATGATCTAGCTACATTACAACAGCAAATATTTAATAAATTTTCTCAACTAAAAAACAAAGAAGATTTAGAGAATTTAAGAATTGAAGTACTTGGAAAAAAGGGAAGTGTATCTAAACTATTTCAAGATCTTGCAACCATAGATAAAGACAAAAAAAAAGAATTTGCTTCTCAACTCAATATATTAAAATCAAAAATTCTCGAAGAATTTAATAAATATTCATCAAAATTTGGACAAGATGAATTAAAAAAAAATTACATAGTGAAACTATCGATGTAACTCTACCAACACCAAAAAAACCTCAAGGAAAAATTCATCCCGTATCCCAAGTTATTGATGAACTAACGTGCATTTTTGCAGAACTTGGGTTTTCAGTTGCAGAAGGACCAGATATTGAAAACGAATATAATAATTTTACAGCCTTAAATACACCACCAAATCATCCAGCGAGAGATATGCATGATACTTTTTACCTAGATGAAAACAAACAGACTTTACTAAGAACCCACACATCACCAGTTCAAATCAGAACTATGTTGAATGACAAACCACCATTTAAAATTATCGCACCAGGAAGAACGTATCGCTGTGATAGCGATCAAACACATACACCAATGTTTCATCAACTTGAAGGTTTGTATGTAGATAAAAACGTTACTATGGCGGACCTAAGAGGCTGTCTTGATTATTTTTTAAAAAAATTTTTTGAAGTTGATCAGATTAAAATGAGATTTCGCCCAAGTCACTTTCCATTTACAGAGCCCTCCGCTGAAGTGGACATTGGTTACGAAATTAAAGATGGAAAAATTACAATAGGACAAGGCGATAAGTGGCTAGAAATTTTAGGTTGCGGAATGGTTCATCCTAATGTGTTAAAAAATGCTAAAGTCGATTCTAGTAAATACCAGGGTTATGCTTTTGGCGTGGGAATAGACCGTTTAGCAATGTTAAAATATGGAATTAACGATTTAAGATCTTTCTTTGAAAGCGATGTTCGTTGGTTAGAACATTTTGGATTTAATGCTAACGATGTGCCAAGTAATTATAGAGGTTTGGCAAGATGAATATAACATTAGCCTGGTTAAAAAAATATTTAAGAACAAAATCAACCACTGAACAAATTGCTGAAAAATTAACATCAATAGGTTTGGAGGTGGAGAGTATTAGCTCTGCTAAGAGCAATTTGTCTAATTTTAAAGTTTGCAAAATAATCAAAGCTATTAAACACCCCGAGGCAGATAAGTTAAAAATTTGTGACGTGGATATTGGAGATGGAAAAATTACCAAAGTGGTTTGTGGAGCCTCTAACGCAAGAGATGGATTAACCACTGTATATGCTTCACCAGGAACAGTAATTCCAAAAAATGGAATGAAGCTCTCTGTTGCTAAAATAAGGGGAGTAGAGTCTTTTGGTATGCTCTGTTCAGAATCCGAACTAAATCTTACAGAAGAAAGCGATGGTATTATTGAATTAAAAACAAACAGAATATAGGAGATAATTTTTTTAAAGAAAGCTTAGACCCCATGATTGATATTTCTATCACTCCTAATAGGTCAGATTGTTTAGGTGTTAGAGGAATTGCTAGAGATCTCGCAGCTTGTGGCGAAGGTACTTTTATTGAGGGGAAATTAGAAAAATAAAATTAACTCAAAGAAAATAATTAAAGTTGAAATAGAAAAAGAATCTGGCTGTTTGCAGTTTGGTAGTTGCTTTATAGAAGGAGTTGTTAACAAAGAAAGTCCAGACTGGTTAAAAAGACACCTAGAGTCTGTAGGTCAAAAATCGATATCTGCAATTGTTGATATTACAAACTACGTAATGCTAGATATGAATAGACCGTTACATGCCTATGACGCAGACAAAATTTCTAATAAAATTATTGTAAGAAAATCCAAAAAGGGAGAAACATTTCAGGCCTTAGATGGTAAAAAATATACATTATCAAATAATAGTTGTGTTATTGCAGATGACTCAAAAATTCTTGGACTTGGAGGAATTTTAGGAGGTGAATTAAGTGGAACGGAAATGAATACTACTAATGTTGTTATAGAAGCAGCTAGTTTTGATCCAACTTCAATTACAAAATCTTCAAAAGAACTTGGTATTATAACTGATGCTAAATACCGATTTGAGAGAGGCGTAGACCCAAATTCTTTAGAAGAAGGATTGATAAAATCAGCAAAATTAATACAAGAGATTTGTGGGGGAAAAATAGGAAAAATTAATATCACTGGATCATCAACATATAAGCAAAGAAAAATTAATTTTATTTTATCTAATTTTAAAAAACTTATAGGTTTTGAAATTTCTAAAGTAGACTCTATAAAAATTTTAGAAAAATTAGGATTTAAAGTAAAAGACAAAAAAACAAGCTTAGAATTAATAGTGCCAAGTTTTAGACCTGATATTAATCAGGAAGTAGATATCATTGAAGAACTTATAAGAATTAAGGGCTATAATAATATTCCGCTATCCGAACCTAATAGAGCAGTTTTAAAACCAGCTTTAAATTACCAGCAAAAAATTTTTCACTATACTCAAAGATCAATAGCTTCTATTGGTTATTTAGAGACCGTTACTTGGTCGTTTTCTAATTCAAAAATCGATGATTTTTTTTCAGAAAAAAAATTGAGACTTACAAACCCAATTTCATCAGAACTTGATACATTGAGAACTTCTATTTTTTCAAATTTATTAATTCATTCAAAAAATAACGTTGATAGAGATTGTAAAAACTTCATGTTATTTGAAATTGGCCCTGTATTTTATGGTAATCAATCTGGACAGCAAAATACGATTGCTGCCGGCATAAGATTGGGAAATAAAATTGAAAAGACCTGGATAGAAAAAACAATAAAAACGAGCGCTTATGATGTGAAAAGTGATATTTTACATATTCTAATGGATCTAGGTTTTGATGGAAAAAAAATTAGTTATTGAAAGTAAAACAAATCAATCGTTTCACCCAGGTAGATCTGGGGCAGTACATTTAGGATCTGCTAAAGGACCTTTACTTGGTTGTTTCGGAGAATTAAACCCAATTATTCTTAATCAATTAGGGTTAGAAAATTATTCAATATGTGGTTTTGAACTTTATTTAGATAATATTACCGAACCTAAAAAAAAGTACAAAGATGCGAGATCAGCTTATGTGGTTTCTAAATTTCAAGTAGTTGAAAGAGATTTTGCATTTATTGTAAGCAAAGACATTAAAGCCAGTCAGTTAATTTCTTTAATTAAAAGTTGTGAACCGCAATTGATTATAAGCATTGATATCTTTGATGTATACGAAGGCAGCAATATTGAACAAGGAAAAAAATCAATTGCTTTTAATGTTAAAATGCAATCAATGGAAAAAACTTTAGATGAAAAAACTATTGAGGACGTTAGTCAAAAAATTATATCTTCTGTGCAATCTTCAACTGGTGGCACTTTAAGAAGTTCATGAGTTCTACAGATTTAATAAGAAATTTTTCAATTGTAGCACATATAGATCATGGCAAATCAACACTTGCTGATAGGCTTATTCAAACTTGCGGCGGTTTAGAGGAAAGAGAAATGAAAGAGCAAGTTCTAGACTCAATGGATATTGAAAGAGAAAGAGGAATCACTATCAAAGCTCAAACAGTCAGGCTTAATTATAAGCATACAGATGGCAAAAATTATATTTTAAATATTATGGACACACCAGGACATGTGGACTTTAGTTATGAGGTAAGCAGATCTCTAGCAGCATGCGAAGGTTCATTGTTAGTTGTAGATAGCTCACAAGGAGTGGAGGCTCAAACCCTAGCAAACGTTTATCAAGCTATGGATAATAATCATGAAATTGTAGTTGTACTTAATAAAGCAGATTTACCAGCATCAGAACCTGAAAAAGTTAAACAAGAGATTGAAGATGTAATTGGTATTGATACCTCTAACGCAATCTTGGCTTCAGGAAAAACAGGCTTGGGAATTGAGGAAATTTTAAAGGCAATTGTAGAAAGATTACCAGCACCAAAAAGTGAAAGTGATGATCAACTAAAAGCTCTCCTGGTAGATAGTTGGTACGATAGTTATTTAGGAGTTGTTATATTAGTTAGAGTTATTGATGGTTTTATCAAAAAAGATGATGAAATTTTAATGATGTCGAATAATGCTAAATATAAAATTGATAAAGTCGGAGTTTTTACCCCAAAGCCAATCGATAGAGATAATTTAGGACCTGGCGAAATGGGATTTATTGTAACTGGAATTAAAAGTGTTTCTGAGACAAAAGTTGGAGATACAATTACATTAACCAAAAATCCAGTTGCAAAAGCATTACCCGGTTTTAAGCCAAGCAAGCCAGTCGTTTTTTGTGGATTATTTCCAGTTGATAGTTCTGATTATGGACTTCTAAGAGATAGTTTGGGAAAACTTGCTTTAAATGATTCAAGTTTGATATACGAACCTGAATCTTCAACAGCTCTTGGTCTTGGATTTAGATGTGGTTTTTTGGGTTTGCTCCATCTTGAAATTGTGGTTGAAAGATTAGACCGTGAATACGATCTGAATTTAATAACTACAACACCAGGCGTTATCTATAAGTTAGAGAAAACAGATGGAACTACTTCTGATTTGCAGAATCCTAGTAACATGCCCGAACCAAATTATATCAAAACAATTAAGGAACCATGGATTAATGCAACCCTAATTACTCCTGATGAATATTTAGGATCTATTATTAAACTTTGTGAAGAAAAAAGAGGCTCTCAAAAAAACCTGTCATATTCTGGAAATAGAGCTATCTTAAAATATGAATTACCTCTAAACGAGGTCGTATTTGATTTTTATGACAGACTAAAATCTATTTCTAGCGGCTATGCTAGTTTTGATTATGAAATAAGCGAATATAAAGAGGGAGAACTAATTAAGCTTTCGGTATTAGTTAATGCTGAACCTGTAGATGCCCTATCCACAATTATTCATAGAGAATTTGCTGTTAGGCAGGGAAGGTTGATTTGCGAGAAATTAAAAGAATTAATTCCAAGACACCAGTTTCAGATACCAATCCAAGCAGCAATGGGAGGAAAAATTATAGCGAGGGAAACTATTCAGGGTTTTAAAAAGGATGTTTTAACTAAAATTCATGGTGGTGGTGCTAGAGATAGAAAAAGAAAATTACTTGATAAGCAAAAAAGAGGAAAATCTAGAATGAAACAATTTGGCAGTGTTGAGATTCCTCAAGAAGCTTTTATAGGAGTGCTAAAAATAAATAAAGATGCTTAGTCAAAAAAGGAGAGATGTGAGAGCGGTTTAATCAGCACGCTTGGAAAGTGTGTGTACTGTCAAAGGTACCGAGGGTTCGAATCCCTCTCTCTCCGCCATATTATAAATATAATTTATGAATAGCTTAACAATTATAGGATCTGGTTTTTCCGCAGGAGTTCTGAGCCGAAGCATTAATGACAAAGACATTATAATTTTTGATAAAAGCAGAGGTCCTGGAGGAAGATCTTCTACACGAAGAGTAGAAAATATAGGAGCTTTTGATCATGGGCTCCAATTTATTAGTCCAAAAGAAAAAAATTTGAATTATTTTTAAATAATTATTTAAATTCTTTTATAAAGCAATGGGATGGTGATCACATTTGCTTTGAAGAAAGTAGAAAATAGAAGGAAAAAATACATTGGAAAATCTGGTAATAATGATTTTGTAAAAAATTTAATTAATACGAAAGTTTATTATCAAAAAGAATTAATTAGCATAAAAAAAATGAAAGATTTTTGGCTTCTTGATTTTAAAGACGGAACTAAGAATGAATGCGAAAAATTAGTCTTAACTATTCCTTTAGAGCAGTGCAAAAAACTCACAGAAACTGAGCAATTAGATTTAAAGTTTGGGGGCGTAATGGAGCCAAATTTAACAACAATGGTAGCTTTTGATAAAAATTTAAAAATTTCAGGTAGTGGTTTTAAATTCAATAACAATTCTATTTTGGGGTGGGTTGCCAATGAAAGCTCAAAGTTAAGAGAGGTAAATAATCCTAATTTAGAATTGTGGACTTTGCAAAGTAGTTTAATTTTTGCCCAAAAAAATATTCAAGAATATAGACTAAAAAAAGAACAGATTATGGATTTAATGATTAATGAATTTATGAATATTTTTAATATTAAAAATATCAATATTGTTCATAAAGATATTCATGGTTGGCTATATGCTTATAAATTAGAAAAATTTGAAAATGATTTTTTCTGGGACCAAGAAATAAATTTAGGTATTTGTGGAGATTGGATGTGTGGGTCAACAGCTGAAAGTGCGTGGCGTAGTGCGACAGGATTGGCAGATCAAATTAATAAATCATAAAATTTTTTAATTAAGAGCAAAGCTCTTTGATCAATGCCCATAGTAGGGTTTATTTCTTTTGTTACGTAAGATATGCCAAGTCCATTAATAGGATCAGCAAAACCTAATGAACCACCCCAACCATTATGTCCAAAAGAATCTTTGTGTTTTCCAAACATCCAGCCACCTCTTAAAATAAAGCCAAGATTAGTCCATCTAATAGGAAAATTTAAACTTAAATCAATTGCGGACTTAGTTTCTTCTAGTCCTTTTTGTAAAATATTTTGTTGAACAATATTATTGCTATTATCTTTTAAATCGTTAGCTAAATAATCGTATATAGATGCAATAGCATCGGAATTTCCATGTCCCCCCATAGATGGAACTTCAGATTTTCTCCATTCTGTTGTGTTATAAAATTCAATATCGTGTCCTGGATTATTAAAAGCATTAAAATTTTCATCAATTTTTTTATTCTGTTCATTTTCAAATACTCCAACAGATAAATTAGCAACGTTAGGAATTAGTGATTGATCTAAACCAAAATAAAAATTTAAATTATATTTCTTTGTAATAGTTTTTTTTAAAAATTGACCAGTTGTTAAATTTGTAATTATTTGAATTAGATTTCCAATTAAATACCCGTGAGTTTTAGCATGGTAATAAGTTGCTTCCCCAGCTTTATGGTCAGGCTCTTGATTTTCTAAAATTGTAATAATTTTATTCCAATCTAATAAATCCTCATTCGCTAATTTTGTTTTAAACCGATACATACCAGATTGATGAGATAAAATATGTTTAACTAAAATAGAGGATTTGTCAGTTGCTTTGAATGCTGGCCAATAATAGGAAACTGGTTTTTCTAAATCTAATAAATCATCATTAATAAGCTTTGCTATACATGTTTCATACAATCCTTTGCTTGCTGAAAAGGTGTTAACTATTGTGTTTTCGTCCCAAGGATCTTTTCGCGAGTTTTTAGTGCCTCCGTATAAACTTATAATTTTTTGTTTATTTTGAATTATGGAAAATGCAGCACCAGTTTCTTTATTAGTTTTAAAAAAATCCTCAAAAATTTCTTTAATAGCTAAAAATTCTTCCTTACAATAGCCTTTAACAAGCATTTAGACTGCTAGTTTCATAGCAAAATTTCTACCTAGACTTATTTTTAAATCTTGGCAAAACTTTGCAGCTTCTGCACCATCAATAATTCTATGATCATAAGATAAAGAAATAGGCATCATAAGCCTTGGCTCGAACTTTCCTTCAATAAATATTTGTTTCATTTCAGATTTTCCAATTCCTATTATTGCCACCTCAGGAGCATTTATAATTGGAGTAAAAAAGCTACCGCCAATTCCACCTAGACTTGATATTGTCATGGATCCACCAAAAAATTCTTTTTTGTCAATTTTTAGCTCTTTACATAGTTTGCTTATTTTTCTTATTTCCAAACTTAATTCTGATAAATTTTTTTTATCTACATTTCTAATTTTGGGTACCATTAGTCCATGAGGGGTATCAACTGCTATTCCTATATGAAAATATTTTTTAAAAATTATTTTATCATTATCAATAGAGCTATTAAAATTAGGAAATTTTTTCATACCGTTAACTAATGCCTTAATCATAAACGCCAACGGTGTTATTGAAATTATTTCTCTGGTATTTAAATCCACGAGGTTTTTTCTAAAACTTTCCATCTCAGTTACATCCAATTCATCGTGCTGGGTTACATGTGGAATAGATGTCCAAGCTTTCACCAAATGTGGTCCTGATAATCTTTTAATTCTTGGTATATTTTGAATATCGATTTCACCAAATTCACTATGCTCATATGGTAATGGTTCAGATGTGGTAGTTTTGGGCTCTGAATTTTGAATTTGTATCGTTGCTTTATTTTTGTTTAAATTTTGATTTACATACTTTTTTATATCCTCTTCTAAGACTCTTCCTTTTCTTCCCGATCCTTCTACTTCATTTATTGAAACTCCAAGTTCTCTTGCAAATTTCATAACTTTAGGACTTGAGCCAGAAATATCAGAATTGTTTGAGGATAATAAAGAACTTGCATTTTGATTTTCTTCCACTTTAGAAATTACTTGTTTTATGGGTTGCTCAGAAATTTTTTTACCTATTTCAACTTTGCAAATTTCTTGTTGCGTAGACACTTCTTCTTTTTTTTTAACTAAAATTTTATAAATAATTCCAGCGACAGGTGAAGGAATGTCTATACTTGAATTGTCATCTTCCAATGTAATGATTGGCTGTTCTATCGATACTGCATCACCTTCTTTCACCAAAATATCCGTAACAATTAGTTTTCCAGAAAAATCGATACTAGGAATAATCAGACTTTTTAGTTCTTTCGGTTCTGACTTCTCACTATCAGTATTGGTTGTTGCTGACTTGGAAAGTGTTTCTTGTACTTTACTTTTTTCAGAGGAAGATTCCTCTAATGATGCAACAAGACTACCCTCTGATACTTTGTCTCCAATTTTAATATGAATTTTTTCTACCTTCCCAGATAGACTGGAAGGAACTTCTACACTTGATTTGTCACTTTCAAGAGTAATGACAGCATCTCCTTTTTTAATTTCCTGACCTTCTTTTATTAAAATTTCAATTATCTCAACGTTTTTAAAGTCACCAATATTTGGTACTAAAATATCTTTAGTCATTATAACTTGGTAGGGATTGGTTTCGTTTGATCTATATTATATTTCTCAAAAGCTTTTTGGGCAACTTTTGAAGCAATTTTTTGTTCTTTTGATAAAATACTCAAAGTATTTGCTACAATATATTCCTTACTCACCTCAAAAAATTCTCTAAGTTTTTTTCTCGTATCGCTTCTACCGTAACCATCTGTTCCAAAAGTATAATAATTTTCTTTAACATATGGTCTTATCTGGTCTGAATGAATACGCATATAATCAGTGGCAGCAATGATTGGACCTGATCTTCCTTCAAGGCATTTTTCAATATATGTTTGTTCTCTATTTTCGGTTGGGTTAAGTAAATTTTTTCGTTCAACTTCCATGGCATTTTTTTGAAGTTCATTAAAACTTGTGACGCTCCAAACATCTGAATCAATACCGTATTCATTACTTAAAATTTCAGCAGCTTGAAGAACTTCATTTAATATAGTCCCGGATCCCATTAACTGAACTTTTGCTTTTCCTCCGTTATCAAATTCTTTAAGTAAATACATTCCTTTCAAAATATCTTCTTTTTTTACATGCTTGGGTAACTCAGGATGTAAGTAATTCTCGTTCATTGTAGTTATGTAATAAAAAATATTTTCTTGTTTTTCATGCATTCTTTTTAGACCATCTTCAAAAATGATAGCTAGTTCATAGGCATAAGTAGGATCATACGACACACAATTTGGAACCATGGAGGCCATGATTAAACTGTGTCCGTCTTGATGTTGCAATCCTTCACCTGCCAAAGTAGTTCTTCCTGCTGTAGCACCTATCAAAAAACCTCTGGCTTGAGAATCACCAGCTGCCCAAATTAGATCCATGACTCTTTGAAAGCCAAACATAGAATAGAAAATGTAGATAGGTAACATTTCGATTTCATGATTTGCATAAGAAGTTCCAGCCGCAATGAATGAAGACATTGCCCCAGCTTCATTAATACCTTCTTCCAAAACTTGTCCCTCTTTATCTTCTCGATAAGAGCTTATTTGCTCAGAATCTACGGGCTCATATTTTTGTCCCTCATGAGCGTAAATCCCAATCTTTTGGAAAAATCCTTCCATTCCAAATGTTCGTGCTTCATCCGGTATAATAGGAACTAGTCGTGATGCAGTTAATTTATCCCTAAGCATTTTAGTCAAAATAGTTACAAGGGCCATTGTAGTTGAAATTTGTCTTTCACCAGATGACTGGTAAGAAGATTCAAATACAGAACTATCAATTTTTACTGGAGTAGCTTTAGAAGATCTAGAAGGAATAAATCCTCCCAGTTTTTTCTTCTTTCTAAGCAAATATTGAATTT
>FUWD013185066.1_pt1 | contig 10998 bp, 13 predicted proteins | sample 1063281 | NCBI WGS metagenome assembly FUWD01 (sample SAMEA79048168, study PRJEB19326) | metagenome | biome: marine
GCCAGTCACAAGAAGTACATCAGCCATGCCGGACTGAGTCCGACCAGTTTGATACCGAAGCGCTCCACATCATATCCGGGTGTGATCAGATCGAGAATTTCTATATCGCAGTTGTTACAAGGGCTTGCACTTACATGGAAAACCCAGATTGATTTCTTAATAATTTTATTATAAAAAGCCATAATTTACACTCCTATGATTGCCAGAATTACGGCGATAAGAGCAAGGGGGCTTGCCCATTTCCAGAAGAAATTAATTGCAGAATCAATACGCACACGGGGATTTGTATTTCTTATCAGTATCATAAGCACAACAATAAGTAGATACTTTCCTATCCCTGCCATGATCGTGCCAAAGGATGCAAAGCTCATGCCGCCACAGAAAAGGATCACAAGTAGCATTGGCAGAAAAACATACATCATATAATGCGCCAGTTTCCAGAATGCAAGCAATGGACCGGAATACTCCATGAGCGGACCTCCGACAATTTCAGTTTCTGCTTCCGCAATATCAAAGGGCACCATACCCATTTTCGCTTGAAGGCAGAGTATCCCGACAATGAATGCAATAATACCTGATGCAGTTCCAACGATCATGCCATTGTCGCTTTGATATGCCAAAATTTGTGTAAGATCGATCTTATATCCTGCCCGAATGATCGGGACAAAAATAACCAGTATGAAAGCCAGTTCGTCGGCAATGAGCATTTTCATTTCTCTTCCGGCGCCGATGCTGCAATATACATTACCGGTCGAGGATGCTCCAAGTATCAGCGCGACGGAGTATATGACCATGAGATATACTATGAAAATCAGATCTCCCCCGATGCCGACTCGGTAGAAAAAAGCCACACCCACGATCGTAGAGGTCATAACTACTGTTGCAAAGGCAATGATCGGTGCAATGACAAATATGAAATAGGGTGTACTCCTTATAAGAATGATCTCTTTTCCCCACAGCTTGAATACATCATAAAAATTCTGAAAAAATGGAGGACCAACACGGAATTGTACTCGTGCGCTGACCTTTCTCTCTATCCATCCTACGATAAGACCGAATACAGATGCAAACAGAAAACCCGGGAACACGAGCAAATAGAACAAATATTTTAGCATATTATCTCCTGAACCTTGCCATCCTACACTATTTATTTTTCCCGACTTTGTTGCGCCAATGATGTGTCTTTACTGCCATTCTGCTGCCGACAAGATAAATATTATTTTCAGGATCATCTTTATCTATATCGACCATTTTCAAAGTCTCATTTGGTGCAGTTTTTACACAAAGCGGAACATAGTTTGGATCAATTTCCAATTGATTTAAACAGAAATCACATTTTTGAGAAATATAGTTAATAACCTCTGGAAAGATCGTACCAAAAGGGCATGCAAGTATACAGCTTTTACAACCAACGCAGCGCATATTATGACGCAATATCATGTTGGTCTTGCTATGCTCAAGTGCGTCATTGGGGCACGCTTCGATGCAGAAAGATTCCTTGCACTGGCGGCAATAAGCACCGAATTCTGCGATTTCTACAATAGAAAATACACCGCGATTAGCCCCTTCGTGATACAGATATTCACAATCAATGCATTCGAGACTTTCTTCTTTTAGAAGCTTAGGTATATCTACAAATAATCTTTTCATGATACTGTCTTTCCTTCGTAATTATGCCACAAGCTAACACTGACAATACTTAGGATAAACTCTCTTGGTATGATCTCGTGGCTATTCTTTTTCGCAAATTTTATTTTCATTTTTCATCAATATATGTTATGTGTCTCAATTGAGATTTTAATAATTAATTCAATTTTCATATAAACGAAAGCACACTTTTAATAATATCTCTTCGCGAAACAATTCCTACTATTCTACCATCCTTAACAATTGGTATTCTATGGAAATGGTTTTTAGAAATAGCAAAAGCAATTTCCTCTACATTTGTGTCAGGTTTAAAATAAACAACATTCTTTGTCATAACCATTTCAACTTTTGTATTACTGAGATAACCATCGAATGCTAAATTAAGAATATCTACACAAGAAATAATACCTACCATTTCCCCTGTGTCATCTACTACAGGCATACTACTAATTTCATTCTCAAGTAATTTTTTTATTGCTTTTTTTAATAGAATATCTGGTCCAATAGTTATTACTTCCTTCATCATGATATCTTTTGCTTTTAACAATTTTAGCATAATAACTCCTTTTGATGTTATTGATTTTTGTTAAAATATTTATTTATGCCCTCTGCGGCGATTTTTGCATCTGCAATTGCTGTAACTGCATCTAAATTAATGTTAACTATATCGCCTCCGGCAAAGATTTTGGGGATAGTTGTCATCCCATTTTCATCTACTTTTACTTTCCTTCTTTCTGTGAATTCCAGTTTTTTATTCAGTTCATCAGGAAGAAATGAAAAATCAGGTCTTTGCCCAATTGCTTCGATTATCATACCACCTTCTAAAAATTTTTCCTTTTCTTCGTAAAAAGTAGGAGAAAATTTTCCATCTTCGTCAAACACTGACTTCACTTTCTTACATAAAAGTCCAGAAATGTTTCCTTTATCATCAAGTACAACTTCTTTTGGACCCCAAGCTGGATTAAATTTAATACCTTCTTCTTTTGCTTCTTTTATTTCCAAATCCGTAGCCGGCAATTCATCCCAATCTTCTAATGAGACTGTTTTAGTTACTACTTCTTGTCCTGGATATTGAATATGCTGAAGTCTTGTAGTTTCTCTTGCCACATCCATTGCTACATTTCCACCACCAATGACTATAACATTTTTATCAACTTTCCTCATTTCGCCAATTTTATTATCTTTTAGAAAATCAAGAGCAAATATGCATTTATCTGAATTTGGAACTCTTGTAGAAAAACTTATTGTGTTTCCAATTCCAATGAAGACAGCATCATTACTCTTAAATATATCTTCAAATTTTACATCTCTTCCTACTTTAGTATTAAAATTAAACTCAACTCCCAAAGATTTTATATAATTAACATCTTTATCAATTGCCTCAAGAGGAAGTCTATATGCTGGTGGACCTATTCTGATTGCTCCCCCACCACCAGTTAGTTCATCATAAACAACAACTTCATGACCTTGAAGCCGTAGAAAGTATGCCAATGACAAGCCACTTGGACCGGCACCGATGATACCAACTTTCTTTCCTGTAGGTTTACCTGGATGTATCTCAAGTTCTTCTTTGAAATTTTAATAGTATCAGCAGCATATCTTTTAATCCATCTGATAGCAAGTGAATCTCCTCTTATATGTAATGAACAGGCATCTTCACAATGTGCCATACATATTCTTCCGCAGATTGAAGGAATTGGATTATCCTCAAATATTTTCTCAAGTGATTCTTTTGGTTCTTCGCGATATATTGCATCAATATAATCTGATATTTTAAGATGAGCAGGACAAGCTTCTTCACAAAGTTTACATTCCAAACATCGCCCTGCTTCTTCTCTGGCCTGATCTTTATCATATCCAATCACCTGCTCAATAAAAGATAATTTACGCTCATCAGGTTCTATCTCAGGCATTTCTATTCTATCAGGTTCAAACAAAGCATAACGTATATCAGGGGAGAATCCTCCATAATTCTCTTTTCGGTGAGAAAGGCTTGCATTAAAAATGGAATAATCATCCTCAGATTTAAAAATTTCTTTATTATTTTTTTCATCTTTTGGAATAAATTTAAAAGTATCTGTATCAAAATGAATATGAAAAAAATCTTTAGTGAGAGATAGGGATCCGGGTGGACAAATATCAACGCACAAACCACAGAAACAGCACCTTCCATAATCTAATTGAGGCCTTTCATCTTTCATGCCTTCTTCCGGTTTTGCTATCAGTTCATCAATTTTAACCATAATGATAGCTTTATTAGGACATATATCAGCGCAATTTCCGCATCCGGTACATTTATCCCAGTCATTTTTATGAAATCCTCTATATCTGTCAGCAATCTCTTTTGTTTCAAACGGGTATCTTAGTGTTTTTGGTTTTTCAAAAAGATATTTTATTGCCTTAAAAGGATTTAAAAAATTTGTCTTATTCATATATCATTCCATTTTTTATTATCGATCTATTTCTGGAGGTACTACATACAAACTAATCATAATATTGCCTACATCAGCAATGCTTTCACCTTCAAGCGCTTTTTCCAAAACCGTAAGACCGTGATTATACGATGGTGTATTAAAATGAACTCTATAAGGTTTATCTCCCCCATTACTCACCATGTAAAGTCCCAATTCACCACGGGATGATTCACATCTTACATAAGCTTCTCCGGCTGGTACTTTCCATTTGAACGGATTTGGGGTTTTAGTACAAACCTCACCATTAGTGGGCATTTTATCTATAAGCTTGAATATCATATGAACACTTTCGATCATATCATCTCGGATTGCTAAAAGCCGAGAATAAGCATCTCCGCCAGTTCTGGTTGGAATATTAAAATCCACCTGATCATATGCAGCGTAGGGCTCTATTTTTCTAATGTCATACTCCATTCCAATTGCTTTTATGGTATGCCCTACAGCACCCATACGAATTGCTTCTTCACGTGTAACAACTCCGATTCCTTCTGCTCTTTCTTTAAACAATCTATTTTCAAAAAAAAGAGCATTATAATCTGGTACTTTCCCGCCGATTTTGTGTAATGTTTTTACTAATCTATCAGTAAATCCATCTGGAAAATCCCGTCTTACTCCACCGGGACGTATGTAAATATGATAAACTCTTGCACCGGTAAGTTCTTCGAACATATCCAGCAGAAGATCCCTATGATACATTGCCCAATTCGCAACAGTGTCAAAGCCAAGCATATTAGCATAAGCCCATGCTCCAAATAAATGTGATGCAACTCGAGCCATCTCACAGTAGATACTTCTGATATATTTACCTTTTTTCGGAACTTCAATCCCTGCCAATTTTTCCACACCCATGGAATAAATCAATTCCATGTGATCAGGTTCCACAACATTTATTCGGCATACTAATGGGAAGTTTTGTATCCAGGTTCTCTGTTCCATCAGTTTTTCAAATCCACGGTGTAAATATCCCGGGTTCGCACTTGCTTTTATTATTCTATCACCTTCCACTTTGAGTGTTATGCTAAAGTTCCCCACCATTCCGAGATGCTGAGGTCCAAAATATAATTCAAGTTCTCTCATTTATTTCCTTCTTTCCTTTCTTTAATAGAAGGAATTTTTCCAAAAGTGTTTTCTACATATTTATTTGTATCAAAATCTTTTCTGAAAGGGGGAATCTTGTAATTTCTTTCAAGCATTAGCGGTGTTAATCGTGGATGTCCTTCAAAATTTATTCCGAACATTTCATGGATTTCTCGTTCATAAGGTTCTGCATTTTCAAAAATATCTATGATTGTTATAAACTTTGCCTTTTCTCGGGAAATTCTTGTTTTTACTATGATACTACTTTTTTCAATATCTTGATATTGTTCGTCATTTTTTTGATAAGCAGAAACTATATAGATTAATTCAAACTCGTTATCATCAATCCAATCATTACAAGAAACAAGTGCAAAATGGTTATATCCAAATTTTTTCAGATAGATTAATATTGATAATACACTTTCTTTTTTTGTACTTACAACCATTCTGTTATCTTCAGGAATATTGATATTAATATCGTCAAACCCGGATAAAAGCATTTGCTTTAAATCAGTCATTTTACTATTTCCTTTATGAATAATGGAGGCCATTCCAACTCACCAAAAAGTTGTTCCTGGTTTGCACGGTAATGCACATAATCTTCTCTGTATCTTTTATATCCGTCAGCTTTATCCATATCGATCAACTTCCATAAATGAGTAACTCCAATAAATATTGCTTCCGGGCGTGGCATACAGCCTGCGATATAACCATCTACAGGAATGTACTTATCCAAGCTTGTGATAGTATTATAGGAATCATAGTACATTCCACCATTTATGGGACAGGAACCTAATGCAACCGTATATTTAGGGTCAGGCATTTGCTCGTAAGTTCTTATGATTGCTTTTAATGTTTTTGTTGAAACATATCCTGTAATTAAAAACAGGTTTGCCTGTCTGGGTGTAGCTACGGGTATTATACCAAATCGTTCTGCATCCCATCTTGCAGTGATAGAAGGTGGGATTTCAATAATTCCACATCCCGTACAAAAATATACAACATGAAATGAATATTTGTGTGCCATTTTACCGGGATTTTTCAACCATTTACTAATTTTATTTCTATCCATATAAATTACCTTTAATTGTTAATTAAATAAAACTACTATAAGAAGCCCGATAAAAGATAATAATGTAGGCCATTTCCATAAATATTTCATTGCTTGCTCAATTCTGAAGCGGGGAAACACTGCATTTATAAAAAGTTCTATAATAAATATTATTACCATTTTTATTAAGAAAATGATTATTCCCAGAATAGTACCCCATATTGTATTTGAGATGGGTTCTAAAATCCCAAACAAATCCCAACCTCCGAGAAATAGATTTACAAAAAGCGCAATACCAATAAATTCATGTAAGGCATGTTGTATTGTAGAAAAAGCTAAAAATTTTCCGCCAAATTCTACCTTTGGACCTGAAGAAATTTCCTGAGCTGCGCCCGAAATTTCAAAAGGTCTCATACCTAATATAGCTGGAAGTATCAAAAAATAAGCAATCCCAGATAATACCAAAGGTAAAGAACCAAAAGACCATCCTGTATTTGCTTGTATTCTCACTATTTCAATTAATGAAATAGTATGATAATGTGCCATAACTGCAAGAAGAATAAGCAGAAACGGAACCTCATATCCCAGAGCCAGAAGAAATTTTCTTGATACTCCGATACTGGAATTAGGATTAGCTGCTTCACCACTGCTTAGTGCTATTCCTAAAGGAGCTAAAAGCATAAGATACAATATTACCAATAAACCCCCAGAACTTAATGGACACATTTTCCCGATTGGAAGAAATAAGATGACAACAATAGATCCTGTTAACGAAAAAATTAATCCAAAATTGAATATTGATCCATGACTTATTGCTTTTTGACTGAACATCCTGATAATATCTATAACTGGTTGAGTAATGGGAGGACCATAACGCCAATGTATTCTTGCCATTATCTTTCTTGCTAAACCTAAAAAGAATATACCAATAATCAAAGCTAAAAGTGGTGATAGAATAAATTCCGAAATTTGCATTAGAATACACCCCATTTTAATTGTACTAAAATCAGTATAGCCAAAAACAGAACGATATACATTACATAACTACCAACATATCCAGTGTAAATTTTTCTTGTGCTATTGCAGAGTTTCTGTACTGTGTTTGCAATCTTCGTGTAAAATAGATCAAAAATATCCTTGAGGTAAGGAGAAATCATTTTAGTAAAGGGATAATAATAATCAACTGTGTAGTTATATTTATTTTTGGGGATAGCTGAACCAGCAGCATAATTATCATATTGGTCAACTTTGGGAGCTTTTCTACCTGCTTTAAAAATTAACCAAATGATTATTCCAACGATTAGTATTGCAGCAAAAATATTTATAGTATTCAATGTACCAGTTTCTGAAGCAATCCCCCATAATGTAACATCTAATGATTCAAAACCTAAAGAAATACCAATAGCATTAATTACTTTTAGAGGAATACCAGGAAGTATGCCAAATAAAAAACCAATATTGTTAATATAATTATTGGTATTCGCATCGTAAAAGGAACTTCTTTAATATTTTTATACTTTTCGGGTAACTGTCCTAAAAATATATTATGAATAAATTTGTATCCATATAAAACAGTACCCCATGTACCCAGAAATGCAGCGAAAGCTAAAAATGGACGATTTCCAAGTATTAATGTTTTATATATTAACCATTTTGAAACGAAACCATTAGTCAACGGCAAGCCAATTAAACCAAATATGCCGACTAAACCTCCTATAAAAGTTACAGGCATCTTTTTAATCAAACCACCAAGTGAATTTAAGTCTCTAATACCTCCGGTTCGGTATTCAATGGCTCCAGCGACAAAAAAAAGTAAGGCTATATAAATACAGTGATTTAGAATATGAAATGTACCACCTGCCATTCCCAAAGGAGTTACAAAAGCAACCCCTAAAATCATATAACCACCTTGTCCGACAGTACTCCATGCAAGAATTCTCTTAGAATCATTTTGTAATAAAGCAGTTAATGCTGCAAATACTATGGTAATAGCTCCTATCCAGCAAAATACTCCAGTAAAACTTATGAAACCGAATTTTAATCTATTCAGAATATTTAATCCCAATATAACATACATAAACAGATAGAGTCCATACATACCTTTTCTTACTAATACCGCAGAAAGTATTGATGAAAATGGGGATACAGCTTCTGCATGTGCATCAGGAAGCCAGATATGGAGGGGCCAAAACGCATTAATAATTATAAAAGCCGTAGAGAACATAATTAAAATGAAGAGAATATAATTTAGGGAAGCACCTTGTATCTGGATAGCTAAGGTTGATATCTCCAGAGTCCCAAAATGAGTATATAAACTAATAATACCAACAAGCATCGCAAGTGATCCAATAATTGACATAATTATATATTTTATTCCAGCAAAAAGTGCCTTGTCCCCCCCCTTGTAACTTATTAACAGATAAGTGCTCCAACTCATTATCTCCCAGAACATATAAAATGATATTAAATCACCACAAATTACAGTTCCCAACATACTGGCATTAATAAGTAATGTCGTAAAATAATAAAAATCCAACTTTTTCCCATTTTCTATATATTTAAGAGAATAAATAATTGATAATAGACCAATACCAACAATTGTAATAGCAAAGAACCATGAGAGCATATTTATTCTCAGGACAAATGGCATACCTAAAAATCCGAAATGGAGATTTTTCTCCACAGTTTGACCGTATAAAAAAGCAGTCATAACCACTAATGCTAATGCATTGAGTACTGCAAAACCATTCCTAAGACTAGAGGAAATCTTGCCTAAAAAATATGTAAGAAATGCACCGCCAAAAGCAACTATAAGTAAAAGTTCCAAAGTCATCCTAAAACACTCCTTATGTAGTCTATTCGATTAAGAAGCTCTGAAGCCGCTGAATTTAAAATCTTGATTATAAAATTTGGATAAACTCCGATAAATATTATCAAGAGTGCAAATATAAACATTGGAATTAATCCAGTGATAGGAGCTTCTTTCCTTACCTGATTTCCATTTCCTTTCTTAAAATAAATCACCTGCACAACTCTGAAAAAATACGCACTTTCAATAATAGTTCCTATAAGAGCAAGTCCTATAAGAACGGTAAATATTATCCCTTCTTTTGCAAGAGCCGCTTTTATAACCATAAATTTACTTGCGAATCCAATAAACGGCGGTAATCCTATAATAGAAAAAGTACCAATTGTAAAAGCCAATGATGTATAAGGCATTTTTTTACCTATACCTTCAAAAGAAGAAATATCCATAGAACCGCTGCGATAGATCATATATCCTGCTGCCAAAAACAATAACCCTTTGCCGAGAGTATGACTTATCATCTGGAAAAGTCCGGCACTTACTCCGTATTGTGTATTAAGCGAAACTGCAAACATGATTAAACCAATTTGGCCAATACTTGAATAAGCCAGCATTCTTTTTATATTCTTCTGACTGAATGCAGACATCTCACCGATTAGAAGTGTTAATACACCTAAGAAAATGAAAAACATCAAGAAACTTGATGCATTAAATATTGTGAATATAATTCTAATTACAGCATAAAGCCCCACTTCAATAGCAATACCGGAAAGAATCGCACTAATGGATGAAGGAGCAGAAGAGTGTGCATCAGGCAGCCAGGCATTAAGTGGAAATATTGCTGCTTCAACTCCTAAACCTGTTATCATAAGTACCATTGGAACAAATATCGATGGTGAACTTGAAGAATGAATTTGGTTAGCAATGTCTGCCATATTAAGAGTACCTAATTGTCCGTAAAGTAAACCTATACCCAACAAAAGGAGACTGGAACCAACCGAACCCTGAATAAGATATTTTATTGAAGATTCAATTCCCGCTTTGTTCCCGAGATAGGCCACAAGGGCATAAGATGAAATGCAGAGAATTTCAAAAAAAACAAAAAGATTAAACATATCTCCTGTAAGAACTACACCTGTTGCTCCGGTTAATAGTAGAAGATAAAGGATATGGTATTTTTCTTTCGAACCCTCTTTAATATATGATAAAGCGTAAATGGAAACTAATAATCCCGCTAATGCAATCAAAGTAGAAAATAAAATGCCAACAGGTCCTACGAACAGATTGATCCCAAAGGGAGGAAGAAAACCACCGATTTTTACAATGATGGCTTGATGCAGAACTTTAGGTATTAATAGTAATGAAATAACAAAATTAAAAAGAAAAGCAAGAACCGGAATATATTTGATATTCTTTTTTGAGATCAAACCCACCAAGGGTAATGCAAAAGCAAGTACAAGCGGTACAACAATTAACAGAACAGGATTTACCATCTTTGCTCCTTTATCTTACGAAGATCAAGTGTTCCGTAATGCTGATATAATCTTATTGCTAAAGAAAGAGCAAGAGCTAATATCGCAACTCCGATTACAATAGATGTCAGCACCAAAGCCTGAGGAACCGGATCAACCATATTCTTAGCATCGAGACCGGATTTGGAAAATATAGGAGCAGTTCCTTTGCTTATATAACCCACAGCAACGATAAATAGATTTACCCCCGTATCAAGAATGCCTATTCCTATTATTACTTTGATCAGGTTATGCTTTACCAGTATAATAAAAAGACCAATAAATATAAGTCCGAAAGCACCAATGTAATAAATATAATTAGATAAAAAATCCATTAACTTTTCTCCATTAAATTATCAATAACCCCTGTCAATTCCGAACCGACTTTCAGTCCGATTGCGATATAAATTATTGGTATTATCGCCTGCACTG
>FUWD013429944.1_pt3 | contig 10996 bp, 10 predicted proteins | sample 1063281 | NCBI WGS metagenome assembly FUWD01 (sample SAMEA79048168, study PRJEB19326) | metagenome | biome: marine
CCGGCACCGGCCGCACACTTTCCCCAGCCGCTCCCGTGGCAGAGCGGGGACGGTAAGACGCGCTTGCGCGCGAGACACCCGTCAAGGCTGCAGCACGACGCACCGGCACGCTCACCGCCACAAGTTCTCGATACACACTCATCAACGCCCCTCTTGCGGCGGCTGCTCCTGCGTGCTCTTGGAAAGACTCTCCAAGAGCACGTGCGCTTTTCCCATAATCTCTAACGCCACCTCCGTCCGCGCGAGCCGCGTCGTAGCGATATCCAGCTCCCGACGTAACCGGGCGATCTCGCTCTGCTCGGGAGTGAGTTTGCCTATCCGAGCGCCCGGTTTCAACCCCGTGAGAACCCCAGCATCACGAGCGCGACGCCACTCATAAACTTGCGAGGAATACAAACCGTTCTCCCGTAAATACGCGCCACCACCCCCATGAGTGCATGCGGCCTCATAAGCATTGACGTGCTCCAGTTTTTGGCTCGGCGTAAACGAACGCCGCGGTTTTGGGCCACCACTACGTGGCCGGGAGGAATCCATGCCACCATCGTGGCTTACCGGCAAAACAAATGAACTTGACATCACTAAACAATCCGAATCTCGCCCTGCAAACGGCGGAAGACTTGCTAAGAACCTTTGGTCTCAACTCACCCTGACACGCAGGGGTTCGAGAAGGCACATTCGGAGCACAATCAAAGACGAAAGTCGGTCCACAATGTCACACACGCCATCAACAGGACTTGATCAAGGGAATCCAACGGGTTCCTCGCGAGCACGCAAACGTCAGCGGTTGATCATTGCAAGTGCCGGAGTCGCAATCGTGTTGATCGCGGGAGTACTGATCACGGGGAGTGATTCCCTCTGGAGATCGAGCCGGCACCGTCACTTCGAGCGCGACACCTGAAGCAAGTGTTAGCGCAACACCTGTAGAAAGTGTTGAGGCAACCCCGGACGTGAGTGAGAGCGCGACGCCCGAAGCAAGTGTTGAGGCAACCCCGGACGTGAGTGAGAGCGCGACGCCTGAAGCAAGTGTTGAGGCAACCCCGGACGTGAGTGAGAGCGCGACACCTGAAGTTGTAATCGTCTCCTGTGCTGATGGTGGTGAGTGCGCGGTTGGAGACTTTGGTCCCGGCGGGGGCATCGTCTTCTACGTAGCGTCCAGTCCCTTCACGTGCGCACCAGATCGAGCGAGCAAGTGCACCTACTTGGAAGCCACAACGGCGATAGGAACTGGTCCCTTGTGTGACGTGAACAAGTACAGCCAGTTGCGGCCGTTAGAAGGAATCGGATTGGGCTCACAGAACACATATCTGGCAGGAGCCTGCCCCGGTGGAACACTGGCTCAAACCATGAGCATGACTGACGGGGGTCAAAGTGATTGGTTTGTTCCATCTGTCGCGGAAATGCAGCTTGCCTACAACAACGCAGGAGTAATTGGGTTATCCGTTGGCAAGAATTTCTCATACTGGGCGTCGACTTTGGGCAATGCCGGGTCAACAGCTGCACGACTCCGTACTGACATAAATTACTGGAACTACAACTACGGAACAGCCAGCAGTGGAAACTACGTTGTCCCCATGCGAAACTTCTAACTTTGGTGGTCCAATCCGGTTCCATTTCACCTTTGGGAGTTTGACGTGTCCTTGCTATCCGTGCCTGAATTCGTTTCTGCTGCACTTTCACAATCCATTTCGTTGGCCACCGAAAATGTAGCTTTGGGTGGCGGCCCATTCGGAGCTGTGATTACTTCCCCTGATGGCGTTGTCGCTACAGGCGTCAACCGCGTGACTTTGGATTTGGATCCCACAGCTCACGCTGAGGTTTGTGCTATTCGCAATGCTTGTCGTGAAATTGGATCATTTGATTTAACCGGTTTCACTTTGGTGAGTTCATGTGAGCCGTGCCCTTTGTGCTTGGCTGCGTCCATGTGGGCACGGGTGGGCAGTGTCTTTTATGCCGCGGACCGTGCTGATGCAGCGGCAGCTGGATTTGACGACGCAGCCTTTTATGAACTGATGGACGCGCCTCGTTCCTCATGGCCCTCTGCGCCAACCCAGGTCAACCATTCACTTTTCGCGACGCCATTTGATTCTTGGCGTGCACTCGATTCCCGTATCGAGTATTAGTTTCCTTTTGTTGGCCTCGAGTGATAGCGGGGTTTTGGCCGAGTGTGGACGGAAGCCTCACACGGGAAGTGTGCAACTGGCCGGCTGGCTCTATTAAACCCGGACTTCTAAACCCGGACTTCGTGAGGGAAAGCCGAATGTGATCTTGGCGCGATAGTCGAGCAACGCCTCAACCACGAGTAGTCTGCACCACACGTGAAAGGAGCTGCGCGTGGATGACACTGCAATGTCAGTAATTGGATCAGAAAAGCAACGTCGAATCCTTTTTGTTGAAGACGAAGACTTCACCCGTACTGCTGTGAAGAGCAGCCTGAGCGCATCAGGGTTCCAAGTTCACGCTTTTGCCACGGTCGCAGAAGCATTAGACGCCCTCGAGGAATGTGATCCACACGCGCTAGTGACGGATCTTGATCTGGGGTCAGGTCCATCGGGAATCGATTTAATTCAACGAGTCGCACAAAATCGACCATGGGTTGGTTTGGTGATTCTGACCGCTCACCGGTCAGTGACACTCGCGGTGGGACTACCCGGGGACATACCACCCGAGACAGTGATGGTGGTCAAGGGCGATATGGACTCAATGGAAGATCTATCCGCTGCCATCGAACAATCGATTTCACAGGCTGTCCTGACACCAACCGGTGAACAGACGGAATCTAATTCCGACCCGATTTTCATTAGTGCCGCGCAGGCAGAGATCCTGTATCTCATGGCTGAAGGACTTTCAAATTCGGGAATTGCCGAACGCCGCGGAACCACGCTTAGGGCTGCTGAAGCAATGGTTCAACGAACACTGCATGCGCTGGGGATCGCCCCCGATAGAGAGTTCAATGCGCGGGTGCTTGCTGTTCGCAAGTGGCAGTCAGGGCGAGTCACTGTCCGCTGACCAGGTCACCATTCGCGACAGGCTGACCAGTCCCATCGCGGTATCTCCACGCGTTTTTGCCATGCTCCTCCCGATTTTCATGCTCGGAATTTGGAGCAGAGGCGTTGGCGTATCCGAGCAAATTACTTCATGGCAGGCAACCTCCATCGCCATTCTCGCGCCGCTAGTTGGGTTAGGGGTTTTCACCCTCGGAAGTTGGGGGTTAAGGCGTTATTCAACAGCGGCGCCATGGCATTCGGTAGTGCTCTGGACCATGAGCGGCGCCTTTATCTCACTCACCGCGTTGTCTCTAAGAACCGTTGCTACGGGAACATGGCAAATAAAATTTGCAGGAATAGGGCTTTACACAGTCTTCGCACTGATTCTTGGTGGAACAACTATTTACGGGTTAACGACCTTGGCGAGCAAGCGAAACCTGGTAAATCAGCTGCTAGAGACCCAACAGGTGCTGCGAGCGATTCGAGCCGATGCCGCTGCATTTGCTAGAGATCAATCCCAACAATTAGCAGATGCTATTGCGATCGTGATTATTCCGGAGATTGGACGCCTGCGTGATGAACTCGCAGGCATGAATGACGCGCCAGCGATCACCCGTTTAGAGGAAATGCGCACATCTGTCGGTGCGTATTCAGCCGAGGTAGTTCGACCTTTGAGCCATGAACTTTCCCCCCAAGGAATCACCACCGGCGAATCAGTACTCAGCATGGGAAACCAGAACCGAACGGACGATTCAGATGACCGAGTTCAAGGTCGCGGATCAGAAATCCTAGGCATAATTGTCTCAGCTCGAATCAGTATTCCACTGGCAGTGATTGCCTCGTTCCTACTCTTTATCGCGCAGTTCAATCTCGGTTGCACCGGCGTACCTGCAGTAGCTTCGCTCAGCTTTTTTGGAGTCATGCTCCTTGGCGGCCTCATGACTCGAATTTCCTTCCTACGCAAAACACCATGGAGTGCGATCTGGCTTTTCGCTGTGTCCATCCTCGCTTTCACCATCTATCGCTGGGCAATTTCAACGGGAGGACCCTCCTGTCGGTGGGCAACTTCTGATTGGGAGTTGGTGGCGGCAAATATTGTCGCGGTTGTTCTGCTGCTGGTCCTGTCTATTGTTTTCGAGGGTGCCCGCCAGAATGCCGAGACCTCTGTTGCGTTAAAGGTGGTAAACCTCGAGTTAGAAGAGGAAGCTCACGAACTGCAACGAAACGCTTCGATCTCACATGACCAGATTGCTCACTTACTGCACGGCCCGGTGCAGGGCAGACTCGCAGCAATTTCGATGGCACTCAACCTGCATCTCGCGCAGGTTCGCCAAGGAGAGCGCCCATCCATTGCAGAACTGCGAGAGCAAATTAATTCGCTCCTCGACGAAGTGGAGAGTGATGTCCGGAATCTGATCTCCCGTGCAGATACAGCTCCACTGGCCTTTCACGAATTCCTTGAAAGCCTCGTTGTGCGCTGGAGAGGACTCGCAACTCTCTATATCACTAGCAATACGCAGGCAGATTCGTTTCTTGCGCGAAACCCCACCTTGGCTCAACATGTAATCCGCTCGGTTGAGGAAGCTGTGACCAATGCAAGCCGCCACGGGAATGCGAGAAGGGTCGATATCTCGTATTTTTGCGCACCGGTTGATCCGAGTACACCTTCGGGCGACGTACAATTTGTCATGACTGTTACCGACGACGGACTGGGGCCTTCATCCACGGTAAAGCCGGGTCTGGGTCTGGATTCGATTTCGGCTGCCGGTGGACTCTGGGAATTGACCGCAGGTCCGGTTGGTGGAGCACAACTTTCAATTCATTGGCCCAGATATCCCAAATAAGCACATTCACCAAAATCGAGTAAAAACCGCACACTCCCTGCGCTCTAGATTTCATCGCCGCGGCAGTGGGGTCTAAATTCCTCAATGTCAAGTTTAAAGTCTTGTAGGAGGAACCGTGCGAAAACTCTCAGTAAAGACTTTTATCTCCTCGGTAGTCTCCTTGGCGGCTATCGCTGCTGGGTCACTTGCGGCAGGTTCCCCGGCTTTGGCTGCGGAACTCAATAACGACAACGTATTCACGGTGGTTGGTCAAAACAATCCCTCAACAGATCCTGCCAACGTTCAAGAAGCGGTCAACGCGGCCTTCCGCTCTGTTGGTGGCACGGTTTCACTAATCGGGGTATTCGATTTTGGTTCATGCACGCTCTGTGTTGTGGTGCCAGGCCCGATGACAATCAGTGGCACCGGTGATCCTTCGGTGAGCGACTCTGCCGGCGCCCCAACAACGGTGATCAAGGCTTCCGGGACTGCTCCGCTCGCGATTTTGGACACGGGTGGCCCACTGGGCAACATCACGGTTGAGCGCATTTGGTTTAGTGGAGCTCAAACATTGGCCGTCATGTTGCTTCAAGTTCGCGGAACTTTCACCTTTTCACACAATAAAGTTTCGGGGGTTATTCCCGGTAACGAGTTCCGCTTCGCTGTTGCAGGAGCCAAGGTGGGCGCAGTAACTGAGGCTGATTCCACGGCGGTCACTGCCGCATTCACCCGTCTTGGAACCACCGACGGCCCCAAACTCACAGGGGCAGTTGTCCTTGATTCCAACTTGATTGACCACCGAATCCCCATGCCGATAGGCGATGACAACGGTTTTGCATTTGCTCAATGTCACTTAAAGCTCATTCAAGTGACAAACAATTTCATTCGAGCCGGTGAGGCTGTGGAGATTAAAGGATGCCGGGGAATCGACGCGGTGTACGTGGTTGCCAACAATCAAATCGTGCAAACACCGACTCCTTCAAATATGGCGCAATTGACCAACTCACCTGGCCTCGTTCGTCACGGTGGACACCCAGCTGCAATCAAACCACTTGACTCTGAAGCCGCACTCGTGATCGTCCGTGACAACTCAATTGACATGCGCCAAGGGCCAAAGACAGGCGTGTGTGTCATGACGGGAAATTCAAATGAGGCGAGTGCCACCAGGATCAACGGCAATACCTGCACTATGAAAGGCCAGTTTGCCGCAATTCTCGGAGGCTGGGCCGGGACCCCAGGATTCTTCAATCCTTCCTATATGCAAAATGCGAATATCCGTGAGAACCGGTTCATCGGGCGAAGTCTTTTTGGTGTCGCTCTTTTGAACTTCTCATTTCTCAATATTCCCGACATGACTTTGATCAATAAAGGACACGACAATGTTGTCTACAACAACGACGTCACACTGTTTCGAGCATCACGTCATGCAGTGGATCTTGGACTGCTCACTCGCGACAACGTCGTGACTGAAGACTTCCGGGGCAGCATTAGAGACCGCGGCTATCACAACACAATCGATCTTCGTCCCTACTCACGGATTGGCAGGTAATGGATATGGATATGGATTCAGAGAAGGAAACAACACAGCTGGCCGGGGTTTCACGACGTCGCATGCTTCAACTGATGGGTGCGGGTGCAGGGGCCGCAGCTATCGGCGGCATGATGGCGAACAGTGCGAGCGCCATCGAGAATCCATTTCCTTTCACCCCACGAGGCAGACTCAAGAATCGCCCTAATTTTCTCGTGGTTGTTGTTGACGAAATGCGATTTGCACCGATCTATGAGTCAGCCGAACTAACTGGTTGGCGGCAGCGAAATCTGCGAAACATTAATTCACTGAATAACAACGGTATGAATTTTGTTAATCATCACATTATGTCCGCTGCCTGCGCACCGAGTCGCGCCTCAATTTTCACCGGCCAATATCCGTCGTTACATGGCGTCACCCAAACTTCCGGTGTCGCGAAGTCCGCCATCGAGGAGGATCTGTACTGGCTGGATCCAACCGGCGTTCCGACAATGGGTCACTATTTCCGGGCCGCTGGGTACGAGACTTACTACAAAGGCAAGTGGCACGTCAGTGACGCCGATCTTTACGAACCAGGAACCTACAACGCGGTTGCCACCTACGACAATGACGAGAACCCGATCAAGGCAATGGAAGAAATCTACCTCGAGGCTAACCGCCTGGCCCCCTTCGGTTTCGACGGATGGATTGGGCCAGAGCCCCATGGAAAAAATCCGCTCAATTCGGCTTCCTCCGGACCCAACGGGATCGGCCGTGACGCCTCGTTCGCCGAACAAGGTGCCACGAAATTGGAAGAACTGCGCACAACTAAACGACCTTGGTTGCTCGTAACGTCCTTTGTCGACCCGCACGACATCACACTGTGGGGAGACCTGACCCTGGCTTCACCCTCGTTCTATCTGGCTCGTCAACTCGAGGGATCAACTGTTCCTCGACGACTCTTTGATGACCGATACCGCGTTTCCAGCGAAGAAGATCTCAGTCGGAAGCCATCTGCGCAGGCCAGCTACCGAGACGTTTACCAGCAAGCTTTCCAACCAACACAAAACATCGAGGCTTACCGGCGGTTCTACTACCAACTTCAAGCTAACGTCGACGCCCATATTGGCAAAGTACTCGCGGCCTTAGAAAACAGTGACGAACGTACCAAGCGCGACACAGTTGTCATTTTCCTTTCAGACCATGGCGAACTACTCGGATCCCATGGTGGGCTTTTCCAGAAGTGGCATCAGGCATACGACGAAGTGCTCCGAGTTCCATTTGTCATTAACAGTCCCACCCTGTTTCCACAAGCACGCTCAACAGATGCTTTAACATCTCATGCGGATTTACTGCCCACAATGCTGGGACTTGCTGGGGTCGATATGCGCGCGGTGCAGCGACGGCTTGCCAAATCTCACACTCAGATTCGTGACTTTGTGGGACGAGATCTCTCACCATTACTCCTTGGTGAGCAAGAAGCGGCTCGCTACAACACGCCTCAATATTTCATGACAGACGACGAACCAACACGTGGTACCGACCAAGTTTCATTCAATGGCACCATGTTCAAAGCTGTTGCCCAACCGAACCACATTGAAACCGTCATCGCACGCCTTCCCACCGGGCCAGGCGGAACTCTTGAACAATGGAAGTACAACCGCTATTTTGATAACCCCGAATTTTGGAGCAATCCAGATAAGAAGGACGTGTCAATATTTATCGATGGCAAGGTCGCTGACGAAGGTCCGCACAATGCCACAACGACAACGAGGTCTAAACCTGTCCAAGAAGAAATCGAGGTCTATAACGTCAGCACGGACCCGACCGAACTAGAAAATCTCGCGTTAAACCCCGGACATGCCGCCACCATTGCGGTACTGGCCGGACTGCTGATCGAACAACGGCGTAAGAAGAGGCTGGAACCGATATTCCAACCTCGCTTCCCATTGCTGGCCGGTGGAATCGGTGCCTGATCCCAATTGCGGGATGTGATTGGGGCTGAGATTGATGCGCCTAATTCCTGCGGTGGCTAGTTGCACCGTCGTCGCTCTGCTCACACTTGGGTGCTCGGCAAACCCGGAAGTGTCACTGGGTCAGCGGCCGATACTTTTTGCGCCTGGTCTGGGCATGAGCACTTTACAAGTCGATGTCGAGCCTGAGGGAATTTCCTTTGACTTCTTGGTTCCAGTAATGAACCCTGACACCCCCGCCCTCGACTTTTCCATTGATTCAGGACTACCGCAAGATTCCGCAAACGACGTGGCGAAGTGGCTCGCTCTCGAGATCGATATGAATACCGGCGCTGCCAGCAACGCACCTGGAGTCCAAGTAGCACCCGTGTCCTTCGGTGAAGACTTCGCGCAAGAGTGCCCTCGCTACCTCGGCATGGTCAAAGAATTGGAAGCCCGTGGCTGGCAAGTCGATGAGTCCGTGGTGTGTGCGCCATTCGATTATCGCTATCCGCCGGGTGAAAATACATTCGTTACCAACCTTGCGTTACGCGTAGCAGAATTGTTTAAGGAAACAGGGCAAAAAACGGTGCTCGCCTGTCACAGCCAAGGGTGTCTTATGACACTGCACGCTTTGCGAACACTCGACCAGAAATGGGTTGTCGAACATGTACACAGTCTGTTTAGTTTCGCCGGTCAATTTTCCGGGTGTAGCGACTGCTTGAGTTGGGCTTTTTCTCCAGGTTGGAGATGGGATCCCGAGGACTCGTCCGCTTCACCCGTCGATCCGACCTGGATCGGAGAAATGGCACTGGGACTCCAGAAAGAAATTTATGCAGACACGGTGCTCTATCGCGACGGCGTGACCGAGTACCGAGCCACCAACACCATTCAACTCCTCAAAGATCAGGGAGCACTTGCCATGTCAGAGGCAACATTTCGATACTCCCTAGATTCCCAACCATGGTTCCAAGAGGGCAATAGGTTCGAACAAGAACTCCCCATTCCAACCCGGTTCGTTTTCGGAACGGATCTTTCAACTGTTATTGGCTACGATCTTTCGCTTCAAGGCCCAGCGCGCCCAATCATGAGTGACGGCGACGGTGGAGATAGTTCGTTCATGAATCGCGCACCAAAAAACTGGACTCCCAGTGTCGCCTGCGACATGCGCGAGTTACCGGGCATTAGTCACATGGAAATTATTACGAACCCGGTCGCAATCAAGCTACTGGCTCAAACCGCTTCAGTTGCTGCCCAAGAAGTTACGTGTGTCGGGCCTTAGTTTCGTGAGCTCATAACATGAAATCCCGAAAACTCGCGGGGTTATAGGTGAACCATTCGGTTATCCCTCAAATAACATTCACACTGTCATTTATAGTTTTGTAAAGATTCTTTGCCGTCACTATGTTCAAGGGATGCACACTCGTACCTGGAAACTGATGGCCATTTTTGCTGCAACGGCTCTGGTAGGCCTGGGCCTTCCCCCCTCCGTTAATGCTGCTACCGCTCCGATTAAGAAAATAACGGTCGGTGGAATGCCCACCGGAACGGTGACCAACGACAATGTGGCGTACGTGTCAAATCAAAGTTTGGGCCAGCTTCACATTATTGATATCTCTGCAGCGAAGCTCGTAAAAACGCTCGATATTTGTCCAGTGCCATCACCACCAGCTACAAGTCCCGATGGCACTAAAGTCTTCGTCTCCTGCGGTGACAACACAGTGCGCATTGTCTCCACCACCAGCAATACAGAGATTGCGAAGATCCCGGTGGGTACGGGTCCAGGTAAACCCGTTGCTTCTAATGCCTTCGCTTATGTATCCAATGTGAGTTCCAATGACGTATCAGTCATTGACACGGCGACCGGCACGGTTGTAGCCACGGTTGCGGTGGGGTTAAACCCCACAACCGGAGTATTCGGCACCGGCAATCAATACGATTCCTTCAATAACAACCTGTACGTACCCAATCGCAATGCCGGATCTATTTCGGTGATCAGCACCAGCTCGAACACATTGATAGCAACGATTCCCGGGCAGCCTCAGATTAGTGAAGCCGCCGTGGCGCCGATTCTCAGTTCCGTGGGCCCACTACTTTTTGCTTGAAAAATCAACGCCGAAGCACTAGCAATCCTGTTCCAAGACCCTGCTAACGCCTCAACCGTTAACTCAACCATTCTGGTTGGTGACAATCCCGGAAAGCCAGCGGTCAATATTGACGGCTCTCGAGTTTATGTCGCCAACTACAGTGGTAAATCTGTCTCGGTGGTCAATGTTGACACCAACAAAGTAATCGCCACAGTCCCCGTTGGAGTCCAACCTGGTGATCCAGTCGTTGATGGTTCGGGGTCGAGTGTGTACGTACCAAATTTTGGTAGCTCAACAGTCACAGCAATCAGCACCAAGACAAATGCGCACCGCGCCACTTACTTCGTTGGCAAAGGACCCATGGGTGTGTCACTCACCTCAGATGGGGTAACACTCGTTGTGTCGAACTCGAATGACGGAACCATTTCGCTTGTGAAAATAGCGGTGTCCGCCTTCCCCAAGGCACCCAAGAAAGTCACGGTGAGCACGGCAACATCAAAGCAAGGAAAGGCAACGTGGAAGAAGTCAACTTCTTCTGGCGTGAGTGGGTATGTCGTAACCGCATTGCCAGGGGGTAAGACCTGCACCACGACTAAAACTACCTGCACAATAAAGAAACTGACCGGGGGCGTGAAATACACGT
>FUWD013023249.1_pt1 | contig 10995 bp, 7 predicted proteins | sample 1063281 | NCBI WGS metagenome assembly FUWD01 (sample SAMEA79048168, study PRJEB19326) | metagenome | biome: marine
AGCCGAGATGTCCCACAGGCCATCGTCGTCCAAGTCCCTTCCCGAGGTCTCCTCGCCCGGCCTCATCGGCGTCTCGTTGCCGAACCATCCATCCCTGTCGATATCAGGCCACACCGTCTCGTAGAGGCCCAGTTTTCGGTCATCGACGATCAGGATGGGGACGTCCCCGCCTGCCTTGTCCCGCAGCTTCCAATCGGGATGCTCCCCCAGGTGGTAGGTACCCGAGAGCGATGCGTTGACTCCCGTGATGTTGTATCCGCTGGAGTCGAGGACCCCATCGCTGTCGTTGTCGAAGTCAGTTGCCGAGGTGTTGGCGTACCAAGTGTCTGCCTGGGGGTATGCCTCGCCGTCGATCAGCCAGTGGTACATGCTGTTGTGGTCGAGCATCAGGGGCCACCCCAAGTACGAGGAGCCCTGATACTCGACCCTGGCCTGTGTGCCGTTGAGGTCGGGGTGTCCGAAGTCGACTCCGGTGTCAGCTACTGCGACAACGAGGCCATCGCCCGTGTAGCCCCTTTCCCAAGCATCCGTGGCACCATGGATCTGCCCGGTCCTGACCGAAGTGGGCTCGTGCCCGGGCGGGGATTCCATAGGGGTGATACCGTACGGTTCGGGAGAGCGTTGGGCGTCGATAATAGCGATTACCCCGGGGACGCCTGTGAGCTTGTGCAAGAGATCGGCATCCAACCACAGGGTCCTGTGATCGATGCCGCTTAGCGGGCTGCCAAGTCCCACCATGACCTCGCCGGCTTTGGCCGAGGCCTGCTTCTCGATGGCGCCGTGCCTGTACTGCCAGACGCCGAGGTCGTCGAGCGATCTCGTGATTACCGTCACGCGTACCTCGGGCTGCCCGGACGCGATTCTTTCCAGGACCCCCTGGTCCACCCAAGGGGGCCCGGTGAGTTGGCCCTGGGGGATCGGCACTTGGGGCGTCTCGGTGGGGGACGCTGGTTGGACCGGGTTCTCGTTGGTCGCAGCGGAGGATAGCGAAGAGGTTAGCAGGAGCAGTAGGACGACAGCGGTAATCCTGCCTCGCATGCCCTGAGGGCTTGACCCATCGGCTTGATATTGACGGCTCCGAGTCCCGTCAATTACAAAGAGTCGGCACAGTAGGGGTCGCGCGGAGTCCCGTAGTGTAGTGGTCCATCATCTCGGGTTTTGGTCCCGGGGACCCTGGTTCGAATCCGGGCGGGACTACCACTATTCCCCAATGACAGTCGGGTTTCGCGACAGGTCCTTGGTGATGTTCTTCTGGTGGCTCTCGAGCGTGCCACCGCCAATCTCGAGCAGTTTGGCATCGCGCCACATGCGCTCGACCACGTACTCGCCGACATAGCCGTATCCGCCCATCACCTGGATGGCACGGTCAGCGATGTTCTTGGCCGCGGTGGTCGCGAACAGCTTGACTCCGTCCGAATCCAGCCTGTGCCCCGCCTCTGAGAGTTCGATCTGCCTCGCAGTGTCGTAGACGTACGCCCTCATGGCACGGTACTCCGCCCAGGACTCGCCAATGTGGCGCTGAATCTGGCCGAAGTCCCTGATCTGCTTGCCGAACGCCTCCCTCTCGCTGGCGTAGGCGTTCATGGCGGTGAGGCAGCGTCGGGCTATCCCGACGCTCATGGCCGCTAGGCCGAGTCGTTCGTGCTCGAGATTCCTCATCAAGTGGATCATCGACTCCCCTGGCTCGCCGACTACGTTCTCGGGGGGCACCACGCAGTCCTCGAACAGCAGCTCGGAGGTCGTGCTTGCGCGCACTCCTAGCTTGTCGTGTATCTTCTGTCCAGCCGAGTAACCCGGCATGCCCCTCTCGACAAGGAAGGTCGTCAGCTCCGCACGCCCCCTCTCGTCGGTTCCCGTGCGTGCGTACAGCCACGCCACGTCGGCAGGCGTGCCGTCATCGTCCAGCGCGCCATTAGTAATCCACATCTTGCGTCCGTTGACCACCCATGTGCCATCGTCGCGGGGGGTCGCCGTCGTCTGCATTCCAAGGACGTCGGTGCCGTGATCGGCCTCGCTCATTCCCAGGCAGCCGACCCACTCGCCGCTGCACACCTTGGGCAAAATCCTTGCCTTCTGCTCGTCGCTGCCGCTGTGAGCGAGGTTATTGACGAATAGCTGGTCGTGAGCGAGGAAGGCTAGGCAGAAGCCGGGGTCGGAGTAGGAGAGCTCCTCATTGACGATGACGACCGAGGTGGCGTCCATTCCCGCCCCACCATACTCGGCTGGGGCGGTCAGACCGAGCAGCCCCATCCCACCCAGTTTTCGGAACAGTGGTAGGTTGAAACGCTCGTCACGGTCGTGCTCGAGGGCCTGGGGCTCGACCTCTTCACGGACGAAGTCCCTGACCATCTGGCGTAGCATGGCGTGCTCGTCGGTCGGGTTCGCGATGTCCAGGTCACGCCAGCCCTCGCCCATGACCCCTCTGAAGGAGACCGTCGTATGAGCCATTCGTCAACGACCGTCTGGTGCTCAAGAGTAATGCCGGGGTGTCGTGCTCGTTCAGGGCTATGGCGTGACTCGCCTGCTGTCGCGGGGGAAGGGGATTACCTCGCGTATGTGATCAGCGGCGGTCAGCCACGCGCAGACGCGGTCGACCCCCATCCCGAAGCCGCTGTGGGGCACGCCCCCGTAACGACGGACGTCGATGTAGAACTCGTAGGGCTCGCGGGGAGTCCCCTCCTCGTCTATTCTCTCTAGAATCTCACTCTCCGACCAGGTGCGCTCGCCACCGCCGATGATCTCGCCGTAGCCCTCGGGAGCGAGCAGGTCGTGGCAGAGCACGTACTTCGGGTCGTCGGGGTCCGGACGGTGGTAGAACGGCTTGGAGGCGCGGGGGTAGTGAGTGACGAAGTGGGGGACGTCGAAATCGGCAGTGAGAGCCTTCTCCTTCGAGTAGTCGAGATCCTGCCCCCACTCAATCTCGACCCCCATGCCCTGCAAGGTCTCGACGGCCTCGTCGTACCTCATCCGGGGGTACGTGCTGTCGGCGTAGCGCGAGATGAGGTCGAGGTCTCGGCCGAGATCGGCGAGATCGTCCTCGCACTCCTCCAGCAGGGTCTTGGAGATATGTCGGACCACACCTTCGCCATGCCCCATTACCTCGTCGTTGGAAGCCCATGCGACCTCCATCTCCGCATGCCAGAACTCGGTGAGGTGCCGGCGCGTACGGGACTTCTCGGCTCGGAACGACGGGGCCATAGTGTACAATCTCTCAAGGGCGGGCATCGCAGCCTCGGCATAGAGCTGCCATGACTGGGTCAGGTAGGCCTTGCGACCGAAGTAAGGCACCTCGAACAGGGTGCTGCCCCCCTCCACGGCACCGGCAACGAAGTTGGGCGCCTGGTACTCGATGAAGTCGCGCTCGCGGAAGTAGGAGTGGATGGCGCCGAAGACCGTGGAGCGAAGTTTGAGCATTGTCGTCATCCGGCCGGTACGCAGGTACAGGTGGCGGTTGTCGAGGAGGAACTCCGTCTCACCCCCGTCAGCTTCCTCCATAGCGGACTCGGTAATCGGGAAGGGACGGTCGGGGTTGACGGGCCCGATGACCTCGCCCGAGGAAGCGAGGACCTCATGGCCGTGCTCGCGGTCGGTCGCCTCGACAGTGCCCCGGACGACGATGCTGGACTCGGTTAGGGCGCCTTTCATCTCCTCGAAGGCAGCATCGCCGACCTCGTCCCGCTTGATTACGCACTGGACGGATCCAGTGGAGTCCCGCAAGACGATGAACCATATCTTGTTGGATCCCCGGGACCTGTGAACCCAGCCCTTCAACTCTATCTCAGAACCATCGTGGGCACCGGCTCTGACATCCCCAATCCAAGTCGTCTTCGCCATGCGAACCTCGCTCCTCCCCGGTCGCTACCTCCATTTCAATGTCAGTGCATGAGCGCCAGCAAGACGATGATTGGACGGCGGGTCTGACGGGATTCGAACCCGCGGCCGACGGGTTAAGAGCCCGTCGCTCTACCTGACTAAGCTACAGACCCGGCGCTGGGGCCTGACGCCGCCCTATAACGGCGACGGGGGCTCAGCCCAGCCGCCCGCCGGGCTTGACAAGGGTGCTGACCTCGTCTTGCGAGGCCATGACGACGGCGTCACATATGCCGACGAAGAGCCCGGCCTCCACCACGCCGTCTATCGCACGGATTCGGGACTCCAGATCGAGTGGGTTCGAGATTGTAGGGCCGAAGGAGCAATCGAGGATGTAGCCCCGGTTGTCTGTGACGAAGGGCTCATCCTCTCCGCCCCTCAAAGCCACAGGTCCTGGGCATAGGTCCGAGATTCCATCCCTCACGCTATCCCATGCCATCCCGTCGACCTCCACGGGCAGGGGAAATGCGCCTAGGGTGCTGACCTGCTTGCTGTCATCGGCGACAACCACCATTGCCTCGGAGGCCAGCGCTACGATCTTCTCGCGCGTCAGAGCGCCACCACCACCCTTGATGAGGTCGAAGTTTTGGTCGAACTCGTCGGCCCCGTCGATTGTCAGATCGAGGCTGCCCGCATCCCGTATCTCGAGCAGCGGGATCCCGAGCATCTCGGCGAGCTGTCTCGTGTCCTCGCTGGTCGGCACTCCTGCAACCTCGATACCCTCTTGCTCAATCATCCTCGCTATCTCGATGATCGAGTACCTGACCGTGGATCCCGTCCCCAGCCCGAGTGCCATGCCATCGGTGATGAACTGGCAGGCTGCGATGCCGGCCTGCTCCTTGAGTGACTCAGTGCCCGTCACGCCCCGGGGGCCCGTTGGACGTGCATGATGGTTGCCCCGGTGTCCGGCAGGCGAGGCCGGTGGGTTCATGCGGGGGCGGCACGCCCGCTGTCCGAGGGAGCAGGAGGGTCGCTGACAGTGTTCGACACTGAGGAAAGTCCCCTCTCCGCGATGCAGGCGTCCCGTCACAAGGCGGGGGTCCGGGAGGGCCGGCTCTGCAGCAGAAACGAACCATGCCAGGCGTACGATGAACCCGAGAGGGGGAGGTTTCCTGAGCATGGCTGGAACGGGCAACCACGCCGGAGCAAGTCCAAGCAGGTCCGTATGGCATCGACAGGACCGGGTAGGATGCATAGTTGAATGCGACCAGCCGCAAGGTGAACAGAAAGGGGCTTACTCCCTGCACCCTCGCCAACATCTGCCTAGTCGGTGAGAACCGCGTCGAGCACCGGGCCCGGCGCGAGGGTACCGCTCTCCTCGAAGTCGAGCCACGTTCCCTCGCCCTTCAGCCTCGAGCCGAGCTCGTGATAGGCTACGATCATGGTGGGCAGCAGGATCGAGCTGGTCAGCAGAGCCAACACGAGCAGCAGCATCATCAGCACGAAGAAGTTCTGCAGGCCGGGAACTGAAACGAAGAGCCCTGCTGCGAGCCCTGCGCACGTCGTCGAGGTCGTCTCAAAGATAGTGTGCCCAGTTCGCGATACCGACTTGGCGATTCCTGCAGGGGTCTCGCCCTCGTCCTTGATGCGGTCGATTATGTGGATCGAGTCGTCAACCCCGATGCCGAAGACGATAGTCCCGATCATGGCGGTGAACACGTTGACGTTTACCGAACCGCCACGCATCAGAAGCGGCTGCCAGAGCACAACCACACCGACTGCGGTCATCGTGAAGATGGCCAGCCGGGGTGAGCGGAATAGGACGGCCATCGTCAGCAGCAGGATGGCCATAGTGGCAATAGTCGTCTCGGACTGCGCGTCGTGAATCCCCTTGTTGATGTCGAGCGAGACTGGTAGGCCCCCGGTCAGCAAGGAGTTCGAGACCCCGTCGATGCCCAAGGCAGGGCAGTCAAGCGCGCTTGCGCATCCATTTCCATCGAGATGGTCATCGATGGCATCCCGGAGGCTGCCCGCTGTTGCGAGGTTGATGTAGGGTTGGTTGACGTAGACCAGGGTCTTGGTCTCGCCCTGGCCCTGGTCCGCGTTCATCAGCATGGAGCGGACTTCCGGGCTCAGCGTGTCGAAGGCGATGTTGACCATGTCCTCGCGACTGCTCGCAGCATAGGGCCAGCAGTCCGGGCGGAAGGGGCTGGAAGACTCGTCCCAGCACTCGTCGTGTATCAGTTCCCACAGGCTGCGGTCGTAAATCTCGAGGCCCTCGACCTCCAAGTCGACGTGAACAGACTTCAGGATGTCCACTAGGCTGATTGTCGTCGTGTTAGCAACATTGTCTATCTTCATCACTTGCATGTGGTCAATGGCGTCCAGTATTGGGAGATCGCGGATTGGGGCGGTATCGTTCTGCGGCCCCCTTTCTGTGGCATCCACGATGAACATGTTCGTCTGACCTCCCTCGAAGACTATGCTGTACTCCCTGAGGGCCTCGTAAGACTCGAGTCCCGGAGGGACCTCGTCCGATGCCCCTGTGATTTCCTTGCCCAGCTCGTCATTGTAGATCCAGACCCCACCGAGGGTCACGCCCAACGAAAACAGTATGACGAGCAGTGTGGCCTTTAGAGGCACTCGTCCTATGGATTCCCAGAGGCCGTCCATCAAGGAGAGTGTGAGGGTTAGTGAAAGTGTGATTCCGAGGATGATGGCCCCCCCTATGGTGAGCGGGGTGAGCCAGTACAGGATTCCGGAGGACACCCCGGTAGATAGGACGGCAAACAGCATCCCGTTGATCCCCATGACCGTGTATTCGCCTCTTGCGGTAGTCACAGCGACCGAGGATGACACCGAGACAGGGCGTCCCAATGCCGGATTCATGGCTCGGGCTGCTTGACGATCCCGCCTCCTGCTCTCTATGTTCCCGGTCTTGAACAGAGAGGTCGCTTCGCCCCTGCGGTACTTGAGCAACTCAATCAGGGCGGGAACCATCAGCATCGAGAGCGCGAAGGTGCAGGCAATGCCTAGCAGGAGGGTGATGCCCACGGTCCTCATCGGTTGAATGGGAACCAGCTCGGGCCAGGTGAGGACACTGAACCCGATTATCGTGGTCAGAGCGGAGAGGAAGATCGCGTTGCCGGTGGTCATCGCGGCCATCACCGTGGCCTTGAGGCTGATCTCGGGGTCGAAGGGGTCCAACTCTTCGATTTCGACACCGTCCCTGTTGGCAACCCACTCCTCCTCCCTGCGCCTATCCAGCAGCTCAGTGCGGTTCTCCTCGATTCGGTTGGTCAGGTGCAGGGCGTAGTCGACGCCGAGGCCGACGAGGATTGGCCCCGCCGAGATGATCATCGGCGTTAGCATGATGTCGAGGATCACGGTGGTGCCGAAGGTGATGGCGAGGCTCATCACGATCGGAAGCCCGCAAATGACGATGACCTTGGCGTTCCTGTGAAGGATCATCATCGTCAGGGCCACAAGGAGGAGGCTCATCGGCAGCATGGTGTTCACCAGCTCGAGATAGATTGCATCGGAGACGTCGTGCAGCACGGGGGTCAGGCCAGTGACGGTTACCGCCTGCCTCTGCGGGATGACGTCGAGGCGTCCCTTGTCCATGGTGGAGACGGGGTTCTGATAGGTTCTGCCACAGATTTCGCACTCGCTAGCGCTGGCGTTGTCTAGGAGGCTCTTGGCGTGGGCGACGAAGGCCTTGTGATCCCGGATGACTCCCAAGGGGTTCTCGTCGGAGATGCCCTTGGGATCGTTGCGAGGAGTGATGTCCGTGTTGGTCATGTCAAAGGCGATTCCCATGATGACGACGCCCGTGTCCCAAGTCCCGTCACCGTTGGTGTCCCTTACGAAGCTCGACATCAGCTCGCCAGCGTTCTCGACGTACTGGTCGATCCTCTCTTGGGCACCGTCACCCTGGGGGATGGAGTAGCCGACGTAGGGGTTGAGGGATGCCATGGCACAATCGCCGTCGCTGATGGGCATCCCGTGCTTCTCGACGGCGCAACTGAACCTGTGGTTGGTGGAGTTGGCCTCCTTGACAATCTGTGCGGGAGAGAGAACCCAGATCACACCGTCGCACCCGTCACCTGTCTTGTCGCACGCTAAGGAGCCGCGGTCCTCCTTGTTGTAGTCCAGCCCGGACTTGAGTCCCCCCTTGCCCACGTTGTTGTCATCACCCTCAATCCACGACATCTGGGAGAGGACGTCCACATCCGTGATGTTCTCGTTCCCCTTCTCGCCTCCCGTCGCGGCGTTATCGGTCTGGATGTACAGGATCACGATGTCCGTTGCCCACTGCTCCCTGACCTCATTGAGCAGAACGGTCGAATTCGCCCCATCGGGGAGGTATACCTCCACATCGCCATTGATCTGGTGCTCAAAGTCCATGGCGTCCCGTCCAATCAGCGCTGTCAGTAGCAGAAGCAGTGCGACCACTGCTCCGGGACTGCGCTGGATGCCGCTATAGGTAAGCTCAGCAGCTCTTTGGGCGACTGCGTGGATACCGTCTGAGACATCGTCAGAGAGTTGCCCGGCCGTATCGAGGGCTCCGCCGAGGAAGCCCCCGTAAACGGCCTGCCTAGCACGCAACATGGCATTCCTGGCTGGCTGCAAACTCTCGAAGAACCACTTCCAGAAGCGGGCCTCGTCATCCAACTCATCCTCCCTCAATGGACCTGTCACGCCGATGGCCCCCTGTGGGGGCCACATGAAGCGTTCGCTAGACGGGCAGTCGAGGGAGCGGTTACTTCGCAATCACGCGTCCGGGAACGGGCTCACTTTCGTGAGTGATCATCGATCGCGTCCCGATGCCCTCAAGACTGCCTCGCCATTCGTGCGGTCATGGAATTGGTCACAGGGGGGGCGGGGTTCATCGGCTCGCACCTCGTAGACGCGCTGGTCGGAAGAGGTCGGTGCGTGAGGGTGTTTGACAACTTCAGCAGCGGGCGCGAGGACTTCCTCTCCCACCATGAGGGAAGCGGCATGGTCGAGGTGGTCAGGGGCGATCTGCTTGACCCGGAGTCGGTGAAGGAATCGATGGATGGCATTGAGACCGTTCACCACATGGCCGCCAACCCCGACATAAGGCTGGGTACCGAGGTCACGGACACGGACCTCAGGCAGGGTACCGTGGCGACGTACAACGTGCTCGAGGCCATGAGAGTCAACGGCGTCTCAAAGATCTCGTTCTCCTCCTCCTCCGCTGTCTACGGTGAGGCCGATCTGATGCCGACCCCGGAGGACTACGGGCCAATTATGCCAATCTCCCTCTACGGCGCCTCGAAGATCGCTAGCGAGGCCCTCATCACCGCATGGGTCGGGACCTTCGGCGCTCAGGGGTACATTCACCGGTTCGCCAACATCGTCGGCCCGCGCGGGACGCACGGTGTGATCTTCGACTTCATCCACAAGCTCAAGAGGGACCCGGCAAGGCTCGAAGTACTTGGTGACGGCTTCCAAGAGAAGTCGTATATGTCCGCTCAGGATTGTGTCCGCTCCATGCTTCATGTGATGGACTGCAACGATGACGATGCCAATCTCTACAACCTTGGCACCGGTGATACTTGCTCGGTCTCGAGGATCGCCGAAATCGTGGTCGAGGAGAGTGGGCTGGACGGCGTCTCCATTGAGTACACCGGCGGGAAGAGGGGCTGGGCAGGGGATGTGCCGAAGACATACCTGGACGTGAGCAAACTGCTCGCCACTGGATTCGAGCCCACTACGATGTCGGAGCAGGCCATCAGGGACACGGCTCGCGACCTCATCGACGAAATCGGGCTGTGATGTCTAGGGTCGAGGAAGCATGAGCAAGCGCTGGCACCAAGAGAAAGGCCGGGATCCGTGGGGGCGTCAGGCTCGCTCGAAGGGCTATCGGGCGAGGTCCGCGTACAAGCTCAAGCAGATTCAGGAGAGGTTCGGGATACTGAGGCCCGGGGACGCGGTCCTCGACATCGGTTGCCACCCAGGGGGCTGGACCCAAGTGCTTGTGGAGGAGGTCGGTGATGACGGGCTCGTCGTCGGTGTCGACCTGCTCGCCACCTCCGCTGTCGAGGGGGCTGAGATCATCATCGGCGACATCACCGAGCCGGCAACGATCGAGCGCATCACCGAGATCGTGGGCGATCGTAATCTCAACGCTGTTGTAAGCGACATCTCCCCGAGGCTCACCGGGCGCTATGACACCGACCAGGCCATCTCGCTCGAGCTCTCGACCACTGCGCTCGATGCCGCGATGGCCCTCCTCTGCCCAGGTGGTGGTTTCGTGACAAAAATCTTCCAAGGGGCGGGGATCGAGGGGCTTGTGGATGCCGCCAAGCTGAGGTTCTCTTCGGTGGGGCGGTTCTCCCCCACGGCAAGCCGGAGCGCGTCCTCGGAGACATACCTGATATGCCTGAACAAACTGCCCAAGCCACGCGGTTCAGCCGTCGGCACCTCCGCCCTTGAGCAAGTCCGCGCGCACCTAGAGTCGATTGGAATAGTCGTAGAGGACAAGGACGAGGGTCAAGAGGGCACAAAGACCGGATTCAGGAAGCTGGACAGACGGGAAGAATAACCACTTCCACATTTGATTAGAATCACTTGATTTACCTAGGAATAGCAGGTGTATTCAGACACACCGGTTAAATTGAAAAAGTCTGATTTTCGACGTTTTACGCAGTTTGCGCACCTTCCTCATTATATAGTCCATGAAACCGAGACGTAGTCACTCGTGTGAGCGGGGAGATGGAAATGATGAATGTAGATATGAATGCAATGAAAGCAGAACTTGGCGGCGCCTTTGTGCTGTCCTGGGCCGTTTTTGCGATGGACCTCAGCACCCTGACGGGTGCTGTTGCCCTAGCAGTGGTCTGGATGGCATTTGGCGGAGCCCACGTACTGCCTGTAGTGACCTGGTGTCACATGCTGAACGACGGAGATGGCGATGTCGACGGTAACTACATGCCTAACGGCATGAGGCTGTTGGCTCAGGCTGTAGGTGCAGTGCTGGCAATAATACTAGCTACCGAAGCCGGCGACATCGGACCGGATGGGCTGCGACTGCCTTTGTGATGCCCAAATTCTGGGGCCTCCTAGGTACGATTGCCGCTGGTGCGGTTTGGTGGCAGGTGCACACCCGATGCGATTCGGCCTGGGCTAGCGCCTTCGGCCTGATGATACTGGGTGGCG
>FUWD013429741.1_pt5 | contig 10986 bp, 10 predicted proteins | sample 1063281 | NCBI WGS metagenome assembly FUWD01 (sample SAMEA79048168, study PRJEB19326) | metagenome | biome: marine
ATTCCCTAAACTATAATAGTCAACAGCCTCAATATATTTATCAACTACTGTACCATCAGATATTGGTGTTCCATTTGCATCTGTTCCACTTTGTAAAACTCCCGTTATGTGAACTCCACCTCCTTGAGATACTGGATCTCTTTTAGGATTCCCTTTGTCATTTAATCCAGCTGTGTAATCTGCTAAACCTGAATGATCCATATATCTTTCTGTTCTAGAATAATACAAACCACCAACTTGACCGTCAAAACCTAAATATAAATCAAAGTTTTTATATCTCATACTAGATGATAAACCTCCAGTAAAATCTGGTAATAAGCTACCGATTTTTTTATTACGTTCTCTAGCAAATTTATCACTACTTGTGAAAATAACACTACCATCAGTATGGTTTGCGTAACCTGTTCCGTAAAATAATCCGTACTCTTCACCTACACGAGCTTGAAGCTTCATGTTAGAGGTATAAGTACTTATGTTATAAGACTCAACTCCAGGATATATAGCATCTACTGTTTTATTAAGTGTTCCAATATTTACCCCAACATTCCATGAGAAATCTTGTTTTTGGATAACTGAAGCGTTTAAAGCGATTTCAATACCGTTAGAAGTAGTTTTTCCAGAATTTAATGTAATTCCAGTATACCCCGTAGAACCATCTAAGCTTACACCAATAGGTAAGTCTTCATCTGTTCTGTTGAAGTAGGTAAAATCCATTCCAAACTTGTCGTTTAAGAACCTTATTTCAGTTCCTATTTCAAATTCACCTCTAGTACCTCCAACTAAATCTCCGTTAGCTTGAGTATTAGGTACAGATAATGTTCCATTTCCTTGGTATAAATCTCCAGCATCATATGTACTAGTAATATTATATGGTCCAGGAAAATAAGGAGCACTTGCATAACCTGCTCGTACTTTCGCAAATGAGATTACATCATTTTGTGGTAAGATTTCATGTAACAAAACACTTCCAGACACTCCAAAAGTATTTACTCTATTGTCTGTTGGTTTTGCTGTAGAAGACCAGTCTAATCTATATGAAGCATCTAAATATGCAAAATCTTTATATCCTAAAGATGTTTTGATAAATGCTCCTCTAGTTTTACTTTTTGTAAGTGATGAGTTTGCTGATATTGGATCTGTAGATCCTGCTAGGTTATAAAAACCTGGAATAGACAAATCTCCATTTGTATTAGCAGATAATCTATTATACTCATTACTAACAACCTCTCCACCTATAGATGCACGAAGATCAATATCTCCATCCATAAAGGTTTCTTTGTAGTTAACCATTCCAAAGAAATGTTCCTTAGTATTTCTACTTTGATACTCAGAATAGAAAGCGGCGTCTAATAAACTTTTTGTTGTTCCTCTATCATTACCACTATATGAATTAAAGGTAGATCTTAATTCTCCTAATACATCAAACTTATCATTGATTTTATAGGTTAAACTAACTTTTCCGAATGTAGTATTCTTATTGTCATATTTAAAGTTTTCATAAGAATGGAAATAAGGAGTATCCCAATATAATGGTCTTAAATCTCTAGGGCCTCTTATATTCCAAGATACTACTTGGCCGTTTCTTTCATAATCTCTTAGACGATCTATGTCTAATTGTCTTTGCCACCATTGATTCATATTAGATCCAATATTCCCATAATTTTGATCTGGGTTATTCAATGTAGACTTATCTTGATAGTTTATTATTGCAGTTGCTGTTAATTTATCAGTGATATTGTATGTTGCATTTACAGAAACATTTACTGTCTTCTGATTAGAGTTTGGTACAATACCTGATTGATCAATATGTGTAAGACTCGTTCTAACATTATAATCATCTCCTGCTTTAGCAAAAGCAAAGTTAGTATTTGATGTTAATGCACTTGCATAAAAATCTTTTACATTATTTGGATTTGCTTTCCAAGCTCTTAGTTCACCAAATTCCGGTGTTCCAGGAATCCAAGAATCCCAATGTCTAACCATTTGGCCACTCATCCTAGGTCCCCATGATTCATCTGCGAAGAAATCTGGATAAGGTTGCCCGTTAAATCCAGCCCATTCTGCAGGATCTACTGAAGGGTCGTAGCTGAAAGTGCTAAAAGTTTGGCTATAACCACCACCATATTCATTTTGGTAGCTTGGTAATGCTGATACTTGATTCACTTGAATAGATTGATCTATTGTAAAAGTAGCTCTTCCTTTTTTAGCTTGTTTAGATGTGATAACGATTACACCATTACGACCATCAGGACCATAAATAGCTGTTGCAGAAGCACCTTTCAATACAGACATATCTGCTATGTTATCAGTATTTATATCGCCTATTGAATAAACTAATACCCCATCAACAACGTATAATACACCTGTCTCACCTCTTAATTTAATTTGAGAATTTCCAAAAGTTGAACTTGAGTTACCAACAATTTGTACACCAGATATTTTACCTGCTAACGAATTATTAATATCTATTTGTTTACCTTTTTGTAATTCCACGCCTCCAACAGATTGCTGGGAGAATCCTAAAGATTTCTTAGATCTTCTCTCACCCAAGGCACTAATAACGATCTCTTCCAGAACATTTCCACCTTCAACCAGTGTTACGTCTATTGTGTTTGAGTCGTCAATAGTTCTTTCTGCTGTTTTGTACCCTAAATAACTAAAGCTTAAAACATCACCAGTTTTTGCTTTAATAGAGTACTTTCCATCGAAATTTGTTTCTGTACCTTTTACTGTACCTTTTATAGATACACTTACCCCGGGAAGAACCCCAGAAGTATCACTAACAGTTCCAGAAACTGTTTTTTCTTGTGCAAACGAAATCTGCACTACTAGCGCTAAAAATAGCGTAAGTATACTTTTTAACATTGTTTTCATTGTTTATTAAATTTGAATTAGTCAAACCAAATATCACATAAAAATGTTAAATAAACTATAATAAATGTTAAAATTTGTTAATTTTTTATAATTATATCAATATTCAATTGAATTCTTTAGTCAATTGTTAAAAGAAACTAATTAGACTTATTATTATTTTAGGGTTTTTATAATCTAGCCGATCATTGTTAATTTTACCTAATGCATAGTTGATATCTATCTGGGAGTTATTTGTTATAAATTTATATCCAGCTCCTATACTGTATATTTTATTGCTTCTGTTAAGGTCTTTAAATTCACCGTAATCTGATATGGTATATGCAAAGGACTTTTTAGATGTTAAAAAGCGATACTCTAGATTGAAGTAGGAGAACTTTGAGGTGAATAAACTTTGCTCATTAAAACCTCTTACAGAGTTTGCGCCACCAATTCTGTATAGTTCATTAAATAAAAAGGTATCAGAATTAATATACCCAGTTGTATTAGCTAAAAAAAGGCTACTTCGATTATTTAAATTAAAGATATACGATGCATGTAGGTCAATTTTAAATTGCTTGGTTGAATTTGAGCTTGATTTTCTTTTTCCAAATCTTGGGTTGATTAGTAAATTAATTTTTTGACTTGAAAAAAAATCATTTAAAGGAATATTGTATTCTAAAATTACCCCTACAAATTGACTTGAAAAATCATCTTTATTTTCAGTATTCAATTCGTTATTTGTTATCTCGGATGTTATTAAATCATAATCGATTGCTAATTTGGTTCTTTGATTGAGATAAATATTGAAATTTGTCTTTAATCTGGTGTTAATAAAACTACTGTCTTGCTTATAAATAGAGAAGTCTAAGTTGCTACTTATTGGAGAGTTGTAAATAAATGGAATTTTTGAACTTAACTTTAATTCTTGTCTTTCTTTGTCAAATCGATTCCAATGAAGAGCCAATTCCTCTCCACGATTAAATGTATTATTTATCTTTAAGTCTAAATAACCATTAAACTGAATTTTACCAGCTTGATTTGTATTGAAATTAATTAATCCATCAAAACTACTATTGTTTTTCTTTTTAAGATACAAGTAAAGGATAGTTGAATCTTTTTTAAATAAAGTTTCAATCTGTTTTGTTTGTTTAATAAAGGAAAGTGAGCTAAGTTTTTTAGAAATAGCATTTAGCTTTTCAGTATTAAAAATTGTTTGGTTATTTATTTTTAGAAAATTCTTGAGATAAGTTTTTGGAAAATTATCGTAGCCTTTTATTACGATATCATTTATTTTTCTCCTGTAAGACTTAATTATATTTAATTCTGCTAATAAGGTGTTATTTTTAAGCCTTATGTTTTTTAACGATACTTCAGAAAAAGAGAATCCCTGATAGCCGAGCTCCTTTGATATTTTAGATAAGTTTAGTTCTAAATTTTCGACAGGTAGCTTAAGGATTCCTTTTTTTGGAGAAAATTTCTTTAGTAATACGATATTGATTGAATCAACTGAGATTAAAATAGTTTCAATTTTCTTTCCAAGATTCAATTTTACAAAAACAGTGTCCTTGTAAATAATTTTTTTTTCTACACCTAAACTATAATAACCGAAATTTTTCAATTTTTTTTTAATCCTTGACAGCTCTGTGTTTAATTTAGTAATGTTTAAATGTTTCTGCTGGTAATTTATCTTAGTTATTACAATATTGTTTTTTTCTTTAAAAGTTGAAATTTTTAAGATTAAATCTTGACCAAGTATTTCGCTCGGAAAAAGTAAAAAAGGAAATATAAATAGGAAGAAAATTTGTTTTTTTTTCAAAATTGATTGTAATATAATAATCAAAAGTAAATTAAAAAGAAAGAAGATGTTTTGTAAATAGTTCATTTTTTAAAAAATAACTCACCGATATTTGTATAAATAGAAATTAGTCGTACATTTGCACACTCTTAGAAAATAAGAGAAAGGTTTAATATAAACGAAAACAGGAATTATTTAGTATGCCAACTATTCAACAATTAGTTCGTAAGGGAAGAACCAAAATAACTAAGAAGAGCAAATCGGCTGCTTTGTCGTCTTGTCCTCAAAGACGTGGAGTTTGTACACGTGTTTACACTACAACACCAAAAAAACCTAATTCAGCAATGCGTAAAGTTGCAAGAGTTAGATTGACAAATGGTAATGAGATAAACGCATACATTCCAGGTGAAGGACATAACTTACAAGAGCACTCGATAGTATTAGTTAGAGGTGGAAGGGTAAAAGATTTGCCAGGAGTTAAGTACCACGTAGTTCGTGGTGCATTAGATACTGCAGGAGTTGAAGGAAGAACTCAACGTAGGTCTAAATACGGTGCAAAACGCCCAAAGAAGTAAATTATTAATTAACTTTTTTAATGTAAAGACATGAGAAAAAGAAGAGCGAAAAAAAGAGTCCTTTTACCGGATCCAAAATTTAATGATCAATTAGCAACACGTTTTGTGAACAACTTGATGTGGGCTGGTAAAAAGTCTGTAGCGTTCAAAGTATTTTACGATGCATTAGATATCGTAGAACAGAAAAAAGGAGAGGATGAAGAAAAATCGTCTCTAGAATTGTGGAAAGAAGGTTTATCACATGTTATGCCTCACGTAGAGGTTAGATCTAGACGTGTAGGTGGTGCAACATTTCAAATCCCAATGCAAATTAGACCAGATCGTAAAGTATCTATGGCCATCAAATGGATGATTCTTTATGCTAGAAAGCGTAACGAAAAAACTATGGCACAAAGATTAGCTGCTGAAATTTTAGCTGCTGCTAAAGAAGAAGGTGCTGCTGTTAAAAAGCGTACTGATACTCACAAAATGGCAGAAGCAAATAAAGCATTCTCTCACTTTAGATTTTAATAGAAATGGCTAGAGATTTAAAATATACTAGAAATATTGGTATTGCAGCTCATATTGATGCTGGTAAGACCACTACAACAGAACGTGTACTTTATTATACAGGAGTTTCTCACAAGATAGGAGAAGTTCATGATGGTGCAGCTACTATGGACTGGATGGAGCAAGAGCAAGAAAGAGGTATTACAATTACTTCTGCTGCTACTACTTGTACTTGGCAATTTCCAATGGAAAATGCAAAAGAGCTTCCAGACACTAAAGATTACCATTTTAATATTATTGATACCCCAGGCCACGTAGATTTTACTGTAGAGGTAAATAGATCTTTACGTGTACTTGATGGTTTAGTATTTTTGTTTTCAGCAGTTGATGGCGTTGAGCCACAATCTGAGACCAACTGGAGACTTGCTGATAACTACAAAGTACCAAGAATTGGTTTTGTAAATAAAATGGACCGTCAAGGATCTGATTTTATGATGGTTTGTAAGCAAGTGAAAGAAATGTTAGGTTCTAACGCAGTGCCAATTGTTTTGAACATTGGTGATGAAGAGAATTTTAAAGGTATTATAGATCTTGTTAAGAACAGAGCTATAGTATGGCATGAAGAAGGAATGGGCTCAACATTTGATGTTGTAGATATTCCTGAAGATTTAAAAGAAGAAGCAAAAATTCTTCGTGGTAAACTTATTGAAGAAGTTGCTGCTTATGATGAAGATTTGTTAGAAAAATATATGGAGGATGAAGACTCTATAACAGAAGAAGAAGTGCATTCTGCATTAAGAGCTGCTGTTATGGATATGTCTATTATTCCTATGATTTGTGGTTCTGCATTTAAAAATAAAGGAGTTCAGTTCCTTTTAGATGCTGTATGTCGTTATTTGCCTTCACCTATGGATAAAGAAGGTATTGTCGGTATAAACCCAGATACAGAAGAAAAAGAATTACGTAAACCAAGTGTAGATGAGCCTTTTGCTGCTTTAGCATTTAAGATTGCTACAGATCCTTTTGTGGGTCGTTTAGCATTTTTTAGAGCATATTCTGGTCGTTTAGATGCAGGTTCTTACGTTTTAAATAACCGATCCGGTAAAAAAGAGCGTATTTCACGTATTTATCAAATGCATGCCAACAAGCAGAATGCAATTGATTACATCGAAGCTGGAGATATTGGTGCTGCTGTTGGTTTTAAGTCTATTAAAACAGGAGATACACTAACAGCTGAAAAGCATCCTATTGTTTTAGAATCTATGGATTTTCCAGATCCAGTAATTGGTATTGCTGTTGAACCTAAGACGAAAGCTGATGTAGACAAATTAGGTATTGGCTTAGGTAAATTAGCTGAAGAAGATCCTACTTTTACAGTACGTTCGGATGAGGCTTCAGGACAGACAATTATTTCTGGAATGGGAGAGTTACATTTAGATGTGATTGTAGACCGTTTAAGACGTGAATTTAAAGTAGAAGTTAATCAAGGTCAACCTCAAGTTGAGTATAAAGAAGCTATTACTGCAGAAGCAGATCACAGAGAAGTTTATAAGAAACAATCTGGTGGTCGTGGTAAGTTTGCTGATATTGCTTTTACTATAGGTCCAGCTGATGAGGGTATTCAAGGTTTACAATTTAAATCCGTTATTAAAGGTGGTAATGTTCCTAGAGAATTTGTTCCTTCGGTAGAGAAAGGTTTTAAAGAAGCCATGAGAAACGGTCCTTTGGCTGGTTATGAAATGGACTCAATGAAAGTTACACTAAGAGATGGTTCTTTCCACGCAGTGGATTCAGATGCATTATCTTTTGAGCTTGCAGCAAAAATGGGTTACAAAGCTTCTGCAAAATCTGCTAAAGCTAAAATCATGGAGCCCTTAATGAAGTTAGAGGTCCTAACTCCGGAGGCAAATATGGGTGATATTGTTGGAGATTTAAATAGAAGAAGAGGCCAAGTTAATGACATGAGTGATCGTGCAGGTTCTAAAGTTGTAAAAGCGATAGTTCCATTATCAGAAATGTTTGGTTATGTTACTGCCCTAAGAACTATGTCTTCCGGTAGAGCAACATCCACTATGGAATTTTCACATTACGCTGAAACTCCTTCTAATATATCTGAAGAAGTAATCGCAAAATCTAAAGGTTAATCTACTTAATAATTACAAGATGAGTCAAAAAATTAGAATAAAATTAAAGTCTTACGATTACAACTTAGTAGATAAATCTGCTGAAAAAATTGTAAAAACTGTTAAAAGTACAGGAGCTATTGTAAATGGACCTATACCTTTACCAACACATAAAAAGATTTTCACTGTTTTACGTTCACCACACGTAAACAAAAAGTCTAGAGAACAATTTCAATTATCTGCTTATAAAAGATTATTAGATATCTATAGTTCTTCATCGAAGACCATTGATGCTCTAATGAAACTTGAGTTACCTAGTGGAGTTGAAGTTGAAATTAAAGTATAAATAAAAAAGTTAGAGATTTTTTAAAATTTCTTTAATTTACATGTCCCGAGCGTTTCGCAGAGGAAAAACGGAAAAAACATATTCAGCGTTGAAAATGTTTTTACGCTGTTTTTTTTTGATAAAACTCAAGAGGATAAATATGAAACAATAGTTTCAAACAAATAATTATTAATATAGACGCGCTGGATAAAAATCTATCGTCTTAAATTTTAACTAAATGTCTGGGTTAATAGGAAGAAAAATTGGAATGACCAGCTTATTTGATGCAAACGGGAAGAATATTCCTTGTACTGTAATCGAAGCAGGTCCTTGTGTTGTCACCCAAGTCAGAACTGAAGAGGTTGACGGATACAATGCGTTACAACTTGGTTTCGATGACAAAAAAGCGAAAAGCTCTAATAAAGCTTTAGACGGTCACTTTAAAAAAGCTGGATCAATCGCAAAAAGAAAAGTCATTGAATTTCAAGGATTTGAGAATGAGTTTAAATTAGGAGATGCTATTACAGTAGATCACTTCGAAGAAGGTGAATTTGTAGATGTTTCAGGTACTTCTAAAGGAAAAGGTTTCCAAGGTGTTGTAAAACGTCATGGATTTGCCGGAGTTGGTCAAGCAACACACGGTCAACACAATCGTTTAAGAGCTCCCGGATCTATTGGAGCAGCTTCTTACCCAGCAAGAGTATTCAAAGGAATGCGTATGGGAGGTAGAATGGGTGGAGACACAGTTAAAGTACAAAATCTAAAAGTATTAAAAGTGGTTGCTGAAAAGAACTTACTTGTTGTTAAAGGAGCAGTTCCTGGACACAAAAATGCTTACGTAACTATTCAGAAATAATGAAAGTAGCAGTTTTAGATATTACAGGAAAAGATACAGGTAGAAAAGTTGAACTTTCTAGCGATGTATTCGAAATAGAGCCAAACAATCATGCTATTTATTTAGATGTAAAGCAGCACTTGGCTAACAAAAGACAAGGGACTCACAAATCTAAAGAGAGAGCTGAGATAAGTGGAAGTACAAGAAAAATCAAAAAACAAAAAGGAACTGGTACTGCAAGAGCAGGTTCAATCAAGTCTGGTGTTTTTAGAGGTGGAGGTCGTATGTTTGGACCAAGACCAAGAAATTACTCTTTCAAATTAAACAAAAATTTAAAGCGTTTAGCTCGTAAATCTGCTTTAAGTACACAAGCAAAAGAAAACAATTTAGTTGTTGTTGAGAACTTTGAGTTCGATTCACCAAAAACTAAGAGTTTTGTTAACGTACTGAAGGCATTAGGGTTAGAAAACAAAAAATCTTTGTTTGTCTTGTCTGGGTCAAATAATAATGTATATTTGTCATCACGAAATTTAAAAAGAACTAAAGTCGTAAGTAGTTCAGATATAAGTACTTACGGAGTTTTAAACGCAAGTAAAGTTGTGTTTATGGAAAGTTCTTTAGAAGGAATTGAGTCAAATTTTAGCAAATAATAGATATGAGTATTTTAATAAAACCTATTATTACCGAAAAAGCAACTAACGATAGCGAAGTTTATAACCGTTATACATTTGTTGTAGATAAAAAGGCTAATAAAATAGAGATCAAAGTTGCGGTAGAAGCTGCATACGGAGTAACTATTTCAAGTGTGAAAACCTTAAACTATCCAATCAAAAGAAATACAAAGTTTACTAAAAAAGGTTTAGTAACTGGTATTAAGAGTGGATACAAAAAGGCAATCGTACAATTAGCAGAGGGAGAAAGTATTGATTTTTATAACAATCTTTAAGAAAAGACAAAAATGTCAGTTAGAAAATTAAAACCAATAACACCAGGTCAGCGTTTTAGAGTTGTAAATGGGTTCGACGCCATTACAACTGATAAGCCGGAGAAAAGTTTACTTGCTCCGAAAAAACGATCTGGAGGTCGAAACAATCAGGGTAGAATGACAACACGTAACATCGGTGGAGGTCATAAACAAAAATATCGTATTATCGATTTTAAAAGAGATAAGCAAGGTATTCCCGCAACAGTAAAAACAATAGAATACGATCCTAATCGTACCGCATTTATTGCGCTATTAAGTTATGCTGATGGTGAAAAGCGTTATGTGATTGCACAAAACGGTTTAAAAGTAGGTCAAGTAATCGTTTCAGGTAGTAACATCGCTCCGGAAGTAGGGAATGCAATGTTTCTAAATGAAATTCCTTTGGGAACTACAATTTCATGTATAGAGTTACGTCCAGGTCAAGGTGCTGTTATGGCGCGTTCGGCAGGTTCTTTTGCACAATTAATGGCAAGAGAAGGGAAGTATGCTACTGTGAAGTTGCCTTCGGGAGAGACAAGATATATCTTGTTAACTTGTTTAGCTACGATTGGAGTTGTATCGAATTCAGATCACCAATTACTAGTTTCTGGTAAAGCTGGTAGATCTAGATGGTTGGGTAGAAGACCAAGAGTGAATGCCGTTAGAATGAATCCTGTAGATCACCCAATGGGTGGTGGTGAAGGACGTGCTTCTGGAGGACATCCAAGATCTAGAAATGGTATTCCTGCAAAAGGATTTAAGACAAGGTCTAAAACCAAAGCTAGTAATAAGTATATTTTAGAACGTAGAAAGAAATAATAAGTTATGGCAAGATCATTAAAAAAAGGACCTTTCGTTCACTATAAATTAGAGAAAAAAGTGTTAGCTAATGTAGAAGCTGGTAGTAAAACAGTGATCAAAACTTGGTCTAGAGCAAGTATGATTACTCCAGATTTCGTTGGTCAACGATTGCTGTGCACAATGGCCGTCAGTTTGTTCCTGTATTTGTTACAGAAAACATGGTAGG
>FUWD013245260.1_pt5 | contig 10984 bp, 8 predicted proteins | sample 1063281 | NCBI WGS metagenome assembly FUWD01 (sample SAMEA79048168, study PRJEB19326) | metagenome | biome: marine
TTCTACAGTTGGAGGAATTGATTTAAATGCAATTTCTAAAAGTTTTGAACTCAAAAAAATACCGAATCAATTTTGTATTGGTGAAATGTTAGATTGGGACGCTCCAACTGGCGGCTATCTATTGCAAGCTTGTGCAAGCACTGGTGTGTATTTAGCACATCATTTAAATAAAAACAATTAGCGAAACGAGTTTATCAAACATTTGGATACCCTACATTGCAAAAACCTTGTTTTATCTCCTGGTCTTTTTAGGAGCTCTACTCACCTTCTTCTTTCTCTTATTAAAAGGAATCGCATCATCAAAAGTATGTTGTGCTGTTTTGTGTGAAGTTTTATTCTTTTTCCAAGAATTATTTTCTGGCAATAAAACCTGTAATAAATCAGATCGTCCAACTTTTGTTAAGGTATTTCGAATCCAATCTTTGTTTTCTTTTTTGTACCAAAAGAAAAATTTATGTTGGTCGTCACGCTCCTTTTTTGTTTTCGGAGTTCTTGTTGGCTTTAATGTATACGGATGAAATCCTGAATAATAAATAACCGTTGCAACCGTCATTGGTGTCGGTGTAAAACCTTGCACTTGTTCTAACTGAAAGCCCATATCTTTCGTCTCAGCAGCTAAATTTGCCATATCTTCCACCTCACTAGCAGGATGACTGGAAATAAAATATGGAATTAATTGTAAGTTTAATTTCTTCTTGATATTTATTTTATCAAAACGCTCTTTAAACATATGAAAATATTTAAAAGACGGTTTACGCATCAACTTTAAAACAGGATCTGAAGTGTGTTCTGGAGCGACTTTTAAACGTCCAGAAACATGTTTAGTCATTACTTCTTCAGTATACGCATCTAACTCTTTTGGATCTGCATTTTTATTAAATTCAGGCACCAACATATCATGTCTTATTCCACTTCCAATAAAAGATTTTTTAATCTTTGGATGTTTATCAACTGCCTGATATAATTCTGTTAATGGTTTATGAGACGTATCTAAATTAGAGCAAATTACTGGAGAAATACAACTTGGTGCCACACATTTATCGCAAATAGATTGTACTTTTCCTTTCATCTGATACATATTAGCAGAAGGTCCGCCAATATCTGATAAATATCCCTTAAAGTCAGGCATATTTGCCACTTTATCAATCTCTTTTAAAACAGACTCTTGACTTCGACTCGCAATGAATTTTCCTTGATGCGCAGAAATGGTACAAAAACTACACCCACCAAAACATCCTCTATGAATGTTGATAGAAAATTTTATCATTTCAAACGCAGGAATTGGTCCACGTTTATCATATTTAGGGTGTGGTAATCTCGTAAAAGGCAAATCGAAAGAACCATCAATTTCTTTTTCCGTCATTGTTGGAAAAGGTGGGTTAATCACCAACGTTTTTCCTTCAACATCTTGTAAAATTCTTCTTGCTTTTAATTTATTCGACTCTTGTTCTATTACTTTAAAATTAGAAGCAAATGTTTTTTTGTCCCCTAAACAGGCTTTATGAGAATTAATGGTTACATCTTCCCAATCATTTACAACAGGCAACTTCTCTTCTTTTTGATCAATAAAAACAGCTGTTTGTTTGATGTTTTTTAAACTCGAAAAAGGCACCCCTTTTTGCAATAATTCTACAATTTCTCGCAAAGGTTGCTCTCCCATTCCATAGACCAACATGTCTGCTTTAGACGTTTCTAAAATAGTTGGTAATAGCTTATCTGACCAATAGTCGTAATGCGTTACACGTCTTAAAGATGCCTCAATTCCTCCAATTAAAACAGGAACATCTGGAAATTTTTCTTTTAATATTTTTGAGTATACGGAGGTTGCATAATCGGGTCTAAAACCTTTATCTCCGTTTGGAGTATAGGCATCTTTATCTCTACTTTTTTTACTTGCAGTATAATTACTCACCATAGGATCCATACATCCACCAGTTGCTCCAAAAAACAAACGAGGTTTACCTAATTTTTCGAAATCCTGCAAATTATCGTTTACACTTGGTTGCGGTACAATTGCCACACGTAAACCATAACTCTCTAAAATACGCCCAATTACAGCAGGTCCAAATGAAGGATGATCCACATAAGCGTCTCCACTAAATAAAATAACATCTAACTCTTCCCAACCACGAATTTTAACTTCCTTGTTTGTAGTTGGTAACCAATCGGTTAGTTGATGTCTTTTAGTATTCTCCATATTTTGCAAAAATACCCATTTTAAATGGATTCCAATACTTTTCTAATCATTTCTATCTTCATCATATAACACAAATCATATGTTAAACATCTTGACTATTTAAAAGGCTTTAAAACTAGTAGCCTTTTAAATTCTTGTTTTTTCACAAATAAATATTTTTTTTTAAGAAAACAAAGGATACTATGAGATGTACAATAGTCATATCTTACTATCTAGAAATTTAGTTTCGCTAGTTATACACCTCATCATCTTAGACATAAGCTTTTACTTTACACCTTTTATTTTAAAATTCTAAAGTAATAATTACTTCTTGAGTCTTTTTATAATGACCTGCAACATTTGAGTGTAATCCATCAGAAAAACTTGTTTAAATAGTTTTTAAAAAATTTGTTTAAATAATTCAATTCTTTTAATCTATTATAATGATATATTAGCCTTTTTTAAAAAAAAATCATGAAAAAAAAAGTCTTCTGCACCTTACTATTACTAGTTAGTCTTGTTACATTTTCACAAAATTTTGAAATTACAAAAGGAAAAATATTTAAAGATAAGAAAAAAAACAGTTCCTTACTTTTTGCTTTAAATGATGAAAATGGTGGTCTTATTACCATAAGAAGTTTTTACAGTGGGTTCTTAATTAAAACACTAAAAGGGTATTATATTCAACATTTTGATGCAGATTTAAATCTAAAAAAAGAGCATGTTCTAAATGTCAAAGAAAATAGAATTGAAAATGCATTTATCAAAAATGATAAACTTCATCTGATAGAGTTTAATAAATCAAAAAAAAATAAATCTTTAGTTTACACCATCTTAACAACAAGTCTAAATGCCTTTGATTTTACATCAAAAAAACTACTCTCTATTTCAGAAAAAAATTCCAAAAAGTATTTTGAAATCATGATTTTTCCGTTTTTCATAAATAATGGTCTAAACCAATTAGACTCTGATCATATGGGAAGTGTTTCTATGTCTGAAAACAATAAGTTCTTCGCCATTAACTTTGATATAAAAAACAAAGAAAAGGAAACACATAAAGTATTTGTTTACAATGATCGTTTTGAGTTAGTTTTTGAAAAATTAATTGTAAAAAAAATTAAGGATCGCTTTTTTGATTATAATACGATTGAGGTAGATGATAACGATGGTACGGTATATTTTCTTGGAAAGTCTTTCGAAAATGAATCAAGAAAGAAAAAGAAAAAAGGAAAAACAAACTATCATTTTGAATTAAGTAAAATTGACGCTAACGGAGAACAGACGGTTAGTTTTAAAAATCCAAATAAATTTATAAGTTCTTTAAGTTTAATTAAAAATAAAGATAATTTATCTTGTATTGGTTTTTACGGAAATAAAGATGAAGGTCGACTAAATGGCGTTTGTTTGATTAATATAGATACCAAAACCTTTGAGGTTGAAACTAAAAAATTTAACCCATTCTCAGACACTTTCTTAACCGATAAATATGGTAATAAAGAAAGAAAAAAGAAAAGAAAGGCTAAAAAAGGGGTGAGAAATATGGAATTTAGAAGTATTGAAATTCAAGAAAATGGAGATTTAATAATCAGTGCAGAAGAAGATTATATTACAGTTCACACTAGCATGGGGCAAAATGGTTCTATGTCCACACATACAATTCAACATTATGATGATATTATTGCATTAAGATTAAGTAATAAAGGAAACTTACTTTGGTCTCGAAACATAAATAAAGCGCAGACTGGCTATGCTAATAGCTCTTTTACAACTATTTCTTTGAACAATAAAACGCATTATTTCATGAATTGCTCAGACAATATTAGAAAATTAAGTGATGATAGAATTCAATTTAGACAAACTTCATCAAAAAAATCTAATCTCTATGTGATAACCTTAAATGATGAAGGTATTTTTGATTATAAAAAATTGATAGATGATAAGGTATCTAAAGTTTTTTACAAAGTTAACCAAGGAGTTATTGCTCCGAGTAAAGATGAAGTTATCCTATTAGGAAAAAAGAAAAAAAACTCTAGAATAATTAAGATAAAAATATAAAATATTTTTATCTATTTATTTTTGGCTGTTAATAATTAAATGAGGAACAGTGCTTAAATTCCAATCAATAACCAAACCACCCGCTAAAGATTTTGCAACTTTTTTTCCATATAAAAATTCGCATACATACAAAGCAGCTTCAAAAGATTTTGCCCCTCCAGCAGAAGTAATGTATTTTCCATCATGTACAAATAACACATTTTTTCTGATGTCTAATTCTGGAAACATTGCGCTCATTTTATCAATATCTGAAGGAAATGTAGTAGAAACTTTACTTTTTAATAATCCCGCTTTTGCCAATACAAAAGCACCATCACAATGAGAAGTTATATAGGTTGCCTCTTTATCGACTCGTTTTACAAAGTCAATCATAGCAGTATCGTCTAAATCAGAATCTAAATGATGTTCAGCAGAAGGAACTACTAAAATATCAATTTTTGGGATTGAATCTTTTAAGTAATTATAATCTGGAAGAATTCTCATTCCTTCAAAAGTAGTAATCGCTTTATCAGTATTTGCAACAGTAAATACATTCATGGCTTTAATGTTCTCTCTAAAAATAGTGTGTTGAAAAATATCAAAAGGAGCCGTTAATTCTGTATTGAAGGTTCCATCCATAATTAAAAAAGCTACATTATATCTATCTTCTTGTAACTTCGGAAATATTTTTCTTAAATGAACTTCTTTCTGAACCTCAATATTACTTTCTATGTTTTTAGATTGACAACTGATTACTCCAATCACTACTAAAGACAATAAAACTCTTTTCATTATATAAATTTTAAATCCATTATAAAAGTATCCATAATCATTTTAACAGTTCATGTATTTAGTAATTCTTTTTTGTTTTGTAATTTTATAAAAAAAATAATCAAATTTTTACAATGAAAAAAAATATACTTTTAACAATACTCAGTATTTTCTTCCTTACTTCTTGTGATTCTAAAATAGAAAAAACACAAAATAATGACACTTATGTAACTGATAATTACACGAAAAAAGAAGTAGATATTGTTATGAGAGATGGTATTAAACTGCACACAACTATCTATTTGCCAAAAGATAAAAACAAAAAATATCCTATCTTAATGCAGAGAACTCCTTATAGTTCTGCTCCTTATGGAAATGGTGAAATGAAGACTAAAATTAGTCCAAATATTCATTTAATGAAAGAAGGAAATATTGTGGTATATCAAGATGTTCGTGGTAGATGGATGAGTGAGGGTGTTTATGATAATATGCGTGCCTATATCCCAAACAAAACAGCAAATGAGTCTGATGAAGTTTCAGATACTTATGATACAATTGATTGGTTAGTGAAAAACGTTGACAATAATAATGGAAATGTTGGTACTTGGGGAATTTCGTATCCTGGACATTATGCCACAGTTTCTACAATTGATGCACATCCTGCTTTAAAAGCAGCTTCTCCACAAGCATGTATTGGAGATTTTTTCTTTGATGATTTTCATCATAATGGTGCATTTTTATTGAGTTATTTTAGAGCAATTTCTTTATTCGGAACCTACAAAGACACACCAACAGATTCTGCTTGGTATTCTTTTCCAAAAATGAATTCTCAAGATCAATACCAATTTTTCTTAGACAAAGGTCCTTTAAAAAACTTAAATACATATTTTCAATATGACAAATTAGACATAAGTGTAGCTGCGAACAAAGATAAGATTGATGACTTTTTCTGGAAAGAAATTATAGAGCATCCTAATTACGATTCTGTATGGAAAAGCAAAGGAATTATACAACATATGGATAAAGTTCCATCTACAGTAGCAACGATGATTGTTGGTGGTTTCTTTGATGCTGAAGATTTATATGGCCCTTTAGAAACGTATAAAGGAATTGAAAAAAACGGAAAAGAAAACTATAACACACTTGTTTTTGGACCTTGGGATCACGGTAAATGGGCAAAAAATACAGTAGAAAATTCTGTAGGTAATTATTATTTTGGAGATTCTATTTCTTTAAAATTTCAAAAAGAGATTGAAACAAAATTCTTTAATCATTTCTTAAAAGGAAAAGGTGATAAAAATTCTGGATTACCAGAAGCTTATGTTTTTGATTCAGGAAAAAAAGAATGGAAATCGTATAATTCTTGGCCTCCAAATAATGTGGTGAAAGAAAACTGGTTTTTAAATAAAGATCAAGGTTTAGCTAAACATCATGATGGTAAATTAATACGGGATATTAAATTTATTAGTGATATTAAAAGACCTGTTCCGTATTCCGAAGATATAAAAACAGTATTTACTCCTAGAAAATATATGACAGATGATCAACGTTTTGCCGCAAGAAGGCCAGATGTTTTAGTTTTTGAAACAGCTGCTTTAACGGATGATTTTACATTAGCTGGAGATATTTTAGCTAAATTAAAAGTCGCAACTACGGGAAGTGCCGCAGATTGGATTGTAAAAGTGATAGATGTTCACCCTTCAGATACTGAAGAAAATAACGACAAACTACAAGATCATTTAAAAATGAGTAACTATCATTTAATGGTTCGAAGCGAAGTTTTACGTGGTCGTTTTAGAAATAGCTTTGAGTTTCCAGAACCTTTTATACCAAACAAAAAAACGAATGTAAATATTAAATTGCAAGATGTTTTTCACACGTTTAAAAAAGGACATAAATTACAAATTCAGGTCCAGAGTACTTGGTTTCCTTTAATTGACTTGAATCCGCAAACATATGTGGATAATATATACAAAGCAGAAGAAACTGATTTTAAAACTCAAACTCATACTGTTTTTACCGATTCTAGTATTATCTTTTCAGTGTTGAAATAAGATCATCTTTTTTAAACTTTTTCCCGTCTTTTATATATATAACAAATATGAACACAAATTTTACAGAGATAATTATAATTGGTGCTGGTCTATCTGGAATTGGAGCTGCTTGTCATCTACAGAGAAAAAACCCAACTAAAAAGTACAAAATTTTAGAATCTAGAGAAGAAATTGGCGGTACCTGGAGTTTATTTAAATACCCAGGAATACGATCAGATTCTGATATGTACACTTTTGGATATTCTTTTAAAACTTGGGATGATGACAAATCTTTCGCTGATGCTACATCGATTTTAAAATATGTACACCAAGCTTCTGAAGAGTATCATGTAAAAGAAAAAATTATTTTTAATCAAAAAGTAGTTTCTTATAACTTTGATTCTTTACAAAATTTATGGACGGTTAAAACCACAAACCCTAAAACAAAAGAAGAAACGTTTTATACATCACAATTTATTTTTAATTGTAGTGGTTATTATAATTACGATCATGGTTATACACCAGAATTTAAAGGCTTAGAAAATTTTAAAGGCATGTTTATTCATCCACAAAATTGGGATGAAAATTTAGACTACAAAAACAAAAAAGTAGTCGTTATTGGTAGCGGAGCTACTGCAGTTACTATTGTGCCTTCAATAGCAAATGATGTTGCTAAAGTAACGATGTTGCAAAGATCACCAACTTACATTGCTGCCCTACCAAATAAAGATAAAATTGCTGGTTTTATAAAAAAAGTTTTGCCTCGTAAAATAGCGCATAGATTAATAAGGACTAAAAATATTTTTGCGGGGATGCTCTTTTTTAACCTCTGTAAAAAATGGCCAAAAACTATGAAGAGCTATGTTTTAAAAGGAATTAAAAAAGAGTTAGGAGACTTTCCTTTAGAACCTCATTTTTCTCCAGATTACAAACCTTGGGATCAGCGATTTTGTTTGATTCCTGATGGTGATTTTTTTAAAGCTCTTAAAAAAGGAAAAGCAGATGTAGTTACTGATTCTATTGCTGTTTTTACAGAAAACGGAATCCTTTTAAAGTCAGGGAAAATATTAGAAGCAGATATTATTATTAGCGCAACTGGCTTAAAGTTATTACCCTTTGGTGGTGCAAAAATAACACTAAATAACAATCCTTTTGATATTACAAAACAGTTTATTTATAAAGGTTTAATGTTAAGCGAACTACCTAATTTTTTCGTTTTTGCAGGATACACGAACGCTTCTTGGACTTTAAAAAGCGATTTAACAAGCGAATACATTTCAAGACTTTTAAAGTATTTGGATAAAAAAAACTACAAATCAGTTAACGCAAAAGTGCTAGAGGAAAACTTAGGTGAATTGCCGTTAATTGATTTAGACTCTGGCTATATTCATAGAGCTAAAGATACGCTTCCAAAACAAGGAGATAAATTTCCTTGGAGGTTATATCAAAATTATATTTTAGATTTTAAAGCTTTAAGAATAGATTCTGTAAAAGATAAAAGATTACAATTTAGATAATCATTTTTAAATCGTTTATTTTTGCAATATGTTAAAACCTAGAATAGAAATAGATAAAGACGATTTTTACCTTACTGAACAAGGCTATAAAGTTTTTACTGAAAAATATCACCTAAAAAGAGGATACTGTTGTAAAAATGGTTGCAAACATTGCCCTTACGGATATGATAAAAAAACAGATAGTTTTAAATAATTAAATACCTTTTCTGTCAAAATGTTTCAACGGTAAAAAATATAAATTTAGTAAAAATGATAAAAAGAGTTCTAGTCTTAATCGTTCTAATGATATTTACAGGTTGTGCCGAATTACAAAATGTTATTCGTCAGTTACCAAATGGAGGTAGCTTATCTCAAGAACAAATTGGAAATGGTTTAAGACAAGCTTTAGATAACGGAATTAAAAATCAGGTTTCTAAATTAACTTCAAAAGACGGTTTTTATAGAAACGATTTGGTGAAAATTTTATTACCTAAAGAATTACAAATAGTAGATAAAGGTTTAAGAAGAATCGGTTTAAGTAATTTAGCAGATGAAGGAATAAAAGTTTTAAATAGAGCTGCAGAAGATGCTGTAAAAACAGCAACTCCTATTTTTATAAATGCCGTAAAAGAAATTACGTTTGCTGATGCTAAAAATATTTTATTAGGAGAACAAGATGCTGCAACTAGTTATTTGCATTCTAAAGCTTCAGAAAGCTTGTATAATAATTTTAGCCCTGTGATTAGTAATTCTTTTTCTAAAGTTGGCGCAGATAAAATTTGGTCTAATTTAATTACCAAATACAATTCCATTCCTTTTGTAAAAAAGGTAAACACCGATTTAACTAACTATGTTACAAACGAAGCTCTAAAAGGTGTTTTTATAATGATTACAAAAGAGGAAAAAGCGATTAGAGAAAAAGTAGGTCTTCGAAACACTACTCTATTAAAACAAGTTTTTTCATTACAAGACAAAAAATAATCACAAAATAAAATCGTTTTAAAAACCTCTAGGCATTTAATGTATGGAGGTTTTTTTTATTTAATGTGTATGGCTTTTGTATGGGGGGTTATTTTGTTAAATACTTGCAAATAAATTAATTTCGAAAAAAATAACTCATGAAATATTTATTCGGAATATTAATTTCGTCAATCACATTATTTTCTAGTGGGCAAACTGTAGAGGATGATTTTGAAGGAAATGGAACGATCTCTACTTGGTCTGTAGATGCTTCAGAAATGAATATCTCTTTTGCAAATCCATATATGGAGAGTATAAATACTTCCAATACAGTATTAGAATACAAAGATAATGGAGGCCAGTATGCTAATATATTCTTTGATGTTTCTAATACATTTGATTTATCTACATATCATACATTTACTTTAAAAATATATGTTCCTTCTTCTAGTCTTATAGGAGACCAAAACAACCAAATATCCTTAAAGTTACAAGACAATACGATAGGCAATAGTTGGATTACACAAACAGAAATTATAAAGGCGATTGTTTTAGATCAATGGCAAACCATCACTTTCGATTTTAAAAATGATAATTTTATAAATTTTGATAGCAATTCAAATGATCCAGAAGATAGAACAGATTTAAATAGAGTTTTAATACAAATAAATGGTGAAAATAATAATGCTAAAGTAACAGCTTATATTGATGATTTTTTATATGATGGAACCATTAGTGATAACGATAATACTGATGACAACCCAGTTTTTAACAACTTAGTTTGGTCTGATGAGTTTAATGGTACAGGTACTATAGATGCTAACAAATGGTTTCAGCAAACAAGACCAATTATAAATGGGCAAAGTTGGGCTAATGGAGAAATTCAGCATTATACAGATAGAAACACTAATTCTTTTATGGTAAATGGAGCCTTAAAAATTTTAGCAAAAAAAGAGACATACACAAACGAAGGAGTTACCAAACAATATACTTCTGCAAGACTGAATTCTAAATTTGCGTTTACGTATGGAAAAGTTGAAATTAGAGCAAAAATGCCTTTTGGAGTTGGTACTTTTCCAGCCCTTTGGATGCTGGGTCAAAATATTACAGAGACAGGAGGCTATTGGGCAGCTACACATGGAACTGTTGGTTGGCCAGATTGTGGCGAAGTAGATATTATTGAGCATTGGGGAGACAATCAAAACTTTATGCAAAGTGCTTTACATAATCGATCAAGTTACGGAGGTACCATTAATAAAGGAGGAAGGATGATTAATAATGCATCTTCAGAATTTCATATCTACACATTAGATTGGAACTCTAATAAAATGACTTTTAGCATCAATGGAATCATTCATTATATTTATAATCCAGAAAATAAAAACATCCAAAACTGGCCTTACGATGCGCCTCATACTTATTGTTTAATGTTGCTATTTACCAACATTACATCTAGCTTTACCGAAAGCGCTATGGAAATTGATTACGTTAGAGTATATCAAGAAGCACAGCAT
>FUWD013255165.1_pt2 | contig 10983 bp, 17 predicted proteins | sample 1063281 | NCBI WGS metagenome assembly FUWD01 (sample SAMEA79048168, study PRJEB19326) | metagenome | biome: marine
ATTGTTGTTTGAATAGTCTTATTAATATTATTAAATATAGTAAATTTTTATATTGTTGTTATTAGTTGACATAATAATTAAAAATAATATTATAATAACTTATTATAATAATCATTTTTAATTATAACAACGTATTACCTTATCAGTTTTAAAGATATTATAGTATATAACATAATTATACGCCAATGTTAAAATATAAATATTTAAGACATTAATGAAGTACGTTTATATATATTCAGAAATATAATCTATAGTTTTTAGTATTAATGGATTTGTCGGTATTGCTACCCCACGATAAATTAGAATATTTGGACTTACATAGAATGCTGTTTCAATATTTCTTAATTTTTTTTGTTTATATTTAATTAAAATTAATTGATTTGTTTCATCTGTAGTAATATTTAATTGTACTTTACAATCTTTCAGATATTTTAATGGTATTGGATTTATAGTATTAAATTCTGTTAAACAATAATTGTCTGTTTCTGACACTGACTCTGTCTTATTAATAACATATGAATTAATAAGACATGTGGAAAATTCTTTAATAGTACATTAATGAAGTACATTTTATATATATTTAGAAATACACGGAATATTTTTTAGTTCTGATGGGTTTTTCGGTATTCCAATTCCATTTTCTATTTGAATATTTGGAGTTATATAGAATGGTGTTTCAATAGATTTCAAATATTTTTGTTTATATTTAATTAAAATTAATTGGTTTGGTTCATTTGTAGTAATATCTAATTGTACATTATTATATTCCAAATATTTTAATGGTATTGGATTGGTTGTGTTAAATTCTGTTAAACAATAATTATCTGTTTCTGACTTATTATATACTTCATTCGCCCCTATTATAATAGATGCTTTTGAAATTTTATTATTAATTTTATTCAGATTTATATCAACTGTCAGAATTTCAATATCATATATAGAATCAGCGGATCTATCAAATGTAAATAAAGTATGTAATGTTGATTGGTTTATTATATATGTTTTTTCTTCATATTTTTTCTTCATATTTTTTAACAACCAAACCATTATCTTTTTTTATTTCGTCATTTATATCATAACTCCTTTGTGTCACCACTGAACGCCGTACCAGAGTGTTTACCCAAACTTTTTCACAAGTTAAGATTATATTGCTTGTTAATGGTAGAATTATAGTTTTGGTATCAAATAATACCTGAATATTGCAGGATTTACCTTGACATGATACTATTGGAAAATACAAATTATTTTTTTCAAGATCCTCAACAATAACTTTGTTATCTACTACTAATTGTATTTTATTGATAAATGAATTGTCAATAACCACATTATCTATCGTTAATTGTAATTTATTAAAACGAAATAGATCACACTCTCTTACTACTGGTATTATTGCAACTATATAACCATTGGTAATTTTATAAATAGGTTTTGTTACTATATCTGTAAGTGAACTTACACAATCAAAATCATTTTCATATTCGCCAACTAATCTTTTTAATGCGTCGCGTTCAGAGACATTATTACCTATTTTATATATTTCTAATTTATTAAGCACATCATTTGTATAATTTGTTATAATCATAAAATTAACCAGATGTCTATCTAAAAATATAAAGACTTTATATAAAAAAAATAACTACATAGAAGTTATTATATTTAATTAATAGATTTAAAATATTTATTTGTTGGTATTTTTAATAAAATTCTTTTTAATAATATGCATATTATTATTATCAATATTTATTAGAAAACATCCTATACCACTACAGCAAGTATGTCCCATGCGCCCAGTATAACTTTGTTTAAACTGTTCACATAATTTTGCATTATCAAAATGTATAAATGTACCGCTATCGGTATCATTATCTATGTTGTAACTTTTGTACGGTGTTTCAATTGGTGTCATCTTTATCGTATTATATTTTGGTAAAATATATGACGATCTATTATCTATGTTGTAACTTTTGTACGGTGTTTCAATTGGTGTCATCTTTATCGTATTATATTTTGGTAAAATATATGACGATCTATTATTTTTATTTGGCGTTGAATCATTTATATTTGACATACTTTAATTATTATATATAATATAAAATACATATTATTAAATCATTTTTATTAATAGTAGTAGATTGTAATAAGTATAAATCTACTTTGTGCGATTGATTAGATATAATATTATATACTTGTCATGTTTTATAAATAAATTATGAGATGCTTGATTATTAATATTAAAATTGAATATTAATATTATAATATTATATTATAATATTAATGTTAATGTTAACGACAAAATATTTATCTAAAAAAGTTTAACATATATTAGGGCTGCTACATATCATATTAATATAATTGACCATTATGAAAACCCACGAAATGTTGGTACATTAAATAAAAATGATATAAATGTTGGAACTGGATTAGTTGGAGCTCCAGCATGTGGAGATGTAATGAAATTACAAATTAAAGTAAATGATAGTGGAATTATTGAGAAGGCAGTTTTCAAAACTTTTGGTTGTGGTAGTGCAATCGCTTCTGCATCCCTTACAACAGAATTATTATATGGAATGCATATTGATAAAGCAATATTAATTAAGAATACTGTTATAGCTCAACATTTAAAGCTACCGCCAGTAAAACTTCATTGTTCAATGCTATCGGAAGATTCGATTAAGGCAGCAATTGAAAATTACAAACAAAAAAATAAATAATTTTACTTATTATTTTAATCAAAATTTTTAACAGCAAAACTACTACCACATCCACATGCTTTTTCTGCAATATGATTTATTGTAACCATAAACCCACTTTTAATAATTTCAGATACATAGTCTATAGTACAACCTTTCAAATAGTTAATGCTTTGTTCATCTGTCACTATTATAGCTGATGAAATTAAATGATGTCGTTGGACAATATCCGTTGGTTGAATACAATTATACGGTTCTATTGTCATCGTGTATTGAAATCCTGAACATCCACCCGAATCAACACTAACTCTAAGATATAATAAATCTTGGGTCAAATAATGTTGATTTTTTATAACTAAATGTTCTAACCTTTGAGCACATGCATCTGTTATATTACAAAACGAATAATTTGTCAATGACTTTGATTTTATTAAACTCAAATCATGTAAAGACGATGAAACATTAGTTGACATATGACGCTTTAATTTTAGTTGATGTATTATTTTTTGAGTGTTAAATAAATAATGGATGGGTATAATCTTATGTATATATCGAGAATACATATATAATACATATATAATTATAATTATATATTAAAACTTTCTCCACATCCACATGAACCTTTTGATTTTGGGTTTAAAAACACAAACTCTTGTGATACGGCATCTTCCTTCCAATCCATTACAGTACCAACAATGTTAAACACTGCTGTAGGATCGATATATATAATAATCCCATAATCCGCTTTAACAATAATATCTTTAACAACAGTTTTTCTATCAGAATTATCTACATAATTCATTGTAAAACTTAATCCATTACATCCACGTTTGCGAATACCAATACGCAACCCTAGAGGTCTTGGATTTTTAGATAGAATAAGGTCATTGACACGTGAAGCCGCAGCTGGAGTAATTGTTATTGGTGATTTATCTAGGATGCGTGGTGTTGGTTTGTTAACACCAGACAAAAAACGAAAATTATGCGACTCGTAACTATTTATATTTGTTTTAATAATTCTTCGCATCATTATATTATATTATAAGTTTTTTTTATATTTATATAAAAAAATATAACATTACATATAATATTTCATATAAATATTCAGATAATAATATAATCCAAATAATATTTTAAAACAATATTACTAAATTAATATAATATAATAATACATAACATTAGATATAGTATTACATATAAATATTAAGATGATAATATAACAAAATTAATATTAATATTTTAAAACAATATATGAATAAATTAATATTATATACTAATTTATTATATTCTATAGTTTGATAATTATTATCTAATTGTAATACTTCATTTTTATTAATTAAAGAAGTAACGTTTTTATTTAAAGCATTAAGTTGTACTTGATGAAATGTAATAGTATCTATTAATAAATTAATATCTGTTTTTTGAAATTTAATATTATTTTGTAACATTTTAATTTCAATATTTTGATTTTTAAAGTTAATTATTGATATAATATCTGAGTTCTTGTATTTAATTTTATTATTTAACGATAACATATTTCTATATTAGTTATTTAGTAATAATATTAATTATAATCATTTTTTTTTATATTAATAGGTTATTCTAATCTTCTTTTTTTAGTAATTCTATCATTATTGGAACAATCATTGTGTTCTGATAATCTAATATAAAATGGGGAAATACTAAGTCTTTGTCCATATTTATATAATATTTGATTTTCAGTTAATATTTTAATAACATCTTCGGGGGTAATATCAAAAATAATATATGAATAAATATCAATTTCTTCGATATTTTTGGTAGTTATATTATTAATATTAATAGTTTTCATATATTCAACTATACGATTATACATGTATTTATGATAAAATGGAATAGGGGCTTTATTAATTATATTATTAATAATTTTATTAACATCATATTTTTTATGAAATGACCTTAAATTTGTTTGATTTCTAAACATATTAATCCAATTCTTCTCATATTTTGGAAAAGAATGATGCATATTTGATTTTTGCCATTTAATAAAATTAGAAATAACAAATTTAGTACAAATGTCAATATATAATATATTATCAAGTTCGTTATTAATATCACTCATACTTGGAAACTTTTTAATATCAATTTCGTCAATAATTTGAAGTAAAGAATTTAAATTATTCATAATAAGCATTATAAATAGTTTTAAAAAAAATAAATCATTTTTAAGAATTTAATAAATAATATAATAATAACATAAAAATATATATTCGTAAATAAACTATATGTACAATATCAACAAAAACTGATTTATAATTATTTAATATTTAATATAATTTATATAATTATGGAATATACAAATTTACTACAAAAAAAACATAATAATGGAATATACAAATTTACTAAATATAAACAATGTTTATTATCTTTATGGTGTCTATCTGAAAATACAAGTACCTGGTATGAATATTTAAGAATGATAAAAGAGTATTTATATAAATATGACAAAATACCTTCTAATAAAAGCACAAACTCATTTGAAAAAAAATTAGGTAAATGGCTTAGTATCCAATTTATTAATACAAATCCACGTAAAAAAATTATGTTAAACGATAATATATATAATAGTTGGTTAGAATTTTTACATGATTCAAAATATAATTATTATTTTTCAAATAGTATTAGATTATGGTATATAATTTTAAAAAAAGTTAAAATATATTTAGATAAATATGGAAATAGACCACCACATATAAGTAATGAACCAAATGTAAAAATGTTAGGACAATGGCTTTATATACAGACAAAAGACGCAAAAACACGAAAATATATGATGTTTAATAATAATATATATGACAGTTGGTTGAAATTTATTAAAGATCCTAAATATAGTAAATATTTTATAGAAAATATTACGAATTGGTTTGAAAAATTAGAAAAAGTTAAAGAGTTTATTAATAAAAATAATAAAATACCATTACAAACAAGTAAAGATATAAGTGAAAAAATATTAGGTACGTGGCTTGATAATCAACTCAAATGTGCTAATCCATGTAAAGAAAATACGATTAAAGATAATATATATGATAGTTGGTTAGAATTTATCCAAGATCCAGAATATAGTAAATATTTTTCAGATAGTACAAAGATATGGTTTGATAATTTAAAACAAGTTAACGTAGATATAAACATAAATATTCCAATTAAACGTAATCATATTTTTACATCAACATATGGACTATAGTTATATGATAAATACGTTAAAATATAATATGTTAAAATATAGACGAATATGTGTTTATTTTAAATTAGAATAAAAAAATATGTAATAAAAAATGATTTATAATAATACAATGATCTATTTATAATTTAGATATTATGAAATATAACAATTCTCAACAAAATAAAATGGATATTATTCCAGATTGTTCAAAATATAATAAATGTTTTAATATGTGGAACCAATCTGGTTCTACAACTAAATGGTTTGTAAATTTGGAAAAGGTTAAAGATTATTTAGATAAATATAAAAACGACCTACTGAAATTAGCAAAAACCCATCTGTAAAAAAGTTGGGAACATGGCTTAATACACAAACTAATAATGCAAAAACACGTAAGCAAATTATGGCAGATGATGATATTTATGAATATTGGAATGAATTTATTCAGGAATCACCATATAATTATTATTTTACAGATTTTTCCATTGAATGGTTTGAAACTCTAAATAATGTTAAAAAGTATATCGATACTTATGACACGCGACCTTTTCAAAGGAGCAAACATCTAACTGAAAAAAAGTTGGGAACCTGGCTTGATGAACAAACCAAAAATGGAAAACTACGTAAACAACTAATGTCAGATGATAATATTTATGAAAGTTGGGTGGAATTTATTCAAGACCCAAAATATAGTAAATGTTTTTCGGATAGTTCTAAAAAATGGTTTAACAAACTTGAAAAAGTTAAAGAATATATTGATGAATTTAATGCCGTACCTACAAATTATAGTACAGACACAAATACGAAAAAATTGGGATATTGGCTTACTCATCATGAACGTCTTGCTAAAAGACGTAAAGAAATTATGAGAGACGAATATATTTATGAGAGATGGTTGGTATTTATCAACGACCCCAAATATAGTAAATATTTTAAATAAATAATATTATATCTTTGATATAAATATTAAATAATATTAGATAAAATAGATATTTAAAATACCATTGTATAATATATATTATTCTGATTAATTATAAAAATGATTATAATATTTATTATATAATACAATATTTATTATAAATAGGATAATGTATTATCAAATAAATTATATCAAAACAATCATGTCATATGCTATAAAAGACACTAAAAATATTAGTAAAAAATTATTATCAAATACCCGCCATTTGACCAGTAAAACAGATGTTGACCTTATATTATCTATATCTAAAAAAAATATGCCAATGTTATTAGACACAGAATATGATATTAATATTAATGATTACCAAATCGTAGGTCAACATAAAAAAGAAACTGATAAATATAATACAAAATATTCTAATAAGGATAATTCTAAAATATTACAGACGACAGATGTTGAAATTAATGGATATAGAAAATATAGTAAATTTGAATCAGATAATATCGACAATACGTTATTTACAGTACCTAAAAATAAAATGATAGATTTTGGATCAATAAAAGGACCTTTATTAGAAGAATATATCGGACGTTGGTTACGTCATAATTTGAATAGTTCTTTTAAACTTCTATCTGGGATTATAGTAACCAATGATACTGATAATAACGAATGGCAAGAATTTGATATAATAATAGTACCAAGTTCTACTGAAGCTCCTTCAAAAAACATAACTAAGTCTGAATTTATTATATGGGTTAAGGAACAACCATATGTTAATATGATAGAAGTAAAATCATTTGAAAAAAAACATGAATTATTGAATATCATACAAAATAAAGTATTGTTGAACACTATATTATTAAAAATACAAAATAAAAAAAAAAATAAAAAAAAATTGCTATCAAATGAAAGGATATTATTACAATATAATCGTTTTATTGAAATTAGGAATCAATGTATTAATTTTAAGATGTCATATATGTTCTATAATGTGAGTAATATTAAACACACAGAATTAGATATGACATTTAAGTATGTCAATCCATGTTTAAATAATATTGATCTTAAACACGGGTTTCATACAATGGAAACATATTTGAAATATGAGATATCAATACTACAATAAACATATTATCTAACTAAGTAATATCATATTAACAATATTAATATTTATTTTTTAAGGAATATACTAATATTTATTTTTTAAGGAATATACTAATATTTATTTTTTAAGGAATATACTAATATATATTTATATATATTATATGGTAATAATAAATTTAGATGGATCAACACAACCTGGATTTAATTATAGTTCTGGAACATATACATTATTAGGTAACGCTATACTTGATAAATCTAATTCAGTATTGGTATTTAATAATATTATATTGATAATTCCTATAGATATTATATTAACATTAAATGGAACAACTACTAATAATGGTTCTATAAAAAATTATGGAACTGTACATAATTATAGTAATATATATAATAATAATGTATTGTCAAATATAAATATTACTAACAATAATGGATTAATATATAATTCAAAAACATTTATAAATACAGGTTCAATAATAATTTCAAGCAGTGGTACATTAACGATTACAAGTACAGGATCACTAACTACATCTAAAACATTAACAAATACAGGAACACTAGCAAATTCTGGAGTATTAACAAACTCAAAAACATTAACAAACTCAAAAACATTAACAAATTCAAGGAACATTAACTAATAACAAGTAGTGGAACATTAACTAATACAAGTACAGGAACATTAACAAACACAGGAACACTAGCAAATTCTGGAGTATTAACAAATTCAAAAACATTAACAAATTCAAAAACATTAACAAACTCAAAAACATTAACAAACTCAAAAACATTAACAAACTCAGGAACATTAACAATAACAAGTAATGGAACATTAACTAATACAAGTACAGGAACATTAACAAACACAGGAACACTAGCAAATTCTGGAGTATTAACAAATTCAAAAACATTAACAAATTCAAAAACATTAACAAACTCAAAAACATTAACAAACTCAAAAACATTAACAAACTCAGGAACATTAACAATAACAAGTAATGGAACATTAACTAATACAAGTACAGGAACATTAACAAACACAGGAACACTAGCAAATTCTGGAGTATTAACAAATTCAAAAACATTAACAAACTCAAAAACATTAACAAACTCAAAAACATTAACAAACTCTGGGACATTAACAATTACAAGTAATGGAACATTAACTAATACAAGTACAGGAACATTAACAAACACAGGAACACTAGCAAATTCTGGAGTATTAACAAATTCAAAAACATTAACAAACTCAAAAACATTAACAAACTCAAAAACATTAACAAACTCAAAAACATTAACAAACTCTGGGACATTAACAATTACAAGTAATGGAACCTTAACTAATACAAGTACAGGAACATTAACAAACACAGGAACACTAGCAAATTCTGGAGTATTAACAAATTCAAAAACATTAACAAATTCAAAAACATTAACAAACTCAAAAACATTAACAAATTCAAAAACATTAACAAACTCAGGAACATTAACAATAACAAGTAATGGAACATTAACTAATACAAGTACAGGAACATTAACAAACACAGGAACACTAGCAAATTCTGGAGTATTAACAAATTCAAAACATTAACAAACTCAAAAACATTAACAAACTTAAAAACATTAACAAACTCAGGAACATTAACAATTACAAGTAACGGTACATTAACTAATACAAGTACAGGAACATTAACAAACACAGGAACACTAGCAAATTCTGGAGTATTAACAAATTCAAAAACATTAACAAATTCAAAAACATTAACAAATTCAAAAACATTAACAAACTCAGGAACATTAACAATAACAAGTAGTGGAACATTAACTAATACAAGAACAGGTACATTAACAACATATAAAACATTATCAAACACTGGAACATTCGAAAATGCTGGAACATTAGCAAACTCAAAAACATTAACAAATACAGGAACATTAACAATTACAAGTAGTGGTATTTTAACAAATACTAGTACTGGTACAATAACTACATCTAAAACATTATCAAACACAGGAACATTAGCAAATGCTGGAACATTAGCAAATTCAAAAACATTAACAAATTCAAAAATATTAACAAATACAGGTTCATTAACAATTACAAATAGCGGTACATTAACCAATACAAACACAGGGTCAATAACTACATTTAAAACATTAACAAACACTGGAATATTAGCAAATTCTGGAGCATTAACAAATACTGGAACATTAGCAAATTCAAAAATATTAACAAATTTAGGAATATTAACAATTACAAGTAGTGGTATTTTAACTAATACTAGTACAGGAACAATAACTACATCTAAAACATTAACAAATACTGGTGCATTAACAAATACTGGAGCATTAACAAATTCTGGTGCATTAACAAATTCTGGTGCATTAACAAATTCAGAAACATTAAAAAATACAGGAACATTAACAAATTCTGACATATTAACAAATACAGGGACAATAACTACATCTAAAACATTAACAAATACAGGGACATTAGCAAATTCTGGAATATTAACAAATTCAAAAACATTAACAAATTCGAAAACATTAACAAATTCAAAAACATTAAAAAATACAGGAACATTAACAAATTCTGGAATATTAATCAACACAATTACTGGTATATTTATAACTTCAAGAATATTAACAAATATAAAGACATTAATAAACAGAGGAATATTAAATAATACAAAAAAAGGCACAGTAACTAATAAAGGTTCTATAACTAATAAAGGAACATTAACTAATATAAATATATTTACTAACTCCGATATAATAATAAATATGAATATAATAACTAATTCTGGTATATTAACTAATACTGGTAATTTAAATAATGCAAAACAAGGAACACTAAATAATTCAAATATAATTAATAATAATAAAACATTAAAAAATTATGGGTCAATAACTAATACTGGAATAGTTACAAATACTGGAAAATATACAATAATTAATTATAATATAATACATAATTTAGAAACAATAAATAATACAGGGACAATAATAAATAGAAGTACCGGGATAATAACTAATGATAATACTATAATTAATTCCGGAATGATAACAAA
>FUWD012827138.1_pt1 | contig 10982 bp, 12 predicted proteins | sample 1063281 | NCBI WGS metagenome assembly FUWD01 (sample SAMEA79048168, study PRJEB19326) | metagenome | biome: marine
TTCTCTATTCTGACGATCTTTAATTCTGAGCATCTCTTCTCCATAATCATCATATCTTCCGCTTTCTTTCCAAATTTTCGAAGATTGAATTGTTGGCATTAAAATTTCTTGAACTCCTACTCTGTCCTGTTCATCTCTAACAATTTGTTCAATTTTTTTCATAACTTTAAAACCTAATGGTAACCATGAATAAATTCCTGCTGACGATTGTTTGATCATTCCGACTCTTAACATTAATTGGTGAGATTTAATTTTAGCTTCAGTCGGATTATTTTTTAGAATAGGTATAAATGATTTTGAAAAATACATTAAATTTACATGTTCTTTAAGTTAAATATTCATATTTTACTAACTAATATATGATTATAAAAATTATTAATGTAATTAAAGTAGAATTAAGTAATTTTCTTTAACATTTTAGAGTTTTTTAGCGTTTCTTCTATATTCTCACTAAATTAATATTAGCTAAAGGTCTTTTTCCAGTCTTTTGTTTTGTAAATTTCCTACAAGTGCTTTTTAAAGCATCTATTAAATTAGTTTCTTGTTTTTTATTGTTTAAAGAAAATGCTTTAACGGTTTTTTCTATTTCATCTTCAAGGCCAATTTGAAATTCTTCTTTTTCATAAATTGGCAGACCTCTAAAAGTTAACAATGGTCTATTATGAATATTACCTTTTGGTGTAATTAAAATAGTTGCTTCGATAAATCCATTTGCTGCAACATTTTTCCTTTCTTTAATTGATTGTGAGTCTTCTTCAACACTTATTGATCCATCGACATAAATTCTTCCATTTGGAGCTTTATCATAAACTTCGGGTTTTTTTCCTGGATATAATCTTACAATATCGCCATTCTCCACTTTAATTGGATAAGGAACTTGCATTTCTTTGGCAAAATTAATGTGTTCTAGCATATGTCTATGTTCACCATGAACAGGGATCACAGATTTTGGTTTTATCCAGTTATACATGTCTCTAAGATCTTCTCTATTTGGATGTCCAGAAACATGAATATAATCACTTTCTTCGGATATAACTTCTATGCCTTCTTTAACTAATTGATTATGTAATTTGTAAAGTTTTTTCTCATTTCCAGGAATTATTTTTGAAGAAAAAATAACTGCATCACCCTTTTCAATAAACACGTCGGGGTGAGTATAATTTGATATTCTGTTCATAGCACCCATCGGCTCACCTTGGCTACCTGTACAAAGATAAACTATTTTATTCCTCGAAATATTTTTTGCATCTCTTGCATCTAAAGGTTCAATTACATTATTTAAGTATCCACATTGTTTTGCAGCTTTATATATTCTATGCATTGATCTACCAACTAAAACAATTTGTCTTCCAACTTTTTTAGCACAGTAGAAAACCGATTCCATTCTCGCAACATTTGATGCGAATGATGTAACGATAACTCTTTTATTAAGTCTCTCCATAACTTTAAGCATATTTTTTCTTACATCTAATTCGGAGCCGGCTCTGCCCGCGCTAAATACATTGGTAGAGTCACAAATCATTGCGATCACTCCTTCTTTTCCAATTTCTTTAAGTCTTTTTGAATTAATATTTTCTCCTATTAATGGGTCTGGATCACATTTCCAATCTCCTGTGTGCAATATGTTGCCCACTGGAGTTTCTATTTTTAAACCATTGGGTTCTAAGATTGAATGAGTCAGTGTTACAAATTCTATTTTAAAAGGATCTAAATTTAGAGTGCTATTTAAATCAACTATTTTTAAATAACCTGTTATATCAATTTTTTTTCTTTAAATTTTTCACTTATTAAAACTGATGTAAAAGGAGTTGCGTACATTTTACATTTAAGTTTAGGCCAAATATGAGCTATTGCTCCAATATGATCTTCATGTGCATGAGTTAAAACTATCCCTAATAGATCATCTTTTTTATCAATTATAAATCCTGGATCGGGATATATTAAATCTATTCCTGGAATGCTATCATCTGCAAAAGTTACTCCTATATCAACTATAATCCATTTTTGATTTTCTAATTTTCCATAAGCAAACAAATTCATGTTCATGCCTATTTCTCCAGACCCACCTAATGGACAAAAAATTAGTTCTTCTTTCATTTAATTAGATAATGCAGCGGCTTTTAATACACCGTTTATAGTTAAATCTTTTTTAATTATTGTCTTTCTTTTAATTGAATTCTTGAACAAGTATGAATATCCGCCAGTTAGAATTATATTAAATGATTTACCAGTTTGTTTAATAATCATTTTAATAATATTGTCAATTAATCCAGAATAACCATGATAAAAATCCAGCTCTAATTGCAGAAGAAGTGTTTTTTCCAATAACTCGTTTTATTTTTTTAAGTTTAATTTTAGGTATCAAAGATGCTTTGTCGGATAAAGTATTTAAAGATAATTTAACACCTGGTGCAAGAATACCACCAATATAATTATTTTTAATAACAACATCAAAATTTGTTGCAGTTCCAAAATCAACAACAATAAAATTTCTTTTTTTATCAATAACTGATATAGCATTAGCTAATCTGTCTGAACCAATTTGGTTTTTATTTACTTTTATTTTTAATAAATTGTTTAATTTTAATTTTTTCAATTCAATACATTTTATTTTTATCGACCGTTCAATAAATTTTTTAATATTTTTGTAGGCTATTGGTACAACAGAGCTAATTAAAACTTTTTTTATTTTTGATTTATATTTTTTTATAAATTTAAGGTTTTTTGATAAATAGTTTTTATTTAATAAAATTGTTTTAAGACGTTTTTTTTTATTAATTTCATATTTCTATTAAACAAACAGATTTTTACATCCGAGTTTCCTATATCTCCAATTAAATACATTTTATTATTTTTAACCTTTGTATTTTTTTTCAAAATTTAATTTAATATTATTTATTATTTTTATTTTATTAATTTTTTTTTACTATATTTATTTAAATAAGTTGTTGGGTAATTTAATATATTAGGACTGCTAATTATATTGATTCCAATCCCTACAATCAGATATTTATGGTTATTTTGATATATTATTTCTTGCAAAATTCCACAAACTTTTTTTTTACCAATTAAAATATCATTTGGTAATTTAATATTTATTTTTTTTGTTACTTGATTTGAGATTATTTTTTTTAATATTGACAAATTTGTAGTAGTTATTTTTTTTAAAGAAAATTTACTATTAATTTGAAAAAAAATTGAAATAAATATGTTTCCTTTATTTGAGATCCACTTATTTGCTCTTTGGCCTTTTCCTTTAGTTTGAATTTCTGCTGATATTATTCCATTATCATTTCCACAGTTAATTAGTCTTATAGCTGTGTTATTAGTGCTTTTTACTTTTTTGTATAAGAATCTTTTTAGTTTCATTAAATAATATTTATTTTAGAAATTATTTCAGTTAATCCGCTAGGATAGATAAAATAACCTATAATAAATATTGTAGATAAAATTAATGTTAATTTTAGTCCAATATGATGATTTTTTTCATACATTTCTTTTTCTGGATCAAAGTAAATAATTTTAATTATTCTTAAGTAATAAAACGCAGCCACAACAGTTGATAGCAAACCTATAACAGCAAGAAAATACATTGATTGTTCAACTACTGCCATAAAGATATAAAATTTTGCAAAAAAACCTGCAAGCGGTGGAATTCCTGCTAAAGAAAAAAGTATTACTAGCAATGAAAAAGCAAGTATTGGGTGGTTTTTTGATAATCCCGATAGATCTTCAATTTTTTCATAATAAATTTCATTTCGTCTAAGCATAAACAAGCAACTAAAAAATGCCAAATTCATCACAAGATAAATTGTCATATATGTTATTGAACTTTGAATTCCTGCATTAGTACCAACAGATAGGCCAGCTAAAGCGTATCCCATGTGTCCTATTGAACTATAGGCTACTAAACGTTTTAAATTAGTTTGACCAATTGCTGCTACAGCGCCAAATATCATTGATGCTATTGACAAAAATATTATTATCATTTGCCATTGATCACTCATATTTGCAAAAGGCACATATAAAAATCTAATAAATACAGTTAATGCTGCTATTTTTGGAAGTATTGCAAAAAATATCGTCACAGAAGTTGGAGATCCTTGATAAACATCTGGAGCCCACATATGAAATGGTACTGCTGAAATTTTAAATGCTAGGCCTACTAGAATAAAAACAATACCAAATGTTAAACCATACTCTGTTTTGTTAGAATTAATTAATATTTCATTAAAATTAGTTGTTTCAGCAAAACCATAGACTAATGAACATCCATACAATAATAATCCTGAAGATAGCGCACTTAAAATAAAGTATTTTAAACCTGACTCTGTTGATAATAAGTTATCTCTATTAAATGAAGCTAAAACATAAAGAGCTAACGATTGAAGCTCCAAACCCATATAAAATACAATTAGATCATTGGAACTTATCATTACCATCATTCCTAGAATTGCACAAAGCACCAAAACTGGATATTCTATTTTATTTATTTTGCTGATTTGTAGATATTTTGATGAAGTTAACATAACAAAAATTCCTGAGGCAACCATTATTATTTTCATAAAATTAGATAAATTATCTATTTTATAACTTTCATTAAATAATGAGATCTCGGAAATCGAATTTAAATTATACACAAAGGCTAAAAGAATAACCAAGCTTATAGTTGTTAAGTTATAAATTAATGAGGAACTTTTTTTTTTGAAAACTCCAATTATTAAAAATAACATTATTGCTATAGAAATAAAAATTTCCGGTAATATTAAATTAAGATTTTCCATTAATTTTTATATGCTAAATTGGTTTGGATATTTGTATTATATATATCTAAAAGATTTCCTACTGAGACTTCAATAGAATTAATTAATGGTTCAGGATAAAAGCCAAAGAAAATTATAGGAATAACCAAACTAAAAAGAATTAAAATTTCAAATTTTTTTAAATCAATCATTGATTTTATTTCATTGTTTATTATTTCGCCAAAAATAATTCTTTTATAAAGCCATAACATATAAGCGGCTCCTAAAATAACGCCTAAACTAGCTATAGTAGCTACCAAAAAACTTTTCTTAAATGTTCCCATTAATATTAAGAATTCTCCAACAAAACCACTAGTGCCTGGGAGTCCAATAGCTCCTAATGTAAATACCATAAATACGATCGCATATTTCGGCATTATTTGTACCAGGCCGCCATATTTATTAATTATTCTAGTATGATGTCTTTCATAAACAACTCCAACACATAAGAATAATGCCGCTGAAACAAGTCCATGACTAATCATTTGAAATATACTTCCTTCAATGCCTTGTTGAGTCATTGTAAATATTCCTAGTGTAACAAAACCCATATGTGCAACAGATGAATATGCGATGAGTTTCTTCATATCTTCTTGCATTAAAGCTACTAAGGAAGTGTAAATTATTGCAACCAAACTCAAAAAATATATTAATGGTACAAAATAATCTGAAGCTAAAGGAAACAGTCCTAAAGAAAATCTAATGAATCCATAGCCAGCCATTTTAAGTAATATAGCTGCCAAAAGTACCGATCCTGCAGTTGGCGCTTCAACATGAGCATCGGGTAACCATGTGTGGACTGGCCACATAGGTGTTTTTACAGCAAATGAACTGAAGAAAGCTAACCATAATAAATTTTGATAATTCGAATCTATTCCAATTTCATATAATTTTTCAACATCGGTTGTTCCTGTTATCCAATAAATGGAAATAATCGCAATTAACATTAAAACAGATCCCAACAAGGTATATAAAAAAAATTTAAATGCTGAGTAAACTCGTCTTTCACCTCCCCATATACCAATAATTAAAAACATTGGTATTAAGCCTGCTTCAAAAAATAGATAAAATACTATTAAATCGAGAGAACAAAAAACTCCTATCATAAATGTTTCCATTAACAATATAGCTATTAAAAAATCTTTTAATCTTTTTTTAATAGTAGCGTTTACAGAAATAATACAAATTGGAGTAATGAAAGTGGTTAAAATAATAAATAAAATAGAAATACCATCTATGCCAACTTTATAATCAACAAAACCTAACAGCCATTCTCTATTCTCAACAAATTGAAATTCAACTGAATTTTTGTCAAAAATATACCATAAGTAAATTGAAAGAATAAAATTTGCTATTGATATAAATAAAGAAAGGTATTTGCTTGCTTGATATTTTTCACTAGAAGATCTAACAAAAAAAATAAAGAGAGCTCCTATTGTTGGTAACAAAATTAATGATGATAAAATTGGAAAATTCATTATTTCAGCAATAATAAAGTTAGAAGAATGGAAAAGCCTATAAGCATTACAAATGCATATTGATAAATGTACCCACTTTGAAATTTAACAGCTTTTAAAGAAAAATACTTAATTAGTTCTGATATGCCATCAGGTCCAAATTTGTCTATTATTGAAACATCAATTTTTTTCCAAAAAAAATAACCTATTTTTTTTGATGGTTTGACAAAAATATAGTCATAAAGTTCATCGAAGTACCATTTATTTTTTAAAAATAGATAAAGTGGTTTGTTTGAATTTACAATTGAATGAACAATCTTTTTGTTTTTTATAAATAAGTAAAAAGCCAATGGTATAGATATAATAACTAAAACTGGTGTTAAAAACATAAACCAAATTGGAGGATGATCTTTGCTTAATGGAGCTAAAAATTTAATAGAACTAGACCAAAATTCATAAGAGGTTTCTTGACCAATAAACAAATCTTTAAATAAAATACCTGCAAAAATTGCACCTAAAGCCAATATTATCAATGGCACAAGCATTACCATTGGGGACTCATGCACAGTATCTATTTTTATTTTTGAATTATTATAACTTCCATGAAATGTTTTAAATATTAACCTCCAAGAATAAATTGAAGTTAATAAAGCAGTAAAAACACCTATGCTGGACGCATACAATCCAAGATTATTTCCTCTTAAAAAAGCAAATTCAATTATTGCATCTTTTGAATAAAAACCTGAAAGAAATGGAAACCCAGTTAAAGCTAGCGTTCCAATAATCATTAATGCATAAGTATAAGGTAGCTTTTTCCATACTCCACCCATTTGATTAATGTCTTGTTCATCATTAAATGAATGTATTACTGAACCAGATCCTAAAAATAATAAAGCTTTAAAAAAAGCATGTGTAAATAAATGAAACATAGCAACATTGTAAGCTCCAACTCCAGCCGCAAAAAACATGTATCCAAGTTGACTACATGTTGAATAAGCAATAATTTTTTTTATATCTGTTTGTACCAAAGCAACACTAGCAGCAAAAAAAGCTGTAGCCATACCTACTATTGTTATTATTGATAATGCTAATTCTGAATATTCATAAATTGGAGAACATCTAACCACCAAAAAAACTCCAGCAGTTACCATTGTTGCGGCATGTATTAAAGCAGATACTGGTGTGGGACCTTCCATAGCATCAGGAAGCCAAGTATGAAGAAAAATCTGAGCAGATTTTCCCATGGCTCCTAGAAACAAAAGTAAACAAATCAAGTCAACAGCATTTATATTAATGCCTATGAAAACTAATTCTTTATCTAGTATCTCTGGAATTTTTTGAAAAACTTCATTGTAATTTACAGTTCCAAAAATGTAAAAAATTAAAAATATTCCTAAAGCAAAACCAAAATCTCCTACTCTATTAACTAGAAAAGCTTTTATAGCGGCTGCGTTAGCACTTTGTTTTTTAAACCAAAAACCAATTAAAAAATATGAACATAATCCAACACCTTCCCATCCAAAAAATAATTGAATAAAATTGTCTGAAGTTACTAAAGTTAACATGGCAAAAGTAAACAATGATAAATACGACATAAATCTAGGTTTATGAGAATCGTGAGACATATATCCAATTGAATAAATATGTACTAATGATGATATCATTGTAACCACTACCAGCATTACAGATGATAAAGCGTCTACATTAATAGACCAATTTGCATTTAAAGATCCTGAATTAATCCAAGTTGCGATTATTAAATTATTAACATAACCCTCATTTACTACTTTATAAAAAATGACCAAAGAAAGTATCGCAGAAATAGATACAAATAAACTTGTTAAGATTTGAGATATCTTATCTCCAATTAATTTTCCAAAAAAACCGGAAATAATAGAAGCAAACAAAGGTAAAAATAATATTAAATATTCCATTCTATCCTTTTAGCTCGTGAATTTCTTCAACTCTTACTGTTCCTGAGTTTCTATAATAAACAACTATTATTGCTAAACCAATAGCGGCCTCTGCAGCTGCAACTGTTAAAATAAATAGTGTAAAAATTTGTCCACTTAAATCATTAATAAAAATAGAAAATGACACTAAGTTTATATTTACTGCAAGAAGCATCAACTCAATGCTCATTAAAATTACAATTATATTTTTTCTGTTAAGAAAAATTCCAACTATACCTATAGTAAATATTATTGCGGCTAATGTTAAATAATGACCAAGACCAATGCTAAACATCTATTTTAATCCCTTTATTACTCTCTACTTCAACTAATTCTACACCATCTTTTTTTTCTCTAGATATCTGCTTAAAATAACTTTGTCTTCTTACTCCTGATCTTTCTCTAAAAGTTAATACAATTGCTCCTATCATGGCTACTAATAGAATCATTCCAGACAATTGAAATAAGTGAATATAATCAGTGTAAATTACATTGCCTAATGATTGGGTATTAGTTATGGTTGAATTAATTTCAATGGAAATTGAATCAACCAAATCAGGTTTATATTTCCAACCACCAATAACAATAATTAACTCAAAAAATATAATTAAACTCACCAACAAACCTATTGGAATATGAGCGCTACTATCCCGAGAAGTAAACCATTCATTCTTTTGCTGGGCTACATTAAGCATCATAACTACAAATAAAAATAAAATAGCCACAGCTCCCACATAAACAATAAGCATTATCATGCCTAAAAATTCAGCACCAATCATAATGAATAAACAAGATATGCTTATAAAATCCAAAATCAAAAAGAAGACAGAATGGACTGTATTTTTTGACGCCACAACCATAATGGCCGAGAAGATTGCTATAAAAGAAAAAATATAAAATATTATTGTATGCACTATCATATAATTATCTATGAGAACTGTCGGCATTAATGTTTGACGCCAAAACACTTTCCCATCTATCTCCATTTTCTAAAAGTTTTTCTTTATTATAATAAAGTTCTTCTCTTGTTTCTGTTGCAAATTCAAAATTTGGACTTTGTACAATCGCATCTACTGGACATGCTTGTTCGCACAAACCACAATAAATACATTTAAGCATATCAATATCGTATCTAACAGCTTTTCTACTACCATCTTTTCTTTCTTTTGATTCTATAGTTATTGCTTGGGCTGGACAAATAGCTTCACACAATTTACAAGCAATACATCTTTCTTCTCCGTTTGGATATCTTCTTAGGGCATGTTCTCCTCTTGATCTTGGACTTAAAGATCCCTTTTCAAAAGGATAATTAATTGTTTTTTTAGGCTTAAATGTTTCTTTAATAGCGATAACTAAACCTGACAAAAAATCTATCATAAACAAAGTTTTAACAAATCTATTTATATTCATTTTATTTCACTGGTAATAAATCAAAGTACATTAAATAACTGGCTGTCAAGACAACCCAAATTAAAGAGAATGGAAGAAAAATTTTCCATCCTAGTTTCATTAATTGATCGTATCTATATCTTGGCACTATAGCTTTCACTAAAGAAAACAGTACAAATAAAAATAATATTTTAAATATTAACCATAATGGACTTGGTATTACATTAAATGGAAATAGATCAATTGGTGACAACCATCCACCTAAAAACAAAATTGAACCCATTGCACACATAAGTAAAATGTTTGCGTATTCCCCTAACATAAACATTGTAAACATCATTCCAGAATATTCAGTTTGGTATCCAGCAACCAATTCAGCTTCAGCTTCTGGTAAATCAAAAGGAGGTCTATTAGTTTCTGCCAATGCCGAAATAAAAAAAATAACAAACATGGGAAACAAAGGAATAACGTACCACAAATCTTTCTGGGCCATTACAATTTCATTCAAGTTTAACGAGCCAACACATAATAATACATTGATAATTATGATTCCTATTGAGACTTCATATGAAATCATTTGAGCTGCAGATCTTATGGAACCCAAAAAAGGATATTTTGAGTTTGAGGCCCAGCCTCCCATTATTATTCCGTACACTCCTAGTGATGAAACAGCAAAAAGATAAAGAATACCAACATTTATATTGGCTAAAACTAACGTTTCACTAAATGGTATTACCGCCCAAGCAACCAGTCCTAAAGTCATAGTTACAATGGGAGCTAAAATAAAAATTATTTTATTTGAACTTGCTGGAATTATGATTTCTTTAAAAATATATTTTAATGCATCAGCAAAAGGTTGGAGTAAACCAAAAGGTCCAACAACATTTGGACCTCTTCTTTTTTGAACAAAAGCCCATATTCTTCTATCAAGCCAAACAATCATGGCTACAGATACTAAGACTGGTACCAGTAAAAATAAAATTTTATATATTTCAGATAGCAAAATTGTTAAATATTCTAACATTATCCATTCGTTCCCGTTTTTTTAACATTTGTTATTAAATTTTTACATTCAGTCATAGTTTTAGAGGCTCTGGCTATTGAATTAGAATGGTAATAATCTAAATCATCAATATAAATTTTTTCTTCAATAAATTTATATTTTGGAATATTAAAATATTTTTTATCTTTATGTAAATTTAGATAATTTAGCATTGAGTTTGTCAACTCATCTTTATTAGAATATAAATGTTTTCTTTTTAATAAAGCTGACAACTCATTAATAATTTGCCAATCTTCTTTTGCTTCTCCCGGAGGGTATGATGCTTTATATGCTTTTTGAATTTTTCCTTCTAAGTTTGTAAAATATCCATCTTGTTCTG
>FUWD013232400.1_pt1 | contig 10973 bp, 21 predicted proteins | sample 1063281 | NCBI WGS metagenome assembly FUWD01 (sample SAMEA79048168, study PRJEB19326) | metagenome | biome: marine
GATGCTGGCCACGTTGCAGGACGCCGGCGGCGATGCGGTCAGCGTAAACGGAGGTTCGGTGCGCTTCCATATGCGGCCAATCGGGTCAACGCAAGTGACGATAGATCAAGCCGCTGTCATCGTGACGCCGCTGTCGGGCTTGGTCCGGTACAACTGGCAAGCCGGAGACACGGCGACGGTCGGTTCATATCAGGTTGAGTTTGAGGTGACATATGCCGACGCAACCGTTGAGACGTTTCCGAACGACGGCTACATTCGCGTTGAAATCACCGACGACATAGCTTGAGGCGCTGCGATGGAACTTATCAAAACACTATGGCCGGTTGCTGTCGGCTTCGTTGCTTTCTTGGTTTGGATGATCCGGCTTGAGAGCAAGGGCTTGCAAAACGAACGCGAGATTAAGCGGCTTTGGAACCAACGCAAAGAGGACTTGGACGCAGCACGCGAGGACCGCAAGCGCATACACGACATCCTTGCGGAGATTCAATCCGACATAAAGCAACTCATCGGAAAGGTTGGCAAATGAGGCGCACATTCGCACACTACAGCAAGGTCCCGCCCGCCGAATGGCCTTGGCATCATTTCAGCCCGCGTGAGATTGCTTGCAAAGGCACCGGAAAGCTGACCATCGACACCGAGGCAATGGACATGCTGCAACGCCTGCGGACGAACCTTGGCAAGCCGTTGATCCTGACATCTGCATATCGGTCGCCAGAGCATAACCGCAAGGTCGGTGGGGCCAAGGCATCTAAGCACATGGAAGGCATCGCGTTTGATGTCCGGATGGATAACCACGATCCGCACACGTTCGAAGCTGCGGCCCGCGCGGTGGGCTTTACAGGTTTCGGATATTATCCCAAGTCAGGGTTCATGCACATTGACACGGCAGAGCCGCGTAGCTGGGGTACACATTGGCCGCTATCCCCCACATCGTGGCCCACAGAGCCGCCCCGACAGCCTGAGAAGCTATCAGAGGACAGGGACGCCCAAGCAGCCGCTGGTGCCGGTGTAGCGGGCGCTGTGGCCGTTGCCGCTGACTATCTGCCGGTGTTGGGTCAGTTGGCCCCCACGGCGCAGCTTGTGGCTGTCTGTGTGGCCGCTGGGTTCATTGGGTATATGCTGTGGCGGCGGTCGCGTTGATCCGGCGCTGGGCAAGCGCAATCATTGCAGCGCTGGTCCTACTGGGGGCTGCGTTGCTTTACCGCAAAGGCAGGCAAGATGCTGACGATGCAAACACGGCGCAAGACTTCAACGAGTACGTCGCCGCGCGCAGGCGCATGGATGCGGTTGATTTCCCTGATAGCGATGCTGACGTGGATCGCTGGCTGCGCGACCGGGCCAACAGGAGCGATCTGTGACGCAACGGCTGCCCTACGCACGCATCATGCGCAGGCTTTACTCAAGGATGGTGGGCCGATATCGAAAAGGTCGGGCGCGCAGTTAATCGCCACGATAGACGCAGGATGCGGCGGCTGACATGAAGCTATCAGCTACACAGACGGGGCGCGCTGGCGAATACTTTGTCTGCGAACTGCTGGAGCGGCACGGCATAGAAGCGACCCGCGTTGACGGCATGTTTGATGTGCTGGCCGTTATACCATCGGGCCGCAAGATCAGCGTCGAGGTGAAGACCTGCGGCTCTCCCTCAAGAAACAGAGCGCAATTCTGCGTCGGCAAGGGCGAACCCGATGTCTACGCCTTTGTTTACTACACGGTCAGATTGGTGCGCTTCATTCCGACATCAGATGTCCGAATGTCTGGGGCAAAGATATACATCCGGGAATCACAGTTCACCGAAGAAAGACAGGCCGACGACATCAAAATGATGGTCGGCCTGTAGTTTTCTATTGCAGCCCCTGATGGCTCTGTTAATCAGGCGTTCGTGGGCGGCGTCCAACTCAACAACATACTTGCGATGCGATGATATGATGGCTGATTGGGACGGGCAAGCTACCGAATGCGCTAACATTTTCACTTGCGCCGCCCACACGATCACTCCCCCAGTTCGCCTCCGAGAGCCATGTATCCGCAGGCGTCCACGCTGCTATCGTGATGCGGTCCGTTGCGCAGGCGGGCGATCTTCAAGAGCGCCATCATGTGGCACACGTCGGACGGCGACATGTGAAAGCCAAGGTAAGCCGACCACATCTCGGAGATCGCCAAGAACGATTCATGCGGCGTGCCGTAGTGTGATTGGCGTTCCCCGTTGATAAGGCCGTCGGCCTCTTGCAATATCTCAGTTCGCTTTTTCATCGTGTTCTCCAGTTTCATTTATCCAAGTCTCCAATCGCGCGCATAGCAATCCCCGCCAGCAATGCAATCTCCTCTGCGTCAGCGCGGGCTGGGCTGCCTCTGGCGGCGTCCAGGCGCATGATGTCAGCCTTGCGCGCGATCCGCGTCAGCGCCGCCCGCAGCGTGATGTCCTTGGCAGCGGATTCCAGATTATTCTCCATCAAATGTGACCCTCAATTCGGCAAGGGCCGCGTTTACTTCTGACTGGATGTGGCGGTGGTCGTCAGGAAGCTGATCCGCAGGCAAGCCAGTGAGTTCTTCGTCTGTTATGTCCAGCCAATGCGAGAGACGCTCAAGTCGCTTTATGACTTCCGCATGGCTGGCTTCCAGTTCCGCTGCATATAACTCGGCCTCCTTTGCATCGTGCTTTGCGGCATTATAGAGTTCCCTGTAGTCAATTGATGTTCCCACCAGCCGCCGCGTCAGAGCCGCTAGGTCTTCGTCGCTAATTGGCCTGCGGCCTTCGGGTAGCTGCCACTTAGTCATTGTGAGCCTCCCCGACAAAGCATGACGCCTCCTCCGCCCACATGCAGAACGACGCGCGATCCTGGCCGTCGCGGGCGTAAACAAGAGCCTTCGCCAGCGCACCGTCGCGGAACAGCCGGTCCAGCGCCGGTCGAACAACAGGCACATCTTCGCCAACCTCACGCGCAATCTCTGCTGTCGTGCCGTATCCCAAAGCAAGAACCGCTGCCATCACGATGCCGTCAATGGTTTCGGGGTTGCCATCCGTAAACACTGCCGTCTCGTTCCGGCTTGCGTGAACCGCGACCCACGGCGTTGCCTCGCTGTTGGGGTGCGTGTTCGGGATCAGCTTGGCAGTAACGATGTCGCCCTCCTCCGCATTGATCGCCCGCGTCACCGTTGGCGGGATAAACACTTGCTCGCCAGTGTCCGTCCGCGCGCCAAAACCAGAGTTGGTGTCGAGCACGTGCGAGACGTAAATTTCTGTGTTTTCCATTAAAATACCTTTATTTTTCTGTTGTTGCTTCTGCGTGGATGTCACGCACCATTTCTGTTATGTACTCGGCCACTGATGCGCAGCCGACCTTGTTTGTCTCCACCGCAAGCCAGTCCAGTTGGTCCGGTGTCAGACCAAGCAGGATGTCGCTCATAAATCCCAGCTTGATGCGGCGGTTAGCGAACAGGTATTTCACCTGCTGTCGCGGTGATGCTTTGGTCTTGCGCGGCGGGATCATGCCCGCCTTGCGCGCATCGACGACAGCCCTGACGACCTTGGTGTATCCGAAGCCGGTGGCCAGTTGGATGGCAGCGTGGCTGTGACCTGCCATGTGCAATTCAGCAACGCGTCGCGTGTCATCACCCATCATGGTCGTGCCACGGGGCGAAGGAACGGGATGCCTGTATCGCGGCAGTATGCGTCCACTTGCTGGCCCCACAGTTCTTCCAACGCCTCGACCATCGCGGGCATCTGATCGCAGACTGCGTGGGTTTTGCCTGTGATGTGACCGACTTCCATCGAGCCGATTGCGAATATGATTATGTATAGTGATGTCATGTCGTTTCTCCTAAATTGTCATTGCCAAGAGCATCAGGCCAGTGGCGACTATCGCTAGCGCCGCAGCCAGCGCCGTCAGCGTGCGGATTGTTTTTGCGCGGATCGTGCGCCGGATGCTGGGCGGTAATCTGGCGCTCATTTCAGTACCCCAGCCCGTGTCCAATAATGATTAAAATGTAGAAAATACCGAATAAGCTGACGGCACCGATCAGGTCAGTGATAAAATCTTTCATGTGCTTTCCTACTCAAATTCTGTTTCGTCGGCCAAGTTGATAATGGCCTGCTGCAAGTCGGCAGGCAGATCGGTCATCTTGACGTCAATGCCCAATATAGTCAGCGCCGCGACCTCAATGCTGGCGGGATCGACTTCATCCCAGACAGGCGAACCCGGCACGCCGTAGTCGCTGCGTTCTGTTTCAGCGTGGAATTCTATTTGGATTTCCTCGCCGTTGTGTGTTGATGTGACTGTCATGTTTTGCTCCATTGCGCGGCCATCGCGTCTGCAATTCCCTGATATGTTGTGCTGCGCAGCTTCCATCGGTCCGCGCTGGGCGGCAGGTAATGCAGGCGCTGGCGCTGGTTGTCTGGCAAAGCCATCATCTCGGCCTTGACGTTGTCCGTCGGCTGCAGCGGCGGCAGCCCCTTTAGCCACAGGCACGTCGCCTTCTGCTCCATGTGGCCAAACATCCACGGCTGCACGACTTGGCTCTGCTTGACGCCGCCAATGCGTTCCTTGGCGTACTTGTGCATGATCGGGTTCTCGACGCAGATGCGCGGGATCGGCGCTTCCAGCAGGCGCTTGAAAAAGGCTGCGCCATCGTCCAGCTTGGCCCAGCGATCAGGGTCGCGGTGCAGCCACGTCACACCCGCGTTGGTCAGGTAGGTGCAAGGCGGATGCGCAACCATCAGATCAAACTCAGACAGGTCTAGGTCGAACACGTCGCCTTGGTGATGCGGACCAGCCACGTCTGTCGGCAGCAGGTCACAGGACATAGCGTCATGGCCCCGCGCAATGAAGGCGTCACGGACGCGGCCGGAGTATTCGCAGGCTACTAGTACTTTCATGTTTTGCTCCATTCATACTTACTGCCCAACAGCTACATCCACAAATAAACCGCGTCAACATGATTTTGTGTATTGCGCGCAGATTTTTGTGGTGTATGTTCTGGCCTATAGAAACGCGCAAAAGGAGTTTGCGATATGGGCAAGGACGTTCACGTCAGGCTATCTGAAGAACAGCACGCGAAGCTGAAGGCCGCCGCAGCAGAACGCGGCATCACAATTTCAACATACGTTCGCTGGGCTGCTCTCGAAGCAGCGCGGGCAAGCTGATGCTGATCTACGGCATAGACCCCGGCTACACAGGCGCAATCACGCTGTATTGGCCAGCGACAGGCGACATCGAGATACACGACATGCCGACGGTCACGAACGCTAAGGGAAAGACCGTGCTGGACATGCACGGCGTCTTGAGCATCCTTGAGCCTGAGGGCGATGGCCAGCGCGCAGCTTTCATTGAGCAGGTGTCGGCAATGCCGGGTCAGGGTGTGTCATCCACGTTTCGCTTCGGTGAGCAGTTCGGCCAGCTACAGATGGCACTGGCCGCCACGCAGACGCCATACTACTTCGTCACGCCAGCAACGTGGAAGCGGCACTTCGGCCTGACCCGTGACAAGGGCGTCAGCAGGGGCTTGGCAATGCAGCGGTTTCCCGCTTACGCCGACAAATTCAGCAGGGTCAAAGACGATGGCCGTGCCGAAGCTACGCTAATCGCACTTTATGGGAAGGAAACAATGCGATGACAATGCGAACCGATCTCAGCAACAGCGAATATCACGCCGACGACAGCATATCGTCGTCTGACGTAAAGATGGTCGCGTCAACCTCGCTGGCGCACTGGAAGGCCAAGGTATACAAAGCCAGCCCCACGTTCGATCTGGGGACCGCCGTTCACGCATTCGTGCTGGAGCCAGAAGAAGACATTATCGTGCGCGGGCCAGAGGATCGCCGTGGCAACAAGTGGAAGGAAGCATATGCCAAGGCGCTGGCCAACGGCCAAACCCTGCTGACCGAAGCCGACTTTGATCTGGCGCATGAAATCGCTGGCAGCGTGATCTTTCACCCAGTCTGGAAGCGCCTGCATGGCAACGGCGTCATCAACGAAGCCAGCTTCTTTGCCACCGACCCTGACACTGGGTTGTCCATCAAAGCACGGCCAGATGCTTACATACCCAACACTGGCATCATCTATGACCTCAAGACATGCCAGTCAGCGGACCCGCGCACCTTCGCTAGGGACGTGCAAAACTACGGTTATCACATTCAGGCTGCGTTCTACATGCACGTCCTCAAGCAAGCTGGCCATAAAGCCAACCAGTTTGTGTTCGTGTGCGTCGAGAAGACAGCACCTTACGCTCTCAGCGTTTCCGTGCTGTCAGAGGAATATCTGTTGTATGGCAAAAGCAAAATGAAAGTTGCCCTGCACCAGATCAAACACGCCAGCGACACTGGCGTATACGCAACCGGGTGGTCGGATACGGTCAACACCATCGACATCCCACGCTGGCTGGAAGCCCCAGTCGAGTTCAACTAAAGGAGCCTTACAATGGCAAAAGCAGACTTCAAACCCATTATGATCCGCAACGTGGAGTTCAAGTATCCGCGCCTGACCGAGACTTACCGATACAACACCGCTGAGAAGCGGTCAGAGCCGTGCCAGCCCACTGCAAGCAACGCCGCCTATAGCATCGCATGGGTAATGACCGTCGACGCTGCACACGCCTTCTACGCTGAGTGCCAAGCGCATTACGCAACATGCCAGACCAAAGCGCCGTTCGCTAAAGTCTTCGGAATGAAGAAAATGGATGACGGCACCGTTGAGTTCAAAGCCAAGCGCAACGGTACCAACGGCGAAGGCAAGGTCAACGAGAAGCCAAAAGTCATTGACGGCATGAAACAGCCTTTAACCGACACCAACATCTGGGGCGGCAGCAAGGGCAACATCCGCGTCACTGCATACCCTGCGCTGGACCCAGATGGCATCGGCGGCATCAGCTTGCTGATCGACACAGTGCAGGTCACACACGCCGTCTACGGCGGCAGCAATCTGGACGACTTCGACGAGGTGCCAACAACGTCATCCGGCGGCGGGCAGGATGCGGCGCTTGACGACTTCTCCATCTCTGCGCCAACATCACCGAAGCCCGTTGACGCCTTTGACAGCATCGCAGCAGGCGGGAATGATTTGGATGATAGCATCCCATTTTGACGTAAAAAAGCCCGCAGCGGGCGGGAGGTTCCTGCTGCGGGCGAAGTTCAACTTAGGCAACGAACCATGACAAGGAGTTCGCATAGTGAGCATACGAAAAAACGACATTACAAACAAGCAATTATTGCTGACAGCGAACGGCAGCCGCGACACCAGAATTGACGATCCGCAGGCAGAATACAGCGGGATCACGACCAAGCAAATCGCAGCCCTAGTGCGCGAGCCGCAGGCCAAAGAGAAGGCCGACGCCGCGTTCGTCATCCCGTCAACCTACCGCCGACACGACGGTCGCAAGCACGCAGCACAGCGCGAGCATGGCGAATACTGGATACTGGCCTTTGACGTGGACACAGGATCGCCAAGCCTGCAAGAGATGATCGACGCAACACTGCTGGCATTCGGCAAATGCGCCTGCCTGATCTATTCATCATCCAGCGCGTCAGTTGACGAGCGCAAATGGCGCTGCCTGATCCCGCTGGCCGATTCCCTCACAGGTGCGGAATACGTTGACGCGCAGCTATCAGCCTTTGATCTGATGCAGGAGCAAGGGGTCACATGTGATCCCGCGCTGTCACGGGCTGGGCAGCCGATATACCTACCGAACATCCCGCCAGCGCGCCGCGACAGCATGGGCGCGCCAGAGTTCTATCACAGCCACATTGAGAACGGCGAAGGCTACTTAGATGTCAAAGAAAGCCGCGTCTGGGCCGGTGTGGAGTTTCGGCGCAGGCAGGAGCAGATCGCAGAGCAGCGCGCAGCACAAGAGCGCCAGCGCAGGCAGGCAGAACGCGACGCAAAGCGGGCTGACAGGCCGAACGACGTTGATCCGGTGGCGGAGTTCAATGATCGCCACAGCATCAGCGATCTGTTGCTGAAATACGGATACGAGCAGCACGGGCGGTCATCAAGCTACCGCAGCCCGCACCAGTCGTCAGGATCATACGCCACGAAGGACTTTGGCACCCATTGGGTTAGTCTGTCATCATCGGACGCCGCCGCTGGCATCGGTCAGGTCAAGTCAGGCGATGTCACCATGTGCTGGGGCGATGCGTTTGATCTGTTCTGCTTTTATGAACACTCAGGCAACATGAAGAACGCCGTGCGGGCATATGGAGCGGAGCTGCGGCCAAGCCCAACCAAGACCCGCGATGCAATCGTACAAGAATCTGTACAGCGAACGCAGCACGATGATCTTGACGACTTTGACTTTATCCCGCCAGACGACATCGACCTGTCGGCACCAATCCCGCAGTCCGATGGCATCATCATCCCGAAGCCAGCGCGCAAGCCGATATTCTGGGCGCGTGAAGCAACACCAGTGCTGTCGTCGTCATACCTCGTCAAAGGATGGCTTGGCGCTGGCCAGATGTCCGTCGTCTATGGGCCTTCAAACGTCGGCAAGTCGTTCTTCTCGCTGGACGTGGCGTTCTGCATTGCAGCAGGCGTACCGTGGCAGGGCTGCCGCGTTAAAGCTGGCCCGGTGCTGTATCTGGCCACCGAGGGCGGCAACGCCTTCCACAACCGCGTTGTCGCTCTGCGAGATGAATACGGCATAGACGACGCCGCGCTGGCTGTCAGGCCGTCACCCGTTGACCTGCTGCGGCCAGAGGCCGACTTGGCCGAACTGATCCAGCTTTGCCAAAGCATCGAGAAAGTCTGCCGGCAGCGCGTCAGCATGGTTGTCATCGACACGCTCTCGCGGGCAATGGCTGGCGGCGATGAAAACGGGCCAACGGACATGACGGCGTTCATTGCCAACGTGGATGCGCTGCGGGAAGCCGTGGGTTCGCACAATATGATCGTGCATCACTCAGGCAAAGACACAGCCAAAGGCGCGCGCGGTCACAGTTCGCTCCGGGCGGCCACAGACACCGAGATCGAACTTGATGTCACCGAGGGCATCCGCACGGCCACCGCGACCAAGCAGCGCGATCTGGAGCCGCAGCCGCCGTTCGTGTTCTCGCTCAAGGTTCACACCCTTGGGCAGGACGAGGACGGGGATGCTGTCACCACTTGCACGATCCAGCCCGCCGACGAGGACATGCTTGAGGACGCTAGGCAGAAGAAGCCGAAAGGAGCGAACCAGATCGCGCTTGTGTCGGCGTTCAAGCAGATGAGGTCAGAGGGCGTTGGCGAGCCAAACAAAGGCGGCACAGGCTGGCCTGAACTGCGCAGATATTGGACCATCGACGAGGCTGAGTTTCGGCGCTTTGCTGTCGGCAAGCTGGCATCCGCGAACCCGCGTGACGCATATCTGACCGCTTTGAAGGCGTTGGTTTCGTCGGGTTTGATGGTGCAGAATGATGGCGTCATCTGGACCACTGGGAAGGCTGGACGCATAAAGGGGTAAAATGTGGTGTCGGGTTTGGCTCTTGTAAGCCATTGATAACATTGAAAGTCGCAAACCCGACAGTCTGGGTCTTTGTCTTGAGTGTCGTGTTCAGGTGTCGGGTTGCTGTCGGATTTACGTTTTCAATGAAATCAGTGGGTTACAAGGTCAAATCCGACAAAGCCGACACAACCCGACACTCAAATCCGACAGCGGCGCGACCGTCGGGTTTGTCGGGTTTCCCTTTAGGGAACCCGACATCCGACGCACTGGGATTTCCAGACAGATAAATTGAACAGTTTTAGAGGGAGAAAATCAAAATGCCTAAACCAAAGTCAGCGGCAGCCAAGAAAGCGATGGCCGAGCGCGGCACGTTCAGGGTCGAAGCCAACACCGATTACGGCAAGCCATACTCGCGGGCAGTGTCGGCGGCGGTCGCACCGTTCAACGCGCAGCTAAAGCGGGCGCAGGCGGTATGGGGGCAGCGGTTGACCGAATGTGTGCCGCCAGCCACAGCGGCTCTCTACGGCAAGCTATTGGACGATATGGATGAAGCCATGATAGCAGAGGACGCGCAGGCGGTGGCAGGGCTGTCAGAGCGGCTCTGCCGTGGGTTGGCGCTGATGCACCGTCAAGCCGTCGATGCAGGCTACAAGCCCGCTCACAGCGACGCTGCGGCGGCCGTGGTTGACGGGGTGACATACGCCTTCCTGCTGGCGGGCGATCTTGGGCTGTTCCGCAAGCAGCATCCCGACTGGATCGTCTACGCGATTGAGGACGCGATACACATGATGCGCGGGCGGACTGAGGAGCTGATGCAGGCGGCGGTCAAGCACTTCCCCAACGCACGCATCGTTGATGTTCGCCGCGAAATAGCGGATGATGAGATTAACTTCTGATGGGACCGCACATGGATGACCTTAATAGCATTGTAAGCGAACTGGCGGTCGAGCTGATGGATGTCGCAGAAGAACTGATCGACTGCGGGGAATGTCACGAGGACGTTCAAGCGGCTTTCATCGCGGTGGCCATACGCCTGCGGGAGTTGCAGGTGGATGCCACGATAGACGCGCGCAAGATGCTGGCGAGGACGATGGCTGGTGGATAAATGGCGATCGCCAGAAGCCGCAGAATATCGCAGGCTTTATCAGACGCAGCAATGGCGAAAGCTGCGTGAGGTCGCGCTGCTGCGTGACGCCTTCAAATGCCAGCGATGCGGATGCTTCCTGAAGCGAGGACGTTCGCATCCACAGTCTGCGGTGGTCCACCACGTTACCGCGCACAAGGGCAATCAAGACCTGTTCTTCGATCTGGACAACCTGCAATCAGTTTGTTGGTCATGCCACTCCGGCGTGATACAATCAGAGGAATCCAGAGGCTACAGCACCGAGATCGGTGAAGACGGGTGGCCGACTGACAGCAACCACTATGGGGCGAAATGATGGATCAGCTTTACAAGAAAAAACTGGATTGGGGCGTGCAGGTATCGCGCGGCGACAGCCTCAATGCAGATGGACATCCTGCTGCTGCGGAACGAATGACGGGGGGGAGGGTCAAGGACAAAC
>FUWD013246322.1_pt1 | contig 10968 bp, 12 predicted proteins | sample 1063281 | NCBI WGS metagenome assembly FUWD01 (sample SAMEA79048168, study PRJEB19326) | metagenome | biome: marine
GAAAGACTTTTCTAATTTATTAACCCAATGGAATAAACCAAAAAAAGAATAAAAAAATAATGTGGGAATTAACAAGCCACCAATTATATTGTTGTTTTTTAGCAGCACTTATGATTGGTGGCTATACCATAATATGGTATAAAGGAAAAAAAGAAGATGGCAAAAAAGGTAGACTATTAACTGTAGGTGATATTCATGGAGGTCACATTCCATTACAACAATGTCTTGAAAGATGTAATTTTGACAAAGAAATAGATACTTTAATTACTTTAGGTGATATTGTAGATGGTTGGCCTTTTATGTTTGAATGTATGGAACTATTACTTACTATTCCTAACAGAATTGATATAAGAGGTAATCATGATGAAATATTTGTTGAATGGATGAAGACAGGTATTCATCAATTTGGATGGAGTCATGGCGCTCTTAACAATGCAGAGTCCTATTCAAATCATAGCGATAGGAAAATTACTACAAAAGGAAGTGTAAACGCGGGTGGTGAAACTAATCTCACTAATGCTGATATACCTCAATCACATAAAGATCTATTGTTTAATCAAAAAGATTATTATGTTGATGAAGATAGAAATTTTTGTTTTGTTCATGGAGGTTTCAATAGACATGAGCTTATTGCAAAACAAGATAGAAATATTCTAATTTGGGATAGAGATTTGCTTAATGCTGCTATGGGTAATGATATTAAAAATATATTAGCTAAAGATGAATATCCTTTTAAAATTAAAGATGATTTTAAAAAGATATTTATTGGTCATACAACTACTAATAATTGGAATATAGAAGTTCCTATTATTACTGACAAAGTAATAGCTTTAGACACAGCAGCTGCATTTAATGGTAAACTTAGTATAATGGATGTTGATACTCTTGAATTTTGGCAAAGTGATAATGTTAAAGATATATACCCTAAAATAAAAGGAAGATAAAATATGTTATGATAACAAAAGAAATGATCTTAGAACGGGTAACTCAAGAAGAGATCATGCAAAAATACTATCCAGGAGATGTAATGTTTGATAATAAAGTGTGTAACGCAATGAGAATTGATACCACACCTGATTGTTCTTTTCATTACGCTTCAGGTGTATTATTGTTTATTGATTTTGCTTATAAAAAATTCAATGGTGATTGTTTTAAAATAGCAAGTATTAATACAAATCTTGGGTTTCCTGAAATTCTATACAGAATAGATAAAGATTTTGAACTTAATTTACAACCAAAAGGATTTCATCAAATATCTAAACCAGTTAAATATAAAATAGAACAAATAAAAGTTGAAAAAGAGTTTAATAATATCCAATGTAAAACAATGGATTGGACAAAGTTTGACATTAAGTATTGGTCTGATAGAGGTATTAGTTTATCAACTCTCAGGCATTACAATGTTACAGCTTGTCATAGAGTTTGGATATCTAAATCTGATGAAATTTATACGTATCATCCGTCTGATCCTATCTACAGGTATCTTATAAGAGATCCTGATATTATGGAAATTTACCGTCCATACGGAAGTAAAAAGGTAAAGTTTAGAAGTAATTGCCCTAAAAATATATTACAAGGGTGGCATCAATTACCAGAAAATGCTGATTACTTAATCATAACTAAAGCTTATAAAGATGTAATGAATTTTTATGAGATGGGTTACGCTGCTGTTTCTTTTAATGGAGAAACTACTTTTCCTGAACACAAAATATTTGAAATGTTGAGGAAAAGATTTAAGCACATTCTCATAGTATATGATAATGATAATCCTGGAATTGAAGCTTCTAAAGAATTGAGTAAAAGGTATGATCTACCATTTTGGTATATACCTTTGAAATATAAAATCAAAGATACTAATGATTTTGTCCATACACATGGATATAAAAAATTTGAAAGTATATTCAATATAAAACAAATATTAGGTTAATTATTTGGAATTGATCTATAATTTTTGTATTTTCATTATATAAATATAACAATGAATTAAAATGAATAAGCAAGAAACAAGTGCAATAATATTAAATGTTGAAAAAATTGCACTTCCTAATAAGTTCCGAGGAGAACTAAATGATAATTTTACTAAAATCGATTCATATGATTTTTTAGGTAGTGAATTTAGTGATACGCATGAAATGTATGTATCCCCTAAAAAATTACCAATGAGCGTAGGATTTTATAAATTCCTATTAGATCAAAATGATGAATATTACGGTTTTACTAATGGTTTAGACGAAATAGGAAATAGACTTGATTTAATTAAATATTCATATGGCCAATAGAAATAGAACTGCAGGTCATGATTACGAAAGATTAATAGTTAATGATCTTAAATCAATGTCATATGATGTTGTTACAACAAGATCTGAATCTCGTAATGCTGATAATGCAGGTATTGATATAATGGGGGATTTTCCTTATTATATACAATGTAAAGTTTATAAAGGTTATCCCAAATTAGATGAGCTTATAAATAACGATAGACCTAAACGTTTTCAAGATAAACCTATAATTGTCTTTCATAAAAAAGTGAGTAAGAAAGGTACTAGGTTTTATACTGATGACGAATTTGTATCAATGAGAAAAGAAGATTTTTATAAACTAATAGATAAAGATGAATAAATAGAAATGAATAAAAAATGATAGCACTGATAGACGCAGATAGTTTAATTTATTCTGCAAGTTATAAAAGGACACCTGATGAAGCTGTCCTTTATTTGACTGATAGAATAGACCAAATCTGTGAAAAGACAGAAGCAACAGAATACGCTTTATTTTTAAGCATAGGATCAACATTTAGACACGATACCACAGAAGGATACAAATCATCAAGACCAAGAGGCAGAAAAGAACCTGTCTTCTACTATATTAAAGAATACATGATAAGTGCATTAAATGCAATTTATCATAAAGGAGTAGAAGCAGACGATTTAGTGACTTATTGGAATAATCAAATGGACAATACCATAGTATGCAGTCCAGATAAAGACGTATTATACACCAATACAAGGTGTTATAGTTATAATAAAAATGAATTTGTAACGAGTAGTTTATACGAAATAGACTACTTTTTTTGGAAACAAATGCTGATGGGAGATAGTACTGACAGTATAAAAGGTATTCCTGGTTGTGGAGATAAAAGTTCAAACAAACTTCTTGAATCTTTTAAAGGTAATAAAGAACAACTAGTAATAACTGAATATATAGAGTACTTTGGGATGAACATAGGAATACACATGTTTTATAAAAATTTTAAACAATTATATATATTAAGAGAAAAAGACGATTTTGAAATAAATCACCTAGACACCCCTAAGCAGTTTAAAACTGTGATTAGGAAAGATGAATTATAATAAAAGCTACACATATATATTACCCATATTGGGTGAATCATATTTACAATTTGTAAAAAGGAATCCAGCACAGCCTTCAGAAAATATTTTGCTAAATACTTATTTAACAAGTGAATACATGCCAGACCATAAAGAGCATATATTTCTTGTATATAAAGAAGTATCTTATCTTAAACCATTTTATCAATGGCTTGAGACATTAGATATGTTTATAAGTAAATACGAAATAGAAGAAGAAGAGGAAGTTTATACATATTGTTTTAAAATAGATAATAGTAATTTAAAAAGCTATATGATGTTTAAAAACAGTAAATATTCTAGAATAGAAGATTCGTATAAGCGGCATATTCTTAAATTTCATAATTTAAGTCTTGATAGTAGAACATCTAAAATTTTATATAAAGACGAATCTCTTTATATGGAACGAGAAGAAGAACTATTATTAGATATAACAATTGATAGGGACCAAGAAATTGGAACTCTTATTGATTTAAATGTTGAAACACATAAGAAGAAAGTTGAATTAAAACCTAATAATAAACAAACTGTAAAATTTGATTAATGAACGAAAGTAATAAATTATTATCCGATGTAGCTGTATATACTAAATATGCAAAATATATAACTGATTTAAAAAGAAGGGAGGATTGGAATGAAATAGTTGATAGATATATCAACATGATGAATGAAAAATTTAAAGATGATGAAGAAATATTATCAATGATAGATATGACAAAAGATCATATTTATGATAAAAAAGTTTTACCATCTATGAGAGCACTTCAATTTGCTGGAGTTGCTATGATTAAAAATGAAAGTAGGGGCTATAATTGTAGTTATCTGCCAATGGAACATTACAAAGGTTTTTCCGAATTAATGTTTTTATTGTTAGGGGGTACAGGAGTAGGGTATTCGGTTCAATATAAACATATTAACCAATTACCTGAAATACAACAACCCTCAAAAGAAGCTAAATTTCTAATAGGTGATAGCATAGAAGGATGGGCTGATGCAGTAAAACAATTAATGAAATCTTATTTTGGTATAATCAAAACTAAACCTAGATTTGATTATTCTGATATTAGAAATAAAGGTGCTAGATTAGTTACAGCAGGTGGTAAAGCTCCTGGACCTGAACCTCTCAGAATATGTTTAACTAAAATAGAAAGTATACTTAACGAAAAAAAGAATGGAAGTAAGTTATCACCGTTTGAAGTTCACAGAATTAATTGCCTTATCGCAGACGCTGTACTCGCTGGCGGAATCAGGCGCGCTGCACTTATCTCCTTATTCTCTATTGACGATAAGGAAATGGCTACATGCAAACACGGACAGTGGTGGGAACGTTATCCTGAAATCGGACGAAGTAATAATTCAGCAGTTGTTCTTAGGAACAGAGCTACTGAAGAAGATTTCGGAAAATTATGGCAAGTAACTGTAGATTCTAAATCTGGAGAACCTGGTATTTATTTCACTAATGATCCTGATTATGGGACTAATCCATGTTGTGAAATTAGTTTACGCGCGTATACTTTTTGCAATCTTTGTGAAATTAATACGGGCAATATAAAAGATCAGGTTGATTTTGTTTTCAGAGCTCAGATAGCTGCGTTTTATGGTACCTTACAAGCTAGTTTTACAGACTTTCATTATCTCCGACCTATATGGAGAACTAATACAGAAAAAGATGCTCTAATAGGAGTAGGTCTTACTGGTATAGCTAATGGAAATATCTTAAATTTAGATTTAGTAGCAGCTGCCAAAGCAGTTAAAGGTACTAATGAAGTGTTTGCTAAAATAATTGGAATTAATAAAGCTGCGAGAACTACTACTGTTAAACCCAGTGGTACAACATCATGTGTATTAGGAACTAGTTCTGGAATACATGCGTGGCACGATAAGTATTACATTCGAAATATGCAATGCGCTATTGGAGATGACTTATATAAATTCTTTAATGAAAATCATCCAGAATTGGTTAAGATTATGGATTATCAACCTAATGATGCTGTGATAGGTATGCCTCAAATGGCTCCTGATACAGCAATTTTAAGACAAAACGAATCATCTTTAGAATTCTTAGAAAGAGTTAAAAGATTTAATTTGGAATGGGTTAAAGAAGGTCATAACAGAGGACCTAATACCAATAATGTATCAGCTACTTGTAGTGTTAAAGAAGGCGAGTGGGATACAGTTGGTAAATGGATGTGGGATAATAAAAATGTATATAATGGCATGTCTGTATTACCATATGATAATGGTACGTATAAAGATGCTCCATTTCAAGTTTGTACTAAAGAAGAGTACGAAATCAAAATGGAATATATTAAAAATCATCCAATCGATTTAACTTTGATTATTGAAGATGAAGATAACACTGATCAAGCTGCTGAACTTGCGTGTGCAGGAGGTGCTTGTGAAATAACATTTTAAACTATAAAATAAATGAGTAATTATCATAGAACAGTAAGTGGATCGTTTATGCATGTATCTGAATTGTCAGATATGCATTTACAAAATATAATGAGACAACGTGATCGTTATGGTTATCATGACAATTCACGTAAATATACTGATGAAATACGTAGACGAAGTAGACGTTTTAGTAATAATATTGTTCCAAGTGATGTATATAGTGATATGACAGGAAGAAGTTCTAGAGGATATAACTGTAATACAGGTAAAAGTTATTACAAACGTGATTATGTTAAATGGTTAGAAAATAAAACTTACTAATGGGAATAATATTATTTTTTTTGATTATAACTGGAATATTTTTAGGAATAGGCGCTTGGTTATTCCTTGACATGTTTAACGGGTATAATTCTAACATGAAGAAAAAGAAAGTTGATAAAGAAAGATCCGATAGTAGAGGAAGCAGTAAACTTTCTCCGTAAAAGAAGTAGTGTAGGTATTAAAAAATATGGAACTACTTTAGACGAAAACAATAAAGATGATTTTCTTTTACATCTCCAAGAAGAGCTTGGGGATGCTCTTAACTACATAGTTAAATTACGTAGTATAAAAAGAAAAGAAGATTTACTTTGTAAAGAATTAGAAAAAATATACAACTATAAGTATCAATGTAAAAATGGTAGTAATCGTTGTACACATCAATGTAATATATGTATAGAATTAGAAAAAGAAGATAAAAATGAAGAAGTTTGAAACTGCGTTTAATAAGATAGAAGAATTAGCACACGGTAATGCCGTTGTAAAAGGTTTTTGGGAAGACGGTGATAATCGTAATCGTGGAGAACTGCTTGCTCTTGTACACGCTGAAGTTTCAGAAGCTCTTGAAGGTCATAGAAAAGGAAAACATAGCACGAACGAACAGATAATTAAAGCCGTACAAATTGAAGATGACTCAAAATTCAAAGAGTTCATGGAATTAAACATTAAAGATACATATGAAAACGAATTAGCAGATGTTTTTATACGTATGTTTGATATATCAGGTGGGGAGCATATCAACATGTTAGCCCATATTAATGCTAAAATGCGTTATAATGAGATGAGAGGTTGGAAACACGGTAAAAAGTACTAATATTAAAAGGGGAGCCATAATGGTTCCCCTTTTTTTTCGATGTGGTTAACGAGCTCCCCAAAAAGTTTGTGGGATATTATTATCATCAGTGTCATCTATATATTGTGTGTTATTTACAAATCTTCTTATATTATATATTGACGATTTTCCTGGTAAACCTTTTTGTAAAGCAGCAGCTCCTTTAAGTCTTCCATCTCTAGTTAAAGCTCCTTCTGAATCACCAATTGATAATAAATATAAAGAAGTCACCATATCTGCTACCCCTATAGATATATCATAAGGCTTTTTAATAGTAGCAGGTGCTTGTACAATAGATCTAACTTGATCCAATGGATTCCAGTGCTGTGTAGAGTTCTGTCTAATGACATCCAACCATAATCTAAATGAATCTTTTTCATCATCATCATCAAATATCATAGACATAGCAGTTAACATAGTAAGTAACAATGTCATTGTAATACCAAAATCAACTACTTGAGCTTTTTCATCAGTTTCCATATCGCCCCACCATGATTCTTGCTTACCCTGCATAACTCGTAGGCCGTTCATTAAGAAGTTTCTAAATACAAAGAACCTACCTTCTATAATACGAGAGTTCCATTCCATTACAGCTTGCTTATCTTTGAAAACTGCATTACCATCTTTATCAGTTTTGTGTTTGTAATAACCCAGAGTAGGATCGTACTTCTTTGAACCGAAAGATCCAAATAGTATTGCCCCTAAATATTTTCTAAATTGGATGAATATCTGACCTATGATATAAGCCTCCAAAGCAGCTCTCTCTTCACGTCTATAGTTACCATGTATACGTTGGTATACTCTTTTCATTTTACGTACTTCTAGACCATCTAATTCACCTAATTCAGTAGTTATTTCACCTCTCTTTACAACACCTCTACTTCCACCAATCCAATCTACATCATATACACCATTACCTATATCTCTAGGTTCTGAATATGAATCCCATATACTTACAACCTTACCATCACTTCTATTTTTCATACGATTAAGTTGTGCTACCATTATAACTAAAGCATTGAATTCTTCAGGTATAGTATGAAACATATACATAGTTCCTTCTTGTATTAGAGACGAACTACCAGACATTAATTCACTTTCAGTTGATGCCCAATCAAAATTATCAGGTAAGTAATCAAATCTTTTAGCTAATATAAAAGTTTTATTTTTTCGTACATTACCAACCATAGAATCTGTATACATTGCCATAACTTTTTTATGTGCAAAAACAATATCGCTGATACTAAAATCAATAAAATTTTCATCAATACCAGGAAGAGTTCTTTCTACAATAGAATTACGTATAGCATCTTTAGCATTAATTATACTAACAAATATACCGTTACGCGTACCATTAATAGGCTGTAACCACATAATAGATGCTGATGAAAAATGTTTAAGTGATAATAAAATTTTATGCATAGATATGGCTTTGAGATTAAAACCTTGCTGTTCATCTTTTTGATCACTACCGACTATGAACGCAGGCAATCTTAATTCTATACCTTTAACCATTTTACTAGAAAAAGTAGTAGTTTTAACTTGGTTAAGTATATCTAGCAATAATTTATCTTCTAAAAAATCAACAGTATTTTTAAACATTCTTGCACCTTTACCACCGTCTTTAAGTTTTAGATATGTACGTATACCTTGCCCTAAAGCATATACGTAATCCATTTTATCTTTCATTTCCATATTACGAACCATACGATCAAACATAACTTCTACGTTACGTGTGTACATATCTTCTTGTGTATTGAAAGCATTTTGAACTCCTTTTACTGGTATAATTTCTTCTTCATTTTGCCATTCATCCCAATCGTTTTCTAATCTAAATGTTAAATATTTATTAAATATATGTTGAAATGTTTTTTTAGAAAATTTAAATTTATCAAATATTTCTTTTATAGACATGTAATATCTAGGTGTCATACCTTTTTCATACATGAATTCTTTTTCACTTGTATTTGAAAATTTACGTTTGATTTTATCAAAATTACTAACGTCTTTACCATAAGCATCTATAGTAATAGGTCTATTCATTAATGAAGTAGGATTGGTTTGATCCCAATAACTATGTAATGTATCATGAAAATACATCATTAAATTTTGTTCATCATTACTTAATTTTCTCCAAGCTTCTGGATGTTTATCAGGATGAACTAAATAATCATCTCTAACTCCTTCGTCTTCTTGGGTTACCCAAGCAAATTGAAATAAACCATCTCCTTTAGTATTCCAAGGACTTATTTTAGTTAATCTCTTTTTAAAAGCTGCTTCTACAAAAGTTTTACCTTTTGCATTTATCCATTTTGTATAAACAGGAGTCATTAAAACTTCAAATTTAGCACGTTTTCTTTGAATTTCCCTCATAGCCATGTGCTTCTTTTGATCATATATCTTTTTATATTCGTTAAGATATGGGTTATCTATATCTTCAAAAGATGCTAACCACCTTTTAATAGGTGTAATATCTCTTGCATCTTTATCATCTTTCAATGTATCAAAAGCAACATTACCTGATGATAATTGTAATATTTCATAAGCATGATCTGCAAGTTTCTTTTTTGATTCAAAGTTAGATCCACCTTCTATATCTGCCATTTCTCTTGGATTATTATGTTCCATAAGAACACTCAATATATCAGTTTCAAGACTTTGCTCATAAGCACTAGCACCACCACCCCATTGTCTTATTTTATTAGCAGTACCCATGTTGTATCCATTGTATTCTGCTATATCAAAAAGATTTGTTTTTTCATATTTCTTATAAACTTCAGGATGGTTATCTTTCATCCACAACTTAATAAGATTCATATAAGCACGAACATTTACTTCAGCTGCATCTTGAGATGATTTAGTATCTAAATTTTTATTAACCCATTGTACCGTTAAATTTTTAAATTTAGCATCAGGATATTTCATTTTCCACAACAAAGCTCCAAACATAACTTGTAGTTTAGAAGCATTCATATTGTCATTTCTAATATCTACACTAGGTACATCTCCATATTTCATCATACGGTTAGTAAAAGATTGACTAAATGAACTACCAGATTTCCAATCATTAATACCTATTTCACCATCATCATAAAATATCATATGATCAATAGTAGCGGCCATTCCTAATTCTTCACTTTCAATAGCTATTTCTGAATAATCTAAAGTTCTATTAGTATAACCAAAGTTTTTTACATAAGCAGCATATGAATTTTCAGCCCAACTAAAACTATCATCTAATAAAAAATATTTAGCTTTAAGTTGTTGTATTTTAGCTTCTATTACTTCAGGATTTTTCGCTCCAATTTGTAATTCAAAATTCCAGTGAATTATTTTACCATTTGCAATGTCTTTTTCATGATCGAATTTTTTTTGTTTTATCCAATCTTCTTTATTTACATCTTCTCCAAAATTAATCATTGATAATTTTCTATCAGCACTATAACCTGCTTCATCCCATTCTTTATCAGCTTTTTGTTGTATCCAATCATATTCTTCTTCAAATCCTCTTATATCTTTTTTAATAACTGAAGTTAAACCTTCACGTCGTTTTCCTTTCCATATGTAATAACTTTGTTCTTCACCATTTTCATCAACATGATGGGCTAATCCTTCTGTTTCTTTAACATGTACTTCCATTAATTTTATTAATTTCTTTTGATCTTCAAACATTTCTTCAGCTACTTCACTAGCATCTTCTCTTCCGTCATCTTTTACTTCAGCTTCTTTGTAAGATGTAGTAGATGCAGCGTTATAATTAACAACTGGATTAGGAGTATTCATAAGAAATATCACATTACTTAACACAGCTTCTGCTAATGAACCAGGATCAACACCAAATAATTTATTAATAGCATCAACAAATTGACGAATCCACTTATTAATATTGGGTTCTATCTGATCTCTATTTAAATCAATAGTATTAAGAACTTTTAGGAAGGAGGGAGAAGTTAATGCTTCATTAACAAATTCCTTAAGTAATTCAAATTCAGGATCACTGTCTTTTTTCTTATTTTTATACTCTCCGAATAAGAACTTAAGTTTATCTACAGC
>FUWD013429934.1_pt55 | contig 10964 bp, 9 predicted proteins | sample 1063281 | NCBI WGS metagenome assembly FUWD01 (sample SAMEA79048168, study PRJEB19326) | metagenome | biome: marine
TTTTAATAATTGCTTGCCATCCAGATGATGAAATTTTGGGATGTGGTGCGTTTTTTGATAAATATAAAAATCAATACAAATTTAAAGTAATTTTTTTAGCTGAAGGTTCTAGTTGTAGATATAAGGATAAAATAAGAAATAAACTTAAAATTTATAAAGATATAAATTCTAGACAAAAAAGTGCTAAAAAAGCACTTAAATTATTTTCAATATCAGACATTTTATTTTTCAATCATACCTGTGGACAGCTTAATAAAATACCACAAACAACTCTCAACAAAATTATTGAAAAAGAAATTAAATATTTCAAGCCAAATATTATTTTTACTCATACAAATAAAGACTTAAATTTAGACCATCAAACAATAATGAAATCAGTCTTAGTGGCAACAAGACCAACAATAATAAAAAATATTGTAAGTGAAATTTATTCATTTGAAATATTATCAAGCACAGAATGGAACTTTGTTAATAAATTTAACCCAAACTATTTTATAAAAATTTCTAAAAATAATATTGCAAAAAAATGGCAAGCTCTAAAATGTTACAGAAGTGAAGTGCAAAAAAAACCACATCCTAGGTCATTCTTTGGAATAGAAACTTTAGCAAAGTATAGAGGTTTGCAATGTGGCTCTATTTATGCTGAAAGTTACGAATTAATAAGAAAGTTTAAAAAATGAAAATAGTTGGGATTGGTTACAGAAATTGGGCTATTTCAATATATGAAAACTTAGCAAACAAGAAAATAAATATAAAGATTATTAAAAAAAATAATATATCTTTTGATGAAATTCAAAAGTACAGCCCTGATTTTGTTTTATTTTATGGTTGGAGCTCAAAAGTTAATAAAACTATAATAAATAAATTTAAATGTATTATGCTTCATCCTTCGAAGCTACCTGAGTTTGCCGGAGGTAGTCCCATACAAAACCAAATTATTCGAAACATAAAAAAATCTGCAGTTACGCTGTTTAGAATGAACGATAAAATCGATCACGGTAACATTATTAATCAACAAAAAATTATGTTAACGGGTCAGTTAGATGAAATATTTAATCGAATAGTCGAAATTGGAACTTCTCTAACTCTGAAAATGCTTAACAGTAAATATAAAGATAAGAAAATGCATGTTAAAAAAATTTATAAAAGGAGAAATTATAAAGAAAGTGAAATTACACTTAAAGAAATAAGATTTAAAGGCGCGCAATACCTATACAATAAGATCAGAATGCTGCAGGATCCCTACCCAAACGCTTTCATAAAAACTTTTGATGGTAGAAAACTTTACATACAAAAAGCTAAAATAAAGAAATAACAATTTAAATTAACATCTATTAATTTTTAAAAACTTTTTCAGTGCATAAATCAAGCCAATTGAGCTATTAGTACTGGTTAGCTTCATGCGTTACCGCACTTCCACACCCAGCCTATCAACGTCGTAGTCTACGACGGCTCTATAGGAAAAACTAGTTTTGAGGCGGGTTTCCCGCTTAGATGCTTTCAGCGGTTATCCCTTCCGTACTTAACTACTCTGACTGCTGTTTTTTAGCGATTAATCATGTTGATGAAATCAGATCGTGTGAAACTAATTTTTCTATTAGTTCGTACAAATCCCAGGCCGGAAGATTAATTTTTTCTGCTATGTCTATTAATGAATGTTCGCCATCACAAAAGCTAAGAAGATTCATCATTATTTTTACTTCCCTTCCTGATTTTTTTGTAGAAAGTGTTGGATACAATCCTCTTTTTCCCATTTGGGGTTCGCACAAAATATTAACTTTATAAATCTTATTTTTTTCGACAAGTTCCAATGCTTTTCTTAAAGCCCAATAACCGCCTTCCAATCCTTTTGGGGTGACAACGCTGTCTAAGTTATCAAGAGATGTATGATACTCTGGGTACTGTCCGTACTTTGTCCTTAAAATTGATGCTATTGGCAAATCTATTCCAGGAGCACAATATTGACGTTCATCGCCACCTCTATCTAACCATGTGTAACTTTTATAATCAGGATCAATCCATTTGAGAACATGCTTTGCCACTTTGTCACTAATGGTATTGCCATTTCGTGAAGGAAGGTAAGAATAAGAGCGTTCATCACCCACGCATGAAATATTAAAACCAGCAACAACTTTTTTTTTCAAATTGATATAATTTTTACTAAGATATGTAATTGATCCAATTGTTTCAGGAATAAAAATTATACGGTAACTATAATCTGTGTCTCTAATTTCTTGTAACCATTTTGCAATAAATGTAACAACAGTTGGTCCAGATAGTTCGTTGTTAGCCATTGATGGATGACAGATATAAGTGCTTAAAAATATTTCTTTATCACTTTTTCCTTTAATTAATAATTCTCCATAATTCAGCTCACCATCAAATAAAGATGTATCAACTACAATCTTGTATGTTCCATTTTTTAAATTATCGAACTGCTCTTGAGTAAGGCAAAACCCCCATCTTTCCTTATAATAACTGGTCACGTAAGGAATTGCATTTGGTTGATCTGACAGCGTATAAAGGTGTTCTTTTAATTCATCAAGACTAACACTGCCCACAAATGGAATACTGTATCCAACCAAATGAAGGTTATTTACTGAAAAGTCACATATTTTTTTACCATTTGGGGTAATAATATATGCCTCACTTACACTCCATTCTTTTGGCACAGTCCAATCAAATACCTTTGTACCTGAAAGAACTGATTTAATTTGAAGTGCAGGTAAATGTCTGGATATTCTTTGCAGTGTATTTCTTAACCCATCACCAGTTATACTTCTATTTAAAGGCCATAACTCTTTTGCAAATTTATAAATTTTGTTTCCTATCATTCTTTCTTAACTTATTATACTTATAATTAAATGATATATTTTTATGTAAGTAATATTAAAGTATTTATTTTTCTCATACTTTTAGTAATTTTTTAACTAAAAGAAATGTATGATTATGTTTCATCTCACTATGTTTACTAATTATTAATTACCTTTAAAACTAATTATTACCCTTAATATTTTTGAAATACAATAAAAATTAAATATTGGAGTTGCTATTTATTAAATTGAATTTAATATAATTTAATAAAAAATTTTTAAATGAAAATCTTCAGAGAAAACTTGACGAGTAAAATTCTACAACAAAAATCTTCCTCAATAATAAATAAATATAAAAAAGAAATAGATATTTTAGAAATTGGTTGCGGTGATGGAAATATTACAAATTTTGCTATTAATAAGAGAAAAATAGATCATAATTTTTATTTAAGCGATATATCAAATTATGCTGTAAGTGCTGCAAAAAAAAAGATTAAGTACAAGAAATGTAAATTCAAAAGTGGAAAATGGCTCGATCCATGGAAGGATAAAAAATTTGACATTATAATAAGTGATGTTTCGTCAATAAATGATTTTATTGCGAACAAAAGCCCTTGGTATAAAGGCGTTATATGCAACAGTGGAACTGATGGATTAAGAAATATAGAAAAAATTATATCAAATATCGAAAATAATTTAAAAAAAAATGGAAAATTTATATTGCCTATGATTTCTTTATCAAATGAAAAAAAGCTAATCAAATTACTTAAAAAAAAAATTTTAAACGTCTCGCTTTCGAAAAAAATAATTTGGCCAATACCAAGTTTTTTTCATAAAGATAAAGCTAAATACTTAAAATTAAAAAGAGAATCAAAAATTAATTTTCAAGAAAAATTTGGTATTTTTTTAGCATACACATATAGCGCTACCTGTTATGGAGCTAAATAATTTTATTGTTATTTGTGTAAATATTCTGATACAAACAAAAAATGCTTGATTTAAATAAAATAATTAAAATTGTTGCAAAGTCAATAAAAGTCAAAGAAAAAAAAATTTTATTAACTTCAAAAATTGGAGATTTTGAAGATTGGGACTCTCTAGGACATTTAAAAATTTTATCAGAGATAGACAAAATTACAAAGGGTAAGGCTTCACTAATTAGTAATTTAGCGCAACAAGTTAGTGTTTCAAATATCTATAAAGTTTTAAAAAAAAATAAATTAGCAAAATAGAATTAGGTTAAAATAAGTGATATTTTCACATAAATTTGGTTCCAAAAAAATTGATGTTAAAAAAGCCTTACGCAAAACGCTAAATATAAAAAAAATAAATCAAATTATAAATAAAACTGGACCTAGTTTTTTAAGACACACAGCTGAAAATGAAAATACTCTTACTTTAGCAGTTGATGCTTTTAAAAAAATTAAATTTAGCAATGAAGCTAAGAATAAAATAAAAAACATAATATTTGTTACAGAAACACCTTTATACACTTTTCCTGGTAATGCGGTCATATTTTCATCAATTTTAAACTTAAACCAAAATTTAAATTTATTTGACTTAAATGCTGGGTGTACTGGATTTGTAGATGCAATTAAGATTGCTTCAAAACTTAAAGGTGAAACTTTAATTGCATGTTCTGAAACCTATAGTAAATATTTTAAAAATTTTAGCAGATCAATTTCAACGATATTTTCTGATTGTGCATCAATTTTTATATATCAAAAGAATTTCAAACTTATTGATTACATATCTGGTTATGAAAAAAATTCATATAATTGTCTTATGGGATATAAAAATGAAATAAATATGAGTGGAAGTAAGGTTTATAGTTTTGTAACTAGTAAAGTAATACCTTCTTTAGAAAAATTTGTTAAAAAAAAAAAAAAATACAAGATTGATAAAATTTATATTCATCAAGCATCAAAAGTAGTAATTGAAACATTTAAGCAAAAGTTTAGTAATTATGAATTTATTTTTCCCAGTAATTTAACAAGAGTTGGAAATACAAATGCTTCGACCATTCCATTAATGCTAGAAGAGGATATTAATAAAAAAAAAATAAAAAAAGGTGATAATATAATAATTTGTGGATTTGGAGTTGGTCTATCATTTAGTATAGCTCTAATTAAAATATAAAATGAAGAAACATATAATTATTTTTGGTGGAAGTTCTTTTTTAGCTCAAAAAGTTTTCAAAAACTTTAAAAGAAAAAAAATTAAGACCACTAGCCTCTCAAGGAGGGGGGGGGCTAATAATTACAAAACTAATTATAGTCTAAAATCAGTCATAAAGTTGCTTTCTGACAAGATCAAAAATGATGAAATTCCTGTTTTTATTTTTTTTAATTCTATTCCTGAAAATTCAATTTTCAAAAATTGTTTAGAAAAAGATATAAAAAAAATTATAGAAGTTAATCTTACAATGCCCATCATATTAACTAACGGTCTTTTGAAAAGATATTTTTTTCAAAAGCCTAAATTTATATTTATAAGCTCATCTAGAGCACTAAAGGGAGACAAAGGTATTGCGCTATATTCTACAACAAAAAATGGAATAAAATCCTTTTCAAGAAATATTGCATTAGAATATGCTAGCTATGACATAGTATCAAAAGTTATTCACCTGGGATTGTTCAAAGGTGGATTGAAAGATAAACTTTCAATTCAGTCAAATGCTAAAATTTTAAAAAATACATTTAATGGTGAATATTTGAAAATTAAACAATTAATAAATACATTAGAATTTGCAATTGATGACACTGGAGGAAATGGTTCAGAAATTTTTTGTGATAATGGATATATTTAAAAAGTATAATAGTTTTTTTTAATTTTTTTTGTCTTTTCTAAAAACCTTACAAAGACTTTTTTTTTCATAAAATAATTTGAGTCATTTTTTAGTAAACGTAAACCAATATTATAAACGTCTTTACAATCAATTACTGAAAATAATAAATTTTTATCTTTAATTAATTTTAACTTATTGGTTTTTTTTAAGTAATCACAAAATTTTTTTTCATCTCTATCTATGGTAGTAGATATATCTTTATATTTTACCAAAATATAAAAGTTTCTACTTAAATACCTTTTGTTAACAAAAATTTTTCCATTAATTAATTTATTAAACCTGTGATTTGTTCCATTTATATGTTCTAAATGATGTACGTAGGTACAAGAGTCCTCAAATGGCACACCTATATTAACAAACTTTACATTAAGCTCTTTAAACTTTTCAAAAGGACTATTGGCTCCAAAACTATAAAGTCCATGATTTTTGGAAATAGAATTCTTATGCTTTCCAAAAACAATAATAGAATTAGTTGGATGAGAGCTTCTTGCAACACCAGGTTTGTTAAAAATATATTTTTCAAATAAACCGATGTCAGGTGGATTTAAACGTGGGTTAAATTTTTTTTTTTTTATAAACGACCAGGTAAATGCTTGGAAAATCACTGTACCATTTGGTAAAAAATATTCTTTTAAATTCTTATAAAAAATTTTATTTAATACATTTTTATCAAAAAGATCTGGATTATTACTTAATAATTTCAAAAAAGGAATGTAAAAATTTTTTAAATCTAATCCAAGATAAATTGTATCATTTCTTTTAATTCCAAGTTTTTTAAAGTTAGCATATAAGAACTTTTTTGATAAAGTTTTTAGCTCATTGTAATTTGAGAAAATATTTAATCTAAAAATTTTTTCAGTGCATAAATCAAGCCAATTGAGCTATTAGTACTGGTTAGCTTCATGCGTTACCGCACTTCCACACCCAGCCTATCAACGTCGTAGTCTACGACGGCTCTATAGGAAGAACTAGTTTTGAGGCGGGTTTCCCGCTTAGATGCTTTCAGCGGTTATCCCTTCCGTACTTAGCTACCCGACACTGCAGCTGGCGCTACAATCGGTCCACCAGTGGTACGTTCACCCCGGTCCTCTCGTACTAGGGGCAACTCCTCTCAATTCTTCTACACCCATGGCAGATAGGGACCGAACTGTCTCACGACGTTCTGAACCCAGCTCACGTACCACTTTAATTGGCGAACAGCCAAACCCTTGGGACCTGCTCCAGCCCCAGGATGTGATGAGCCGACATCGAGGTGCCAAACACCATCGTCGATATGAACTCTTGGATGGTATCAGCCTGTTATCCCCGGCGTACCTTTTATTCGTTGAGCGATGGCCCTTCCACTCAGAACCACCGGATCACTATGACCGACTTTCGTCTCTGCTCGACTTGTCAGTCTTGCAGTCAGGCTGGCTTATGCCATTGCACTCAACGACCGATTTCTGACCGGTCTGAGCCAACCTTCGCACGCCTCCGTTACTCTTTAGGAGGCGACCGCCCCAGTCAAACTACCCACCATACAGTGTCTTGCAGCCAGATAATGGCATGCAGTTAGATATCAAAAATAACAAGAGAGGTATTTCACTAAAGACTCCATGACGGCTGGCGCCATCACTTCAAAGTCTCCCTCCTATGCTACACATGTCATTTCTAATACCAATGTAAAGTTATAGTAAAGGTGCACGGGGTCTTTCCGTCTAACCACGGGAACTCCGCATCTTCACGGAGAATTCAATTTCACTGAGTTGATGTTGGAGACAGCGGAGAAATCGTTACGCCATTCATGCAGGACGGAACTTACCCGTCAAGGAATTTCGCTACCTTAGGACCGTTATAGTTACGGCCGCCGTTCACTGGGGCTTCAGTTTGATGCTTGCACATCTCCCTTTAACCTTCCAGCACCGGGCAGGCGTCACACCCTATACATCCACTTACGTGTTAGCAGAGTGCTGTGTTTTTGATAAACAGTCGCTTCTCCCTGGCTTGTGCCACCCAAATATGGTTGCCCATAACTAGGTCTTCCTTATCCCGAAGTTACGGAAGCATTTTGCCGAGTTCCTTCAACATCATTTTCTCAAGCGCCTAGGTATCTCTACCGGTACACGTGTGTCCGTTTGGGGTACGGTCTATAAGGTGGAGCTATTCCTGGGACCACTTCACGGCTAACTCAATCCAATAAGAGTTAACAATTTACGCAATCCGTCACTACCACCAGGCTCAGGAATATTTACATGATTCCCATCGACTACGACTTTCGTCCTCGTCTTAGGAGCCGGCTAACCCTGCGAAGATTAACTTTACGCAGGAACCCTTGTACTCTCGGCGACAGAGTCTTTCACTCTGTTTGTCGTTACTTATGTCAGCATTCGCACTTCTGATACCTCCAAGATCCCTCACGGGTATCTCTTCACAGGCTTACAGAACGTTCCGCTACCAGAAACAAAAGTCCGAAGACTTCTGTCAATCCACAACTTCGGTGTATGGTTTGAGCCCCGTTACATCTTAGGCGCAAAGTCTCTTAATTAGACCGGTGAGCTGTTACGCTATCTTTAAAGGATGGCTGCTTCTAAGCCAACCTCCCGGCTGTTTTGGAGTCTTCACATCCTTTCACACTTAACCATAACTTCGGGACCTTAATTGGTGGTCTGGGTTGTTTCCCTCTCGACGATGGACGTTAGCATTCACCGTCTGTCTGCTGAGGAACAATTTTGAGTATTCGGAGTTTTATTAGGTTTAGTAAGAATTTCTTCCCCCTAGCCTATTTAGTGCTCTACCCCTCAAAATCTATATCTCAACGCACTACCTAAATAGTTTTCGCGGAAAACCAGCTATCTCCGAGTTTGATTGGCCTTTCACCCCTAGCAACAAGTCATCCAAAGACTTTTCAACGTCAACTGGTTCGGTCCTCCAGCAAGTATTACCTTGCCTTCAACCTGCTCATAGCTAGATCACTCGGTTTCGGGTTCTAATCCATGTAACTAATCGCCCTATTAAGACTCGCTTTCGCTACGCCTACACCTAAACGGCTTAAGCTTGCTACATAAATTAAGTCACTGACCCATTATACAAAAGGTACGTCGTCACCCACATGGGGCTTCGACAGTTTGTAAGCATACAGTTTCAGGATCTATTTCACTCCCCTAATAGGGGTTCTTTTCACCTTTCCCTCACGGTACTAGTTCACTATCGGTCACTGAAGAGTATTTAGGCTTAGAGGGTGGTCCCCCTATCTTCAAACAGGATTTCACGTGTCCCGCCTTACTCGAGAACTTTAATTGCTTTTACCTATACGGGACTATCACCCTCTATGGTTAACCTTTCCAGGTTATTCTAGTTGTACAAAAAAAGTTACTGGCCTGTTCCGCGTTCGCTCGCCACTACTAACGGAATCTCAATTGATTTCTTTTCCTCTAGGTACTTAGATGTTTCAGTTCCCTAGGTTATCTCCTTACACCTATGTATTCAGTGCAAGGTAACTCTTAAAGAGTTGGGTTTTCCCATTCGGAAATTTCCGGATCAAAGCCTACAAACAGCTCCCCGAAACTTATCGCAGTTTATCACGTCCTTCATCGACTTTCAGTGCCAAGGCATCCACTATATGCTCTTAAACGCTTGATTTATGCACAGAAAAAATTTTTCTGTGTATTCAAAAAATTATAAATAATTTTTTGTGATTATGAATTTTTAAATTGTAAGAACAAATAAATTTGTTCCTACGGATATAAAAAAAATATTTTCTTCAAATTAACAATGTATAAAAATTTCTCTAAGTTTGGTGGAGGATAGCGGGATCGAACCGCTGACCTCCTGAATGCAAATCAGGCGCTCTCCCAGCTGAGCTAATCCCCCAACTAAAAAATAATGGTGGGCCGAGAAAGACTCGAACTTTCGACCCCACCCTTATCAAGGGTGTGCTCTAACCAACTGAGCTACCGGCCCATGACATTACATTTAGGCTCTCCAATGATTATTAAGTAATAATCTACTAGAGATAAGTGGAAGAGAAACGAGGACGGTCATATTTGTCTATGTTAAGTGAAAACTAAAAAACAAGTTTTTAGTTATCCTTAGAAAGGAGGTAATCCAGCCGCAGGTTCCCCTACGGCTACCTTGTTACGACTTCACCCCAGTTACTGATTTAACCGTAGTCAAGCATTTCCCGAGGGTTAATAACTTGCCTTAAGGTAAAACCAATTTCCATGGTGTGACGGGCGGTGTGTACAAGACCCGGGAACGTATTCACCGTGGCACGCTGATCCACGATTACTAGCGATTCCAGCTTCATGCACTCGAGTTGCAGAGTGCAATCCGAACTGAGGTAAGTTTTTGAGTTTGGCTAAGCATCGCTGCTCGGCATCTCATTGTACTTACCATTGTAGCACGTGTGTAGCCCAACCCGTAAGGGCCATGAGGACTTGACGTCATCCCCACCTTCCTCCTGTTTATCACAGGCAGTTCTATTAGAGTGCCCAGCATAACCGATGGCAACTAAAAGTAGGGGTTGCGCTCGTTGCGGGACTTAACCCAACATCTCACGACACGAGCTGACGACAGCCATGCAGCACCTGTGTTTTGTCCAGCCGAACTGAAGAAACTAATCTCTTAGTTTCGCGACAAACATGTCAAGGGTTGGTAAGGTTCTGCGCGTTGCTTCGAATTAAACCACATGCTCCACCGCTTGTGCGGGTCCCCGTCAATTCATTTGAGTTTTAACCTTGCGGTCGTACTCCCCAGGCGGATTATTTAACGCGTTAGCTATAATACAGAGAAATAATTCCCCACATTTAATAATCATCGTTTATGGTATGGACTACGAGGGTATCTAATCCTCTTCGCTACCCATACTTTCGTATCTCAGCGTCAGTAATGATCCAGAAAGCCGCCTTCGCAACTGGTGTTCTACATAATATCTACGAATTTCACCTCTACACTATGTATTCCGCTTTCCTCTATCATACTCCAGCTAAATAGTTTTAATTGCAGTTCCAAAGTTAAGCTTTGGGCTTTCACAATTAACTTATCTAGCCGCCTACATACTCTTTACGCCCAGTAATTCCGAACTACGCTAGGTCCCTTCGTATTACCGCGGCTGCTGGCACGAAGTTAGCCGGACCTTATTCTTCGGGTACAGTCATTATCTTTCCCGACAAAAGAGCTTTACAACCCAAAGGCCTTCTTCACTCACGCGGCATCGCTGCATCAGGCTTCGCCCATTGTGCAAGATTCCCCACTGCTGCTCCCGTAGAGTCTGGGCCGTATCTCAGTCCCAGTGTGGCTGATCATCCTCTCAATCAGCTATTGAT
>FUWD012894971.1_pt1 | contig 10961 bp, 17 predicted proteins | sample 1063281 | NCBI WGS metagenome assembly FUWD01 (sample SAMEA79048168, study PRJEB19326) | metagenome | biome: marine
TAAGGGATAGCTATACATGCCTTTAGCTTACAGATGTGCTTAGCCTTTAGCTTAAGGTGTGCATCTGCATAGTGCTCTGTGACAGTAAGGTGATCAGCCTTAAACATAATAGCTAGTATGCTACTGATATATCCTTTAGGTTTGTTAATAGCTATAGTTTCAATCAGCTTAGTATCACGTACTGTGAGCTTTAACTGTGCAGTGTATGTAAAGCCATCTAGCTCTATAGTTTCTACCACAGGATACTCAGTCTTAGGCTGCTCATTAAAGGCCTTTACAATCTCTATAAAATCAGCCACATCATAGTCATAGAACTCACTCTCAGGGATGCCTAGACTAACAAAGATTTGCAGGTGTCTATCAATGTTATCTATCTCTTTGTTATTAGATATCTCAGTGATATTCTCAAACTGTTCAATAGTTAGCTCATCTAATGTGTGGGGTATTTCTCTTCCTAAAATTGTTATCATATTTTAATTTTTGAACAAATATACAAATAATATAATATAGGTATGGCGAAAGATGATTTACCTGTTTACAAAATTACTATAGATCCTGCTTATGCAGAAAATGGTGAGGACTTAGGTATAGAGATGATAGCTTTTACAGCTAAACCTGCTATAAAGGTAATGGGTATGGCTTTTAATTCTCAGGCTAAGCCTATGATATTTACAGATAATGTAAAGTATCGTATAGTAGCACCTGCTCTTATCCCTATGGAGATATACAGAAAGGATGATGATGATAAAGAGTACTATGTATCTTTTAGTAAAGAAGAGATAGAGAAAATTCATGCAAAGTTTATGCAGGATATGAGTAACAAGGACCTCTTTAACCTAGAGCATAATGCTGATAACAAGGTACCTGCCTATGTACTTGAGGCATGGGTGGTAGATACACCCCTACTAGATAAGGCATACTCTTCATTTGGCATAGAAGTACCTGAAGGCACTCTAATGGTTACAGCTCAGGTCACTGATAAAGATTACTATGATGAGCTAGTAAAAGAAGGACAGGTAGGCTTTAGTGTTGAAGGATACTTAGGCATGAAATTAAAAGAGCAACAATTAAAACAAACATATATGAACAAATTACCTGATGGAGAGCACACTATCGAAAATAAAATCTATGTTGTAAAAGACGGAGAGATTACTGAGATACGTGATGTTGAAAAAGTGGAGGCCTCAGAAGAGGTATCCTTAGACGAAACTGTAGTAGAAGAGGAAGTAGTAGAAGATACAATGGCTGTAGATCCTGCACTAGATGCTGAAGCTGTATTAGAAATTGTAAGACCTATGCTTGAGGAGAAAATTAATGAGATACTTGAAATGATAGCTGAGATTAAAGCTGCACATGAAGAGTTACTTAACCCTGAAGAGGTAGTAGAAGTAGAAGCTACAACTGCAGTAAGCAATGCACAGAAATTATCAATGTTTAACAAATTTAACAATCAATAACTAAAAAAAAAAATAGAGAAAATTAAAATTTGACTTAGTAGTCAACCCAAGTGCTGAACTAGCACCCAATGCTGAAGCGTTTTACGCTCAGGCTTATTTGACATCTGATATTGTAGATAACTTTCGTACTCTACCAGGTGTAAAATACAAAACTAAATTAGGAACTGTAACTTTTGGCTCACCACTAGCAGCTTCTAACTGTGGATTTGCAGCATCTACAGATCAATTAACTTCAGTAGAAATAGATGTATGTGCTTTGAGCAGCATGACAGAGATTTGTCAATTTGATTTGGAGCAGTCTTTTGTATCTTTACAAATGGCAAAAGGATCTAACAGTGATTTCTCTGTAGCATCTTTTATGAATTTTTACTGGTCTGAGTTAGCAAATGCTATCAATGGTAACATTGAAGAGTTAAGATGGCAAGGTGATACAAGTGTACCTGGTCCACTTGATTTGTGTGATGGTTATGAGGTGAAATTAACTGCAGCTTTATCAGGAGTAGTACCTTACACTATGACTGTACCTGTTCTACCTGCTGTATATACATTTGCCGATTTATTAATTGATATTCAAGGTGCATTTGCTTTAGTACCTGCTACTATTGCTAACAGAACTTCTGACTTACGTATCTACATGCCTACTAATTTAGTAAACATCTACCGATTAGGTGTAGCACAAGGTAACACTAATGCTTTTATCACACAGGATTTATCTTTATCTTACTTAGGTATCAAAATCGTACTTTGCCCAGGGATGAGTAACACTACACTTTGTATTACTTTGAAGGATAACTTAATCTATGCCTTTGATGCTGAAGGTGATCCATCTGACTTAAGAGCTATCAATCTACGTGATACAGTAGCTGAGCCAGTTATCCGAACTAGAGCAGATATGAAGATAGGCTTTAGCTTTGTTAACCCAGGTGATATTGTTTACGGAAATTAATACTAACTCATAAGGGGGGGCAACCCCCTTTATATAAAACTTAAAAAATATGCCTATAACTTGTACAGCCTTAGAAGGCATCGCAAAAAATTGCGACAACAACAGTGGTGGTATCTATGGTATATGGTTTACACCACAAGATAACATCTCTACAATAACTGAAAATATAGTATATCCTGATTATCAGATAACAGCTATAACACTAACTGCTCCTTTAGTGCTTTTTGAAAATTTCTTTGTAAGACGTAACACATCTAACTACACAGAAGAGACAGCAGTGGATTTAATAAATGGCTCTACTTTTGTTACTCAGACTATAAACTCAGTATTTCACAGACGTGAAGCTGCTAAGTCTAATGCACTTAAGATACTAGGCTCAGGACAACAGTACCTAGCAGCTGTAGTGTTAGATGCTAATGGCAAATACTGGTACTTCCCATTTATGCAGCTTACTGCTACAGGTGAAGGATCAGGTACAGCACGTGCAGATGGCTCTAAATATACTGTTACCACAGTAGCTGAGAATGAGAATTTAGCCGTAGAGGTTATCTTAGCAGGTGGATCTGCTGCTTACACTGCTTTAGGTTTAGTTTAATCTACTGCCTCTCTATTAAATTAGCCCTGCATATTGTGGGGCTTTTTTTATTTGTGAACATTTGAAAATGAACATATAATATAGGTATGATATACATTGAGCAAGGGGTAGTTAATCAAGTGGTGCTTACCTTAACAGAAGTCACTACTGTACCCACCCCTCACTATCTATTTGCTTTTACTAATGAGTTTAATACACTAGCTTCTACTCAGCTATTTACTACTGCTGATACTAGCCTTTACCCTGAGAGATACAATCTCTTTACAATTAATGAGCCTGTAGATATTACTTTATTACAAGGGCAGTTTATTTATCAGATTTATGAGAGCTCAGTACCCTATGTACTACCTTTAACTATTGCACAATCTACAGGTGTGGTGATAGAAGAGGGTAGGATGGTGGTAGATGGGCCAGTAGGAACTTCAATATACGATTAACTATGGCATGGTATAATTTATTTAAGAAAGCAAGCACTGCACCTGAAATGGTGGAAGGCTATCAGTCATTCTCTACACCCTTTGGTACAGTAGGTAATGGTGATTTATCCCTGCCCTATGTTAATGGTAGGTATGACTATAACAAGTGGGTGAGATTTGGTACAGATAACCTATACCCTCAGCTACTTAATCAAATGTATTTCTCTAGCCCTTTACATGGTGCTATTGTAGACTACAAAACTAATGCAGTAATAGGTGGTGGATATTCTCTTAAAACTGATAAACTAACTATACCTGAGAAACTACAGCTATACACTTTTGAACGTAGGATAGGACTTAAACACACTGTTAAGGCAGTGACTAAGCAACTCATAGTACACAATAGAATTTATTTTAAGCTATCATTTAATGAAGATAAGAAACTTGTAAGGGTAGAGAATGTATCACCTGACAAAGTAAGAGTAGGTAGAGATAAAGTAATATACTACCTATGTGATGATTGGAGTACTAGCATAGAGATAAGAGAGATTAAAGCATACAATGTTACCTGTACTGATACTGAACAGCTATACTGCTATGAGATTAAGTCACTAGGGCAAGATTACTACTCACTACCACAGTACACTGCAGCCCTTAACTTTGCCTTCCTTAGTGGTGAGCTTAGCTACTTTGCTAAAAGTAATATCCAAAATAGTATCTTCCCTTCCTTTGCTATGATGTTCCCTAAGAGACCACAGTCTGAAGAGGAGAAGCACATGATTAAAGAGACTATAGATAGAATGAAAGGGGCTGCAAATGCAGGTAAAGCTGTTGCGTTCTTTGCTAACTCTGCTGAGCAGTTACCTAAAATAGAAAGTTTACCTACTAATGGTAATGATAAACTATTTCAGGAGGCCTCACAGCTTAACACAGAGCAGATTTGCTTTGCTCACACTATAGACCCTATCTTAATGGGAGTTAGGACCACAGGGAGCCTAGGAGGAGGTGCAGATATTAAGCAGGCCTATGTCATATTTGAAAAAAATGTAGTATCTGAGCTTAGAGGATGTGTAGAGCATATCTTTAATGAGTTATTAACAATAGCCAAGGCTCCTGCAGATTTCAGTATTAATAACTTTCAGATAATAGATGAGAATATAGTAGAGCTTGAGGCAGATACTTCTAGGATTAACAATTTAATCAGTGCTATGCACCCTACTATAGCTCAAAAAATACTAGATAACATGACAGCTGATGAGATAAGAGCTCTAGCTGATTTACCACCACTTACTAATACCCCTGTATAATGCTATACTTCATAACAGAAACCTACCTTAAAGTTAATACTCCTATAACTGCGAATGTGGATGTAACAGATGTAACACCATACATAGCTACTCAGGCAGCCTTAAGGATACAGCCTATTTTAGGCACCACTTTCTATAACTATATGCTAACTCAGTACAATGCTCAGACGCTTACACCTGATGAGATAGATCTAGTAGAATTTATACAGCCAGTGATAGCGTGGAGGAGTGCTGAGGATGCTGTTTTTGGACTTACCTACCAACTTAAAAACAAAGGGCTACAAACACAATCAGGTGACTACTCAGCTAGTGTATCACGTAATGAGGTAGCATTTGGTATGGAGCACTATGCACAGAAAGCTAGCTTCTTTGAGCAGAGACTTATCAGATGGTTACTAACTAACAAGGCACTATTTCCTCAGTTTATATCTACCACTAACATGGATACTGACTTAAGGCCTATGTTTAATAACTGCAGCTGTATCACTCAATGGCAAACAACTTGCACTGGTATGTGTGGTAACTTCAGAGAGAATGGCTATAACAACTCTATATTGATACTCTAATGAAGGCACAACTTATTATTTTATTAACAAGTATTCAACAAAAAATAGTTCAACTATTAGCAGTTATCATGTCATTCTTTTTACCTATCTCAGGGATACTCTTTTTAATTGCTTTTGCAATACTGGTGGATACTTTCACAGGGATATGGAAGAGTAGAAAGTTAAAAATTTCTATCACTTCACGTAAACTTAGTGCTATTATTTCTAAGTTATTTTTATATGAGATAGCATGTATTCTTACTTACCTTATAGATTTTTTTATCTTAAATGATATAATTTTACAATTTTTTAGTGTGCCTTTAATGCTCACAAAGATACTATCTCTAGTGCTTGTAAGCATAGAGGTAATGAGTATTAGTGAAAATTACAAGGCAGTGAAAGGTATTGATTTGTGGCAGGCATTAAAAAATTTACTAAGTAGAGCAAAAACAATTAAACAGGATATAGATGGATTTAGACATAGCAAAGATAGTACAGGTACCCCTTGACAAAAACCAATACTTCCAAGAGATACACCCCAAGTCACAGATATACCTTCACCACACAGCAGGTGGGCCTAGTGGCATAGCTGTAGCAAAGTTCTTTAACAGTAAGCCAGGTACAGTAGCCACTGCCTTCTGCATCAGTGCTAGTGGTGCTATAGTACAGTGCTTTAGTTCTAAACATTGGGCCTATCACTTAGGGCTAGATAAAAAAGTATTTGCTGATCAGGTAATAAGCTACAGAAGTTTAGATAAGACCTCTATAGGTATAGAGATTTGTAACTATGGACCACTTACTAAAAGAAATGGCTTCTACTATAACTATGTAGGGGGGAAGGTAGACTATACTCAGCTCACAGTATTAGATACAAAGTACAAAGGGCATATCTATTGGCAGTCATATACAGATGCTCAGATAGAAAGCACTCGGCAGCTGCTAGTCTACCTGTGTGATACATACGATATACCTCGCACCTACTTTGCTAGTATTTTTGATATAGATAAGAGAGCTCTAAGGGGTGAGAAGGGTATCTTTACCCACAATAGTGTACGCAAAGATAAGAGTGACATCTACCCATGCCCTAGAATGATTGAAATGCTACAGAACTTATGAGATACATCATACCAATTATAGCACTATGCCTCTTAGGCTCCTGCTCAAGTGCAAAGAAAGCACAATACCACTATAATAAAGCACTTAAACATGGGCTAAAGTTAGTAACTCACAGCGATACTATCAGAATTACTGCCTTAGATAGCTTTGCTGTTATTAAAAATGATACTATAGTGTGGGAGAAGTTTATCACCACTAAAGATACCATCATTCAGTTTAATAATATCTATGTTCCTAAGACCAGGTGGCAAACTAGAATAGAATATCGCTACAAAACTAAGATACTTAAGCAGGATGTGCTGAAATATAAGTACATATACAAAGATGGTAAAATGAAAAAAGCTAAGACTAATTGGATGCTGTTTGTATATGGGCTTATAGCAGGCTTTGTGATAAGTTTTGTGCTCAGAATACTTGACAAACTATACAACCCCTTAAGATGATTAGACATGCAAAAAATATACATGAGTTACATATAGATGGTAGCCATGCTAGAATAGCTATGCTTAGTGATTTGCACTGGGATAACCCTAAATGTGATAGAGTAATGCTTAAGAAACACCTTGACTACTGCTTAACAGAGCAGATACCTGTCATGGTTAATGGTGATTTCTTTTGTCTTATGCAGGGTAAAGGTGATAAAAGAGCTAATAAGTCTGATATTAGACCTGAGCACAATAATGCTAAGTACCTTGATAGCATAGTAGAGACTGCTGTAGAGTGGTTTATGCCCTATGCTAGTATCATTAGGCTAATAGGATATGGTAACCATGAAACTGCTATAATCAAATGGCAAGAGACTGATATACTACAAAGATTTGTGGACCTGCTTAACATTAAAAGTGGTGCTAACATACAAGTAGGAGGGTATGGTGGGTGGCTAATAGTAAGAAATATGATAGGTACAGTAAGCACTAGCACTAAAATTAAGTATTTTCATGGATCAGGTGGTGGTGGGGTAGTTACCAAAGGTGCTATCAATTTAACCAGGGCACTAGAACTGTATGAAGGGTTTGATGTGTTTACAATGGGGCACATCCATGAGAACAGCTGTAGAAATGATGTACGTGATACAGTAGATCACCAAGCAGGTAATGGCTACACTCACAAACAGAAGCAACTACACCTAATGCTTACAGGTACATACAAAGAAGAGTATGGAGAAGGTAGCTATGGGTGGCATGTTGAACGTGGTGCTCCTATTAAGCCTCTAGGTGGTAGGATACTTACTATAAAAGTTGAGAGATCTAGCCAAAAGAGCTGTAAATATGTAGATAGTCACAAATTTAATATGTAATTTTGTACTAGGTTTAATTGGTTAAGAAGCCCTCTATTAGTGGTTTGGTAGGGGGCTTTGTTATTAATTAACAATTTATTGTTAATAAGTTATTGAAAAAAGAACTGAACAGTATATTGTAAGTAGGTATATTTGCTTCACTAACCAATTAAAACAAACCACAATGACAAAACAAGAAAAAGAGATTATTATCTCGTATCAGCAAGAGCTCTATTCAGAAGCTCAAGAAACTCAAGAATTATTTGGATATGATGATCCTGCAGCTAAGAGGCTATACAGCCAGTGGTATGTGATAGGTGAGCTACTTGAAAAATTAGAAGCACAATGATGTACAGCCCTGAGATTAACTATGTGAGGCCATGTGAGGCTCATGTAGAATGGTGGGATGAGGATGGTAGCACTTGCTACATAAGTGAGTACATTATTAACTTCTTAGCCTATGACGAAGTAGATGCCATGTATATGACTAGCACAAAACAGTATATGTATGATGATAAATTAGCATATCAGCCCACTGAACTAGAACTAGAATTTTGTAACGCATTAGTAACTAACACTGCTCAAAACAACCCTGAAGAGTGGGGATATTCTGAGTGGACTAAACAAGATAGCGATGACTACTTTAACGAAAGATGATAACATATACATACCTACCACATACAGCCTTAAAAGGAAGATGTTATGGTGGAGAGAGCAGAGCTTTGAAGATGATAAAGGTGGTAGCTTTGACTTAGAGCTGTACCTTGACTACTTAAGTGAGCAGGATTTTAACCCTCCTACAGATGTTTAAGCTACTATACTACATAGGTGATAAGCTCATAGAGAGCTATCACTTCCCATCTATGCAACTAGCAAGGTGGAAGCAGAGCCAACTGAGAAAGCAAGGCAGTCACAATAATGGTCACTTCAAAATAGAGAAAGTATGAAAATGTATAGAGTATGGCTAGAGGATAGTGTGGAGCCTGAAGGTGGCTCCTGGTGGTACTGCTACCTAGGTGCTGATGGTAAGCTGCATGATTACATCTTCACAGATGAGCAAGCAGATACTCCTCAGTGGTATATTGATAATGGGTACATAGTAGAAGAGGTATGATAAAACAGAAAATAATAGAGCTCTACCCACATCACACCACAAAGTACATAGCTGAGCTTCTAGGAGTAAGTATAAGTAAGGTATATAATACTGCATGGGCTGCTAACGTAAAGAAGTCACCTCAGCAACTTAAGAAGCCTGAAAGTGGTAGGTTTATAGTGCCTAATGTAGCTGCTCAGTTTAAGCCAGGGCACACCCCTCACAATAAGGGTAAGCAAATGCCTCAAGAGATATATCAGAAAGTAAGAGGTACTATGTTTCCTAAAGGACATAGGCCTATGAATTGGAAGCCTAATGGTACAATAAGCTATAGACCTGAGAAATGTGGTAGATCCTACGCTTACATCAAGCTAAGTGATAGTAAGTGGCAACTGTACAGCAGATATGTGTATGAAGCTAATCATGGGGTAATACCTAGAGGGCATATAGTAATACACATAGATGGTAACAATACTAACCATGATATAAGTAACTTAAAAGCAATTACCATGAAGGAAAACATGCTACGTAATACCATCCACAGATACCCTGAAGAGATACAGCAACTAATTAAATTAACCAGTAAACTTAAAAACAAAACCAATGGCACACAACAAACTAAGTGATCTACGTGATCATATCTTTATGGCCCTAGAGAGGCTATCAGATGAAACCCTAACACCTGAACAGATAACTGCTGAAGTAGAGAAGTCTAAGGCAATAGCTCAGCTGAGTTCTGCTATCATATCTTCTGCTAAGGTAGAGATAGACTTCATTAATGCTACAGGAGTGCTTGAGAGCCAGTCTGAGCTCTTTAAGTCAGTAACCCAAAACAAACTAACATGACAAACCTAGAAATAGTACAGGAGTACATAGTAAAGTACAAACTACAAGAGCACTCAAAATATCAGCACCTGGTCTATATGAGGTATTACTTGTACAATGTTCTGTACAAAGATGGCATGGGCTTATCTGCTATAGGTAGAGTATTTAATAGAACTCATGCAACTATTTACAATGGCCTAAAGAAGCATGACGATTACCTTAGCTACAAGGATAAGGTATATATTCTTTATACAGCTGATTTATCTAGTAAATTTGTTAAAAAGCAAAAGATTAAACCCTTGAAGGATATGGTGTTAGAACTTTCTAGCATGGAGCAAGTTGAGTATCTTCAGACCATGATTACTAACAATTATTTATGACGATATGACGCTACGCTATAGGGGCTCTTTGAGAGTTTTTACAAAAAGTGTAGGGGCACAAGGTTTTTCTAGCGTCACACCGACATGAAATGTGCTGATAGCTATACCTACACTACTTATTAGACAATGTCAATAACTTTATTTGCGACATTATTACCAATTTAACGACATTATTATTACCTTTACGACATTATGAATATATCAGTATTTAAGTCTCTACTTCAATCTAAAGAGACTCCCTTTACACAAACTGCCCTAGAGGTATATTACAGGATAAAAGAAGGATACCCTGAATTAATACAAAAGATAGATACTATTAGGTCCTTAGATAAGGGCCATGAGGAGTATGATAAGACTAAAAAGTCCTTAAGGGCTATAATGTTTAATGGCACCTTCAGTGAACGTAATGATAATGGCCTTATACAGCACTCAGGGCTTTGTATTACTGATTTTGATGATTACCCTAACCTAGAAGTAATGGAAGCTGAACGTGCTAAGCTAATAAGCTCACCATACACTTACATGCTATTTACTTCTCCTAGTGGTTATGGGCTCAAATGTGTGATTAAGATACCTGCTTGTGATAAAGCTGAGCACAAAAGAAGATTTAAGGCCTACCAACAGCACATAGATAGTGGGTACTTTGATCCTAGTAGTGCTAATGTAAGCAGGGTATGTTTTGAAAGCTATGATCCTGGTGCCTATATTAATATCAAGGCCTTAGAGTACACTGATATTACACAGGATGCAGGCTTTAGCTCATTTGAGAAGGTACCAGTGCTATCTATTACTAATGATGATAAGATAATAGGGCTGATAATGAAGTTTAATTTTGGTGATTTTAGAGGTGGTAGGAATAATTGGATATTTAAGGTAGCTTCCTGCTTCTGTGAGTATGGTATAGATATTACCACTGCTAAAAATTACCTAACACAATATGCTGAAGATGGCTTTACTGAGAATGAAATAAGAATAGCTGTAGGAAGTGGATATAAGAAAGCCCTC
>FUWD013024155.1_pt1 | contig 10961 bp, 15 predicted proteins | sample 1063281 | NCBI WGS metagenome assembly FUWD01 (sample SAMEA79048168, study PRJEB19326) | metagenome | biome: marine
ACACCCGTAAGCTCATTAACAACCATATGGCATAGCTTTTTCAAATGAAAACCTTCTGATGCAATTCTCCGAATTTGAAGGTAAAACAATTTGCTTAATTCAGGTTAAAGCTTCGACAACCCCTGTATTTTTAAAAACTAAAAACAAACAGGGAAATGATATTGAAAAGTTTTATGTACGTTCGGGAAATGCTTCTCAGGAAATTTCATCTATGAAAGAAGTTAATGAGTACATCAAGGTTAGATTTTAAAGACAAAAAAAATTATAAACTTATTTTTATAATATGAGTTGGCTAATATTTTGGATTGCCATTTACTTACTGGTTGTAATTGTATTATCGTTACGCCACATTAAATCAAACGATCTGGAGCAATATCTGGTTAATAACCGCAACACACGAACTTTACCACTGGTATTTACTGTGTTGGCCACATTTGTTGGAGGAGGAACATCAATTGGGCTAATGGCGCTGGGTTACGAATCAGGGTTTGCGGCAGTGGCTATTGGAGTAGCCTATGTAATAGGTTTTGGTATTATGTGGAAATATGCCGGGAAAATCCGTAATTATGGAGCTAAAAATAATATCTATAGCTTTCCTCATTTTCTTAATCACACATACACTACAGTAGAAGAAAAGAACTTTTCAAAAATATTTTCGGCTACTGTTAGTGGAGTTAATATTTTCATATTCTTTTTTATTCTTGCAGCACAATTTGTTGCAATGGCAAGCCTCCTAAAATATTCATTTGAGATAGGCTATACAACTGCAGCAATCATCTCTGCATTTATAATAATTGCCTATACAGCTATTGCCGGGTTATCAGGAGTTATTATAACTGATACTATTCAGTTTATTGCAATTGTAATTATGATAGTATTGATTTTTATACCGGGTATATTAACTGACACAGAAATGTTTAGCAAATTAAACGAACTGCCGCGTGAAATGCTTAACGGTACACAATTAGGTATTGTATTTCTGGTTGGTACGCCAATTTTCCTATCATGGTCGGTGCTGGCGCGAATGGATATATGGCAGAGGATACTGGCAGCAAAAGATGATAAAGTTGCGCGCAAAGTAAGCCTTTGGTCAGGATTGGGTATGCTCCCATTTTATATAATTTTTCCAATGGTTGGTATGGCCATCAGGTTAGTTATTGACTACGAAATTACACCAGATGAGACTGCCGGAGTAGCATACTTATTTATTGATAGGCATAGTGGCGGCTTTTTGATGGCTTTCGCTATTGTAGGGTTGCTTTCAGCATTGATGTCGTCGGGAGACAGTTTTTTAAATATTATTTCCATTTCTGCCGTTAAAGACTTTGTTGGCTGGGGTAGCTCTAAACCAACTACACCCAAGAAGGCACATACAATGATCAAAATAGCCACTTTTGTATTTGGTATTATAGCATTATTCACAGCATTGGTTTTTCCTAATATTGTCGATCTAATGGTAGTAGGTATTTCAACAATAACCATTTTTGCTCCCATTACTTTGTTTGCACTTATAAAGAAAAATGCCTTCGCTTATCGAAAAGCTGTAATAATAAGTTTGCTTGTGGCCTTCTTTGTGAATCTTTTCTTCTTTATTCTGGGAATAGTTTATCCGGAAAGCTTTAATCCCAAATCATCATTTGTACCGGCAATTATTATTGAAACAATAGTTTTATTAATTGGGATGAAATTTACAAAGACTATTAAATCTGTAACTAAAAACAACTAGAATTGTTATGAGCCTCAATATCTTTTCCGACGAATATTTTATGAAAGAAGCACTTAAACAGGCTAACCTTGCATTTGAAATTGATGAAGTTCCGGTAGGTGCAGTAATTGTATGTGATAATCAGGTAATAGCAAGAGCACATAACCTAACCGAAACACTAACAGATGTAACAGCTCATGCCGAAATGCAAGCATTTACATCTGCAACCGATTTTATTGGCGGTAAATATCTGCCAGAATGCACTCTCTATGTAACACTTGAACCTTGTGTTATGTGTGCTGGAGCATCTTTCTGGACACAAATTGGTAGAATTGTTTTTGGTGCTTACGATAAGAAGCGTGGGTATTCTATAATTAGCAAATCAATTACTCATCCCGAAACAAAAATAACTGGTGGAGTAATGGAAAAAGAATGTGGAGAATTAATAAGCACATTTTTTGATAAAAAAGAAAACTCAAGAAGTAAACTGGCAATTATATGTTAATTCTACAAGAACATACTGTTCCTGCCAACCTCCCAAAAATTCGTCTTCTGGATTATGTATTGTTAATTTTTAGCACTATACCATCGCGTAGTGGTATGAAAAAAGTAATTAAAAGTGGGTCGATATTAGTGGATGGAGAAATAGGGCATGCCAGTAGTTGGGTATCGGAAGGTCAGAAAATTTCTTTAGTAGATTTAGAAAACAAACCGCCCAAACCTTTGAACATAAATCTGGAAATAATTTTCGAAGATGAACATATCGCCGTAATTAACAAACCGGCAGGTATTGAAGTAAGTGGTAACAAGTATTACACAATTCAAAATGCACTAGTTGCATCCATAAAGCCATCTATAGAGCTCGATGCATTAAAGTGGCCACGTCCGGTTCACCGTCTTGACATGCCTACGTCAGGGTTGCTTTTAGTAGCAAAAACAGCTACCGCACTTATGAACATAGGACAACAATTTGAAAAACGTCTAGTGCAAAAAAAATACCTGGCTATCGTAGCAGGCAATTTATCGGGTTCAGGAGAGATAAAATCACCCATTGAAGACCAAGAAGCCCAAACTCAATACAGGGTTGTCAGTAATTGTCATTCATTAAAAACAAATTGGTTATCACTGGTGGAGCTATTTCCACATACCGGACGTACTCATCAGTTGCGTATTCATATGGCTAATTATGGATATCCAATAGTAGGTGACAGACTTTACGGTAGTGGTCCCTTGTTAAGGGGTAAAGGTTTGTTTTTATCAGCAGTTGCTATTTCTTTTACTCATCCAAAATCTAACAAGCCTATAGAAATTCGCATTAGCCAACCAAAAAAATTTGACACTTTCCTTAACAAAGAAGAACATAGGTGGAATAGTTACAACAAAAACGATCCAAAATAATTGACCTCACAATTATATTAATTACCTAAAAACAAAAAAACCTGATAAACAGGTTTTCGAGTTAACTGATTTATAAAATGGCGACAGCAAACTTTCACTTGGCCACTGACGCTCTAATTTGGCAAAGAAATATTTTCTTTGTTTTATGCTACAAAAATAACGTTTACACTAATCACTAATGTTAACTAATCATTAAATTTGAAATTAACTTTTAACTATTTAAAAAGCTTAACTTTTATAGCTGCAGGCCCCTTATGCCCCATCTCAACTTCATAGTTAACAATATTTCCTTCTTTTATTTCCTCAATAACATTATTCACATGTACAAAAACACTTTCTTTTGTCTCCATATCTTTAATAAAGCCAAATCCTTTAGACTCATTAAAAAAGGATACAATTCCCTTTCTTACAGGATCAAAATCTTCAACAGAATCGCGATTAGGCACCCCAATTTCAATATCTTCTAATTTAACACCTTTCTTCTTTACATTAGGATCAGGAGGAGTAGAAGTCAGCATTCCATGTTCATCAACATATGCAATCATATCGTCCAGACCTACCTTTTTTTCAGTTTCTTTTCTGGCCTAATTTTCTTTTCTTTCTCTTTTCGCTTCTTCTCTTTTTTATTCCTTACCTCCTTTTTACCAAAGGTCTCTTGTGATCTTCCCATAAATTTATTTTAATTTATTAATATTCTTTCTTTGGTCTGGCCTCATTAACAACCATTTCGCGGCTTTTTAACTGTTTGCCATTAAGTTCTTTTAAAGCTTGTCCAGCTTCATCATCATTATCCATAGTAATAAAAGCGAAGCCTTTACTTCTGCCACTGAATTTATCAGCAATAATTTTACATGAGCTAACTGCTCCAAATTCTTCAAATTCTGCTTGAAGATCATTTTCATCGACCTTAAAATCAAGGTTTCCTACATAAATATTCATATCTTTTTCATTTAAAATTTCAACAAAGGTACATATTTATTTACAGGGTTTTACAAATTATTTCCCAAAAGTCAGAAACAGCAAACTGGTCAACAAAAAAAATAGTTTTATAAACCTTACATACCTATTGGTATATTCTTAAAAATCTAAATCATAATGAAACTCCTCGCAGCAAGCTGACGAAGTATCTCAATGGAATTTTCATTTTTCAATACGCATCAAGATGCGGGGAACCTGCCTGCCGGCAGGCAGGTAAGACTCATGAGATCCCTCGACTACCGCTCGGGATCAGTTCGGCTATATGATTTTGAAAACCAAAATCAAATTCTCACTGATTTAAAAAAATTATCATAACATATACATAGGGTTACATCTATTCTATTTCCATACATAAATACTTAATTTCGATGTAATCATCGGTGCCATACTTTGAACCTTCACGACCAAATCCACTTTCTTTTATTCCACCAAAAGGTGCTATGGTGGTAGATATCATACCGGTATTGATACCAACTATTCCATATTCAAGAGCTTCAGCAACTCTCCATATTTGAGAGTTATTATTTCCATAGAAATAAGAAGCCAACCCAAATGGTGTATCATTTGCTTTTTGAATTACTTCCTCCTCTGTTTCAAATTTAAAAACAGGCGCAATTGGTCCAAAAATTTCTTCATTAAATACCCTCATATCAATATTTACATCCGATAGTATGGTAGGATGAAATATCCCTGAGTTTTTCTCAAGCCTTTTTCCTCCACAAACTATTTTAGCACCATTATCAACTGCCTCTTCTACAAGACCTTCTACAAACTTAACAGCATTTTCATCAATTAACGGTCCTATATTAACACCGGAATCCATACCATTGCCCATTTTAAGTTTGGCAAGCTCCTTCCTTAATTTTTCATTAAACTCATCATAAATCTCTGATTGTACAAACAACCTATTTGAACAAACACATGTTTGTCCTGCATTTCGAAATTTAGAAGCTATGGCTCCCTGTACTGCCTTATCAATATTAGCATCATTAAATACTATAAAAGGTGCATTTCCGCCCAATTCCAAACTCAGTTTCTTAACAGTACCAGCACATTGTGCCATTAAAAGTTTACCCACCTCGGTAGAACCTGTAAATGAAAGTTTTTTAACAATTGGGTTCTCTGTTAATTCCTTTCCAATCACAGAAGCTTTTTTACCATGAACAACATTAATTACTCCCTTTGGTATTCCGGCTTCTTCGGCTAATACTACTAATGCATTTGCCGATAATGGAGTGAATTTAGCAGGTTTTAATACTACTGTACAGCCAACAGCAAGTGCGGGGGCAACCTTTCTGGTGATCATTGAGTTAGGGAAATTCCAGGGAGTAATTGCTGCCACAACACCAATGGGCTGTTTTAATATAACAATTCTCTTATTCGATTCGTGTCCCGGGATAACATCACCATATATTCTACGGGCTTCCTCTGAAAACCATTCTACAAAAGATGCTCCATATTTTATTTCTCCTTTTGCTTCTTCAAAAGGTTTTCCTTGTTCGTAAGTTAGTATTACAGCCAAGTCGTCAATATTCTCCATTTGGAGATCATACCAACGTCGTAATAATTTACTTCTTTGGTCTGCCGAGTAATTTTTCCATACTTTAAAAGCTTCCTGCGCCGCCTCGATGGCTTCCCTGGTTTCTTTCTGGCCACAGTCGGATACTTGCGCTAATAGGCTGTTATCAAACGGATTAAATACATCGAATGTGTTTCCTAAATCAGCGTTTACCCATTTTCCGTTTATGTATGAACTAGCTTTTAATAGCTTATTATTATTTAATTTCATTTTTTCATATTTTAAGATAAAACCGAATTTAATGATTCTTCAAATATAGCCACTGCGTCATCTATTTGTGATTCTGTAACTATCAGTGGAGGAATCCAACGTATTATATTTTTAAATGTTCCACAACTTAGCAAAAGTAAATTTCTTTTCAGGCATTCTTGCAGAACCTTCCCACAAGTATCCCCATCCGGTTTACCATTATCAGGAGTAATTTTATTTAATTTTTCGACTAATTCTATTGTAACAAAAGGAATTACACAATTCATTTGACCAAATAGCAGCTCTGTTGATTGTTCCTGTATTCGCGTTACAACTTTTGGGTGACAATGTCCGGTATTAACCACTCCAATACCTGAAGTAAAATCGATGTATTTATTATTATCTTCATCGTACAAATAGATGCCTTTTCCCTTTACTATCTTTGCTTTGGTTAGATGTGTCCAAACAGGTGATAATAATTCTTTCCCATCCTGAAATAATTCCATGATTATAATATTTTAAATTATTTATTAGAACTTAATAGTTTCCAAAGCTGAGCAGTTGTCTTTGATATTTTTAATTACTATTAAGAGAACTAGCTACATCAATATAAATTATTTGAGTGATCAATGAACCAAAGTTACACATAAATAGGATTTCCGCAATTGTATCAAATAACTAACAAAAGTTTCCTTATGGTTTTTATCTTTTCTGATATATCCTTATGAAATATTATATAGATAGCTATTTCTGTGTAAGTCATATCGCTCAAAAGCAAACTAAAGACTAAAACATATATGTCTGTATAAAATATACGCTTTATATATTTACAATGAGCTCAACACATATCGATTAATCAGTATTATGAGTATGATTCATTAATTTAATATTATAAAAATTATTATTATCTTTGGCATATAACATTATAACCCATAATGTATTATATCATAAAAAATGGACCATGAAATATTTAATTTTAATAACATACTAACTATATCTAACAAAAAAATATGAAAAAGATCAAATTATTGCTATTCGCTCTAATCGTAATTCTTTTTACGACACCCATGTTTTCTCAGGGATTTATTCCACCGGCTAATTCCAATGCTGTTGTTTATTTCGTTAGAGTTTCTAGCTATGGTGGCGCTGTTTCTTTTGAGTACTTTCACAACAAAGAGTTTATCGGTAAATTCAAGGGTAAAAACTATATGCGTTATGAATGTCCTGAAGGTGAACAATTATTATGGGCCTCATCCGAGGATAAGGAGTTCCTTAAATGCGATTTAAAGGCTGGTGAAACATATTTAGTTCTTGTAAACATACAAATGGGTGCTTGGAAAGCCAGAGTTGATTTAGAGCCACTTACAGTAGAAAGTGAAAATTTCGAAAGAGCAAAATCTTTGGTTAACAAAAAAGACTCCCATTGTAACATCTCAGGCAATAATTCAGTCAACTCAAAAGAAACTTGAAAAGAGAGGTTTTGTTGAGAATATAATGGAAAAATATGAAAATGAATGGAAGAATGCTAAGAATACAAAGACAATTAGTCCTGAAATGTACATCCCAAAAGCAAAACTTAAGTAAACAATAAAGCGTTTTAACAACAAAAAGAAGCCCTGTTTATGTGTTGATAAACAGGGCTTTATATTTGTTGATTTGTGGACCCGTGTGGACTATTGCACTTGCTTTCGGTAGATCGTTAAAAAAGTAAGAGTATACATGACTAAAAATGGGATTTATGGTAAATATTAAGGAGAAGCGGCAGACAGGATTAGAAATGTTGAATTTATAATTGTCATGGCAATTATTTATGAGCGTTGCCAACAGCACTTCCTTCTATCCATAAAAAGGTAAATCTGTATTATAGTTATCAGGTTTTTTCTTTTTGGTTTCTGAATTTATTTCAAACAATTCTTCATTAGTCAATCCAAAAGGTATCCCGTTAGAAGTGTATCCCGCTATAAACCCGAAATGCTCATCTCTTTCAATCAGCGATTCCGTATCAGGTTTTCCCTTCTTTAGTCTATTTCCGTGTCGTTTCTCGCTCATCGTATTGTTGAAAAAGGTATATATGTTCAGCTAAATCAAAGGATACTATTCAAATCTTGTCTTCCAATTATTGCCATTATTTCAACTACTCCATTGTTTATTCTGTAAAATATACTATCAGACTCACAAACACAACGCCTATATCCCGTTTTTATATAATCGACCGATTTAAATGAAAAGGGTCGTTGTGCAATAATATCAAAATACTCAAAAAATGAATCAAAGTATTTATCCGCTTGAGTCTCTCCAAACTTTTCGACGCCGTAATGATGAATTCGTATCAAGTCTTCCTTAGCTTCGTTACTTAATCTATATTTGGCCATTAAGTAATGACTTTGATTGTTTTAAAATTTGTTTTTTAGAATCATCAGTAAATCCACTGCTTTCAGATTTATCTAATTTAGATCTAATCCAGTCAATTTGAACTTGCTGGTTTCTAGCCTGTCTAATCAAATCATTGATGAGTTCACTTTTGCTAGAGTATTCTTCGTTATTCACTTGTACTTTTAACCATTCATCATTTGGTTTCGTGAAAGATATACTTTGTCTTGCCATAATATTTAGTTTTGATGCAAAGATACACCAAATATGAATCACATGCAAGTTATTCCGTATTGTTTGCAACGTTTGCGCTCGAATAGTTGCTGCTTGCGAAGCAGTTTCTTGTCAGGTTATACCAGACTTGAAACGGACTGTATATGTTAATTTTAGTCATTAAAATAACAATCTAATCCATCAAGAAATGTAGACTTTCAATATCATTTTTTCCAATGATACAAGTTAAGTCATTAATAGTAATAGAAACTAGTTCCCTGTAACAGCGGAAGTTTTTTAATCGTAATTCAACTAATCTCATAGAATGTCTTTTTTAAAATGAACACCACAGTTAGTATAACCAGTCGTTTTAATGCCGTTTATACATTGTTCTCTGCTGGCTTTTTCATCCGTTTTGTTTTAAGTCAGCATTATTAATATTAGAATAAATGTCAAAATTCCAACTATAGTTGTAAATATTCCCGTTTTTCTTGATTTGGTCCAACCCGATAGGGCAATCATAGTTAGCAAGGACATAATTCCAAAAAGAAGAGTCATTCCACCAACTATGGATGAAATTTTAAAATCTACTTCTGTCACTTTAAAAGGAAATCCATTCGTTGTCATCATTAAGACTTTTGTCATAGCAAATACTGAAACCAAAAAGAAACTAGCGGCTAAGACAGCAGCTTTCATTATATTTCTAGATAAACGAGTGTTTGCATCAGACACCAAAAAATTTGCAATTACCGCAATGGAAAATCCACCTAACAAGGAACTAATTACTATTATTTGTTCAGCAAGCTTATTCCAATATTCAAATGACATTTCTTCCATATTAATTAATCTAGTTATTTAATTACCTTCAATCCTCTCTATGATCCAATTTTGCTTACATAGCGATTTGTATAAGAATAGTAGCCGACTGCGGAACTCAAATCTTTCAATTATTACAAAATTTTATACGGGCTACAATGTTCATATTTACTACTATCTCGGCTATTATTTTTATACTTTGTTATGCTGCGATTTTATTCTTTTAGTATTAATTCACTCCTCTAACTGGATTTTATTATATGCCTTAGCCATGTCTTTCATATCTGCAATATTAAGCTGGTCTTCAAAAAACAAAAACTCACGTTTATTCAGATAGTATTTATCTGTTTGTTTACTTTTTATGTTTTTAAACAAATTTGCAGCTTCGACATACCCTGATTCTTGAAGTATTTTAAAGACTTCAAATGCTCCTGATTTTTTTGGCATATCGTATTCCTCACCATACATTACTGCAAGTACACGCGATATCATGAAGTTTGGCCATTTGATAACAATTTGTTTCTTGTACTCTTTCGTATTTCTTAAAGCAACAATAAAAACGGTGTCTTTTTCAATTCTTTGGGTGTGACTTCCAAACCCATTTATGCTACCATCTAAACTATTAGAGCGGATCTTTTTGAAACCTTTACCATAAGGAACATTCTGATAATGCCAGCCATATTTATTAAAAAATAGGTCTTTCGATTTTTCATTTAATAGCTTATTTGAATAAAGGGCTTTATCAAATAAATACAGATCGTAAACAGTTGACAGTAGATGCCCATAACCAAAAACAAATGACATGTCGAGAAACGATGCTTTTTCGAAGCCTGTAAAATAGTTATAATTGTACCCAATAGCACTGTTTTCAATAGGTTGTGCAGTTATATCGCCTAATGTATTTTTCATCCCAGCTGGTTTACATATCTTTTCTTGTAATAACTCTTCGTAGGATTTGCCACTTACATTCTCTATAATCAAACCAAGTAAGGCGTATCCAAAATTGCTATATTCATTTCCCCTTCCAGGCTGGAAAACAATGTCCTGTTCTACAATGCAATTAAATAATCTATCATGTGGGTAATATTCCTTTTCAATATCTATCAAATTTGGAATTCTTGACTCTCCAGTAATTCCGGCAGTATGTGTTAAAAGTTGATGGATGGTAATATTCTCTCCTTTTTCTTTTGGAAATCCAGGTAAATAGTTTACAAGTTTTCCGTCCAACTCCAACTTACCATCTTCCACCAGCTGAAGGATAAGCATGACAGTGAATGGTTTGGTAAAAGAAGCAATCCTGAATTTTGTATCGCAAGTATTCAGAACACTATCTTTAATATTGGCATATCCAAAAGCATTTTTGTAAATGACTTCACCCTTAACTGAAACTAATACAGTTCCTGAAAACTGATCATTTCCATAAAGAGTTTTTATTACTTGATCAATCTCAGATATTTTATCTTTAGAAAATTTAAGTTCAGGCTCATTTTTGAAATTTGCACATCCAAAATGTGAACTTACAAGCAGTAAAGTAAATAGAATTAATATTGGAACATTAATCTTTTTATTTTTCATGTGGAAGTTTTATAATAATTGGTTTTTGTGCTGTGCAACTTTTATTGTGCTACATAATTGCGTGTTTAAAATCTGTAAATAGTTTTATTTTTTTTAATAACTTTATGTATTAGGAGAAACACTAAAAATCCAATTAAT
>FUWD013231035.1_pt1 | contig 10959 bp, 14 predicted proteins | sample 1063281 | NCBI WGS metagenome assembly FUWD01 (sample SAMEA79048168, study PRJEB19326) | metagenome | biome: marine
GTATAACTAAAGTGACTAATACAACTCAAGCTGGTAATCAAACAACTGGTGCTCTCATTGTCTCTGGTGGTCTAGGTGTAGCAGGAAACGTTCATTGTGGTAATTTAACACTAACTGGTAATTTAACTGTCAATGGTAATACAACGGTAATCAATGCAAATAATCTTATAGTTCAAGATCCTATCATCGAACTTGGTAAGGGTAATGCATCTGGTTTGGAACTGGTATAATTATGAATAATCCCCTAACAGATGGGAACAAGGGTAATGTCGCAATCATTTATGATTTCTCTACATCTAACCTTGAAATTGGCCATACCCTACAAGGTGCTACCGATTCCGTTATTGTCATGAATACAGCCAATACAATTCCAGTCAATATAAATGGTACTCTGGGAGTCACGGGTTCGGTCACATCTTCCTCTAAAACAACGGGTACAGTAACCATAGGTGGTGGTTTGGGTGTTGTAGGTGATATTCACGCCACACATGTCAACTTTGAAGATGTTGAAGCTGATAGTGTGACTATTACAGATAACACAACTTCAGACTCAGCAACTACTGGTGCCCTCAAGGTTGTGGGTGGTATCAGTACCCAAGAAAACTTGCATATTGGGGGTGTTTCCAAGGTGTATGGTACTACCAATGCTACTTCGAAGACCACAGGTGCCCTCATTGTTGCTGGTGGTATTGGGGTCAGTGAAGATATTCACGGTAAGAATGTCTTCATTGAGGATGTAGTTTCCAATAGTGTCGTCATCCTTGATACTACCAATGCTACTTCGAAGACCACTGGTGCCCTCATTGTTGCTGGTGGTATTGGGGTCAGTGAAGATATTCACGGTAAGAATGTCTTCATTGAGGATGTAGTTTCTAATAGTGTCGTCATCCTTGACACAACTACTTCCACCTCAGCTACAACAGGTGCCCTCAAGGTTACTGGTGGTATCAGTACCCAAGAAAACTTACATATTGGAGGTGTTTCCAAGGTGTATGGTACTACTAATGCTACTTCTAAAACCACTGGCGCTCTCATAGTTGCTGGTGGTATTGGGGTCAGTGAAGATATTCACGGTAAAAATGTCTTCGTAGAGGACGTCGTCTCCAATAGTGTAGTCATTCTAGATACAACTACTTCAGACTCAGCAACTACTGGTGCACTCAAGGTTGTGGGTGGTATCAGTACCCAAGAAAACTTACATATTGGAGGTGTTTCCAAGGTGTATGGTACTACTAATGCTACTTCTAAAACCACTGGTGCTCTCATAGTTGCTGGTGGTATTGGGGTCAGTGAAGATATTCACGGTAAGAATGTCTTCATCGAGGATGTAGTTTCAAACAGTGTTGTCATCCTTGACACAACTACTTCCACCTCAGCTACAACAGGTGCCCTAAAAGTTGCGGGTGGTATAAGTACCCAAGAAAACTTACATATTGGGGGTGTTTCCAAAGTGTATGGTACTACTAATGCTACTTCTAAAACCACTGGTGCTCTCATAGTTGCTGGTGGTATTGGGGTCAGTGAAAATATTCACGGTAAAAATGTCTTCGTAGAGGACGTCGTATCGAATAGTGTAGTCATTCTAGATACCACTACTTCCACCTCAACTACAACAGGTGCCTTAAAAGTTACAGGTGGTATAAGTACCCAAGAAAACTTACATATTGGAGGTGTTTCCAAAGTGTATGGTACTACTGCATCCGATGGCAAAACCGCGGGTGCCCTAATTGTAGCAGGTGGTGTAGGTATCACGGGTGCCCTGTTCGGTGCCGCCGCCACCCTAGATGGTGTGGTGACCCTAACAAATGACAACTGAATCGACTTCATCAACTACAGGTGCTCTCAAGGTAGCTGGTGGTGTCGGTATTGCGAAGGATGTGTACGTCGGGGAACGCGCCTATGTCACTGGGGGTCTCATTACAAATACTGGGGGTCTGGGACGAAAGACGTACAGTCTATCGAATAGTATGCCTGCGAGTGTATCTCCCACAACAAACATTCACTTTACTTCTAATATATTCCATGCAAAAATTACAGCCACCCTTGTTGATAGAAATGAGCATGTGAGTACAATATTACTCGATGTAAATGGTGGTTCTCAGGCAGGGAGTATCAACTCGGGTAGTAATGTAATTTCAGTGGGTAGTCAAAATATTTTTGGTACAACCGACAATGCTACACCATGGGCGTCAAATGTAACCACTACAGCTAATACTGTTGCGCTATACACTTCAGGAGCTATGACGGTTTCTGGTAATGTCCATGTTTTTGTTGAATATATGTCCCCAACTTCAGGAGGTGGAGTACATGCAATTGCCCATAATGGTGACGCACTAGCTACATTCGGCTACTAATCATTTTCTAACATTTTTCAAACATCATTTTTTTTAGGAGCGTCCCAGACTGCTAAAAAATTTGTGGAGTTATACTAATAAGTTGCACCATGACCAATAATACAACATTTCCGGGAACTCTTACATGTCCCACATCCAGCGTGAGCAACGCTATGACGATGGGTACGACAAAGACATACGTCGTTACAATGACGAATGCCAGTGGTGCTAATAAATTCTATATCGACGGGTACCTCCAAGCATCATTGGTACTACACCAAGGCCAAACCTATATATTCGATCTATCAAGTTCGACTCTCGATGGTCACCCATTTGAATTCTCTACTACAAGTAATGGTTCACACGCTGGTGGTTCTACATACTCCCCAGCCCTACCCACCAGTATAAAAACTACTGGTACGTACGCGAGTAGTCAGAAACGAACATTTGTTGTCGGCACAAACACTCCTATACTTTACTATTACTGTACATCACACAGCGGTATGGGTGGTTATGTGGGCATCTCATCAAAGGCTGAACTCATCGTATCAGGGGGGGCTGAATTCTTAGGAACAGGTACTATAAAACTTCCGAGTGGGACTACATCGCAGAGACCTGTCACCGGAGTTACTGGTATGATCCGTTATAACACTTCAACTGGGTTTATAGAAACGTACACTGAGGAGGGATGGGGGAGTATCGCCCCACCACCTGTGATCACAGGTATTTCTCCTACGAGTGTTGCCGGTGCAAGTACGGCGACGCAGGTATTCACCGTCACAGGAACAGGTTTTGACACGGGTTTATCTATAAAACTCGTAGGTGCTAACGATACCGAATATGTTGTTTTCAATACGACAAGAGTGAGTGGGCAGAGTGCCACATTCAAAATGGGTGCGAGTGGGGCGACTGGTGGCTATGATTTAGCGCAAAGACCTTTTAAAGTTAAAGTCATAGGTGGTGACACTGCCTCAGCGGTGACTTCGACTAGTGTAGCTTCGATTGCTCTGACAGTACCCACAATCACAAATATCTCACCAAATACTTTTGCATCCAGTGCCGTTGGTTCACAGTCCATTACCGTTACTGGTACAAATTTCGATTCTTCAATGACAAGTGGAAATAAAATACAAGTACTTGGTGCGGATGGAAGCACACTTTACAATGTGGACTCTGCAGCGGTTGCGAGCTCGACAAGCATTACTTTTAAACTTGCGGCATCGGGTGGGTCACTCAGTACTGGACAACTTGACAATAGACCCTATAAAGTTAGAGTCACAGATTCTATTGGTATCGCAGTGACCAGTACTCAAACAATTGGTTTTAATGGTATCGCATGGAGTTCACCAGCGTCTGGGGCCACTCTAAGTTACTCCACCTCGGAGAGCATCAGTACCAATCTTGTCGCTACAGATGATCTAGGTGGGACTGATGTAACATTCAGTATCACAAGTGGGAGTGTGGGTGGTCTCAGTTTAGGTTCTGCAACCGCTTCTCCGGCGACTTTTAGTGGCACCGGGTCCTCAGATGGAACCACGAACGTAACATTTAGGGTTACGGATAATGAGTCCGGAACGACCGCAGATAGAACATTCAGTGTCGAGGTGACTTCAGCACTCTTCGCTTTTAGCTCTCATACGTTTACCCACTGTGGGTACACGGGCAGTGACATAACCACCATCAAGACCAACATGCGGAACGCGCGTTATAGGTTAGGTCCTACATTCGCTGAAATGAAAACCGCATATGCTTCAGAGGCATGGGAACTAGATACAGCCCTCTTTAATTCAAATGTAAGGGGGCACCAACGTTGGACGATTCCCAAAGACGGAACGTATCGAATTCAGGCATACGGTGCAATGGGGGGTCAGAACCCCGACCTCCCCTACTTCCGAAACTACGGAAACGCAGGTGCCGCAAAAGGTACGCAGGATTCCCTTCCCCTCGACAGCAGTGGTGCTGTCGCTGGTAAAGGTGGTATAGTTCAGGCAGACTACACCTTTGAAAAGGGTCAAAAACTATTAATACTTGTAGGAGAACAAGGTGGTCAATTCAATGGTGGTTACCATAGCAGTCAACAAAGTTCGACCTCGCCATACAACTACTCCCATAACACTGCAGGTGGTGGTGGTGGTGCTACTTGGGTTCTCGATGGAGGATCCCAAGCCCAAGGCAATAAGGACGCCACCGGCACCCTCAGTGATTTATACATGGTTGCAGGTGGTGGTGGTGCTGATGCCACCGGCTCGAGTAACGTGCAACACGCAGGTGGTGGGAACGCCCCAAATTCCCAAGGTAGCGCCCCTAGTACGAAGGCAAGTGGTGGTTACTTCAATGCTGCTGGTGGTGCTGGATATCAATATGAAGGTCGGACCTATAATTACGACAGCCGAAATTTCGGTGGTCATGGTGGGTATACACCTGCCCAAGGAGGGATGGGTGGCGCTCACCATGAGGGGAACGCCGGAGATGAGGATGGGTTCTCATATGAATACCAGGAGGGTGGATTTGGTGGTGGTGGTTCTTTTAGTAACTCACATGGTGGTGGTGGTGGTGGATATACTGGTGGTCAAGCGACGGGTTACACGGGCAATAGCCAGTACAACACGGGACCACAGTCTCAGGGTGGTACATCATACGTATCGAGCAATACGAACAGAGTTTTCCAAGGTAATAGCAATCTTACCAATGGTCAAGTTATAATAACCTTGCTATAAGTTATTTCATAACAAAATGTGCATAAATATTAGCCGAAATAATTACTCTACCAGATTCTAAAACGGGATTAACCTGATGATAAAGATTTGTAGGAAAAACTAATACACTACCTTCACTTATATCTTTTTTTTCGGATGTTTTAAATCTTGTTTCTATATTACTATATGCACTTACATGATGTGAAGTTGTTTGAATAAATTCAGTCTGATTACTCACGTTTGTATCATTTACTATATAGACTATCGAAAATGCTAATTTAAATGGTTTATTATTAACGTATATGATATTCTGTTCACCACTTTCATGATTATGACAAGTTACTACAGAATTCTCATCATATTTTGAACACCATATATTGTCGATAATGTACGAATCTATATTTATTTTAATTGACGTATCATTTGAATTCAATTCATGTACAGCTTCAGTAAGTGTATCCATTATGACAGAATTTACTAAGTCGTTATTTTTTGAAAAAAAATCGTACATCACTGTATTATTAAACGAACTTTTACCCTTAAATACCGCCTCATAACTTTCAAGAATTTGTGGGTTGTCTTCTATAAAATTTAAAATTTTCCTTTTTATATTTTCATGATTTGGTACTTTTCTCCAGAAAACAAAATTAGATGGAAAATAGAATATACCCATTTACTTATTTATATTCAATTGACCACTTTAAGTAAAAAATTCTTATGGTACAGTATATGCTTGCTCAAGTTATGGAAGTAATGTGCTCGGGTATCCCATATACATCATCCGATGGTACATGGGAGAATGTGGTTATGGCAGACGTAGGGCCGAATGGCCCGTGCGAGTTTCCAAAACCTCCCGATGAAATGTACGAACTTGTACTCTATCAAATACAAAACGTTGAGGCTCTCAAGAAAATGCGCGAGGAGAGGGACGCTCTCCTCGCGCAGAGTGACAAGTATGTTACTATTGATTACCCCCATATTCTTGAAGTTGATAAACAGAATTGGAGTGAATATCGCCGGAACCTCAGGGACATCCCCCTTTCAGCCCGACCCACCCTAGATGCGGATGGAAACCTCATTGATATTGAGTGGCCCGTTACCCCAATTGAAGCCAAGGCGAAGACCGAGGCTTTGTAAAATCATCCGATCCCAGAGCTCGGTGTCCAAGTGCTTCCAACACTTAAAAATAAAGTCTCACTATATTATAAAATGTCTGGTGGTATTGCCCAACTTGTTGCTGTCGGTGCCCAGGATGTGCACCTTGTCGGTCAGCCCGAAGTAAGCTTTTTCAGGTCTACCTACAAGCGTCACACAAACTTTTCCCAAACTGTCGAACGTCAGGTCATCCAGGGCAACGTCGCCAATGGTGGTATGTCCACCGTCCGCTTCGAGCGCAAGGGTGATATGCTCGGGTATGTCTATCTCGTCCCCAATGATGGTACCAAGACCGTCGCTTACTCTCAAGCCAATTGGTTAACAAAGATTGCCAAGGTTGAACTCCTTGTCGGTGGTCAGGTGATTGATGAACAGGATTCCACCTACTCTACCCTGGTTGCGCCCCGTCTTTCTGCGACCACCGCTTCCAAATCACCTTCGGCTGATCTGGTCAACGGCGGTACAGCCTACAGGTTCTACCCCCTCAGGTTTGCTTTCTGTGAGAACTGGCAGACCGCCATCCCTCTCATCTCCCTCCAGTACCATGATGTGGAACTCCGTATCACTTGGGGCTCCGCGGCGGCTACTGACAAGTGGGATGTTTTCACCAACTATGCGTACCTTGACACCGAGGAGCGTGAGGTGTTCGCTGGTCAGCCCCAGAACATGCTCATCACCCAGGTGCAGAAGCGGTTGCCTCCACCAGTAAGATCCAGGAGCTGACTTCAACACCCTGTGAAGTACATCGCCGCTGGTAGCTTCTGCTTTGGAGATTCTCCATGATAACAACAAGCTCAAGCTTCAAATCAATGGTACCGATGTTGCTGATTACAAATTTGCTGATCCCAACTTCTCCACCGTAACTTCGTATTACCATACCACTAACGCATCCCTTGGAACAGCCAAGACTCTGTTCTTCTACCCATTCTGCTTGATGCCGGTAAACTCCAGCCCACTGGTTCTCTGAACTTCTCCCGTCTTGATTCTGCCCGTATCATCAACGATACCTTAGACTCAGACGACAACCTCTATGCCGTAAACTACAATGTGCTTCGCATTGAAAACGGTATGGGTGGTCTCCTCTACTCGAACTAAATCTTCTCCGCATTTATTAAAAGATGTTTTGGACAGTAGTATTTCTCCTTGCCATCGTTTTTGTATTGACGTACGATCCTAACTCCAGGACACTCGAAAAGTTTGTTGGTCAGCCCACGCAACCAACAAGTAAATCATGTGAAAATACGCATTACGAAGCCGTTCAATTTGCCCAGAGCCCGTACGAATGCCCCGCCGTTGGTAAAACCCAAATGGGTGTCGTGATGTAGAAAGCTTAAAAAGAAAATGACATTTCATTTTATAAATGGTTCCCGTAAACAAAGACACTGTATTCATTGTCGCAGCGATTGTTTGTGCAATTGGTATAATTTTCCTGTTTAAAGAGTTAAAAAAGGCTAAGGAGGATATTGATAATTTCAAGAGTTTCTCAGCCCAGGTCGTCCGGCATCTTGCCCCACCCCCAGAACCCGTTGTTGAATCGGTACCAGTTCCTGTACCAGAAAAGAAGCTCGAAAGTGTCGAAGAGGTCGATGAGAAATCCGAAGAATAATCATATCCACTTATTATAACTTGCGAATGCGCAATGAAGAAGTACAAGGCAATCGCAGTACCGGTTAGTTTTATCGATGGGAAACCGAGGTTCTTACGGTGAGAGATTGGAGATTTAAAGATTGGATTTTCGTCACAGGTGGGTGTAGACGAAGAGAGATTTACAATCCTTTAAGATGTGCCTTAAGGGAATTAGAAGAAGAGACCCGGGGTGTGGTCTCATTAAAACAGGGTGAATATACAGAGTTTAAGTTTATACACAAGGAGAGCCCAACGGTCGATCTAGAATATAATGTGTTCATCTTTTTTGTTAATTACAATAGGTCAGAACAACAAACACAAATTCGAAAATTTTATGAAGAAAAACACAAAACACAAATTAAAAAAATGAACAACCAGCCTATCCGTAAAACGCACGACGAAACGACTACATGAGTATGATACTCTCGAAGATTTAACACACGTAAACGGTGGAACTTAATTATTGATAATGTTATCAATAATCCTCAATTCTACGCCTGTGTGAGTTCACACAATAGAAAAACCTTCTCTATTAAATAATGAAGTCCAAGGCTTTTATTTTAAGACAGATTAGTGAATTACTTGACAAGAATAGGGGTCTGTGTGAACAGGAGATTCAACAGTGGATCAAAGATAATGAAAGTAAAACGGTTTACGAACTACTCACTTTTAAAAAAGAAATTTCTCAAACTCAAGAATACCAGAATGTTTCGTGTATGAAGTGGTTTAGAGATGAAGAACAAGAATAAGGTATGTTTAAGAATTGGTACGTTTCCCAGAAATTCAATAATGCTACCAATCTATCACATGTGCTCATGGACGGAGGTAAACTCTCAGTGCCGTTTGATAGATTGAATGAATTTTACGATAAGTATATAGAGTCTGTAAAATCTGGGGAGAAGATTTACGTTGTCGAACAGAAGAGTGAGACCTATAACTTTTTCGTTGATATCGACTACAAAGATGTCGATCCCCTAGGTATTGATGAAATCAACGCTATATCTAAAACTATTTGTGAAACTGTCAAGCTTCATGGTGGTAAAGAATGCCTCGTTTCTGTATCACCACCAAAGAAATCAGGAGACCTCATGAAAACTGGAGTCCACCTGAATTGGCCAGGTTTTGTGGTAGACCAGGGTTCAGCGATTGCACTTCGTGAACACATTCTCGTATCACTTTCTAAATTCAAAGGTGATACAGATTGGAATGAAATTATAGACGCTTCAGTCTATGGAAGTCTTGTTAGAAAGGCAAAGGGGAGTGGGTTCAGAATGCCATGGTCTTACAAAAGGGCAAAGCATGAAGCATGTAATGGTAAGGGCTGTAAAGGGTGTGAACATGGTAAAGTAGACCAATTGGCATACCTACCGATTTTCATTTATACACAGGAACCTTTGTGTACACTCATGAGAATAAGTCAGGAACCAACGGTTAAAATTCTTAAAATGTCGGCGGTGCGAACAGACAAACCCACAACCGTATCAATTGAACCACCTTCAGTAACTATCAAGGTCAAAGAGGGTTCCTTCTCAGAAGACGAGACAAAAGATGAAATATATGATGAGGGATTGAAGAATCGCATCGAAACGTTCGTTCGTAAAAATATGGAGGGACAGGGTGATGCATACATTAATAAAATTTTCAAAATGAGAGATACATTCTTAGTTGGAACAACCTCCAAATACTGTGAAAATTTAAAGAGAAGTCATGGCTCTAATCATGTATGGTTTATCATCAGTGGAAAAATGATTCTTCAGAAGTGTTTCTGTCGATGTGAAACCATCAGGGAGCGCCGTGATGGTTTCTGTAAAGATTTTTGTGGTAGAAGACACCAATTAACGAGTGATATCGTTGAAAGCCTTTACCCTAAAAAGGAGGATATCAGTAAGTGCCCAGAAATCAAAAAGTTTGACGAAAAGCCACCAATTAAACGGATGGAAGTAAAACCAGACCTTGAAAATTATATTAATACCAATATGAAAACAGGGGGGGACACCCGTATCGCGAATATAACTAGAAATGATAAGAATAACACCTTTTTGGTAATGACAACGTCTAAATACTGTGAAACTATCTCAGGTGAACATGAAAATAAGACTATGTCATATGATATCAAGAAAAACAAAATCAAACAGAAATGCCCAGTATGCAAGAAGAGTAAGGCTAGAGAACACCTTTTACCCTCTAAAATAACGAATAAGTTGTTCCCTAAAGATACTTAAACAGAACGGCGCTTAAAGTAATTAAATGGTAGTTAGTACTCGTTCTCGATTTGGTAGGGTTATAAAGAAACCGACTCTTTATGTACCTATAGAAACTGTTTTAGATGACGATTACGCCACAGAAGAACACGAAGACACAGACAGTGAATCAATCATAGACACTGAAGATGAATCTAACTCAGAGGATGAGAGTGATGATGAAGATGCAGATGACAATGGAAATCTTCAAGATTTCGTAGTGGATGACGAAGATGCGAGTGAAGAGTGAGGAAGAATCAGCTTAAAAAAAACAGCAACTATATTAGAAATGGAAACTGATATCGGTAATCCCATTGAGTATAGCCCAAACATGGACCCCCTAATTCAGGAGAAGAATGAAGATAATATTGAAGAGTTGGGACGAGACCAACCATATTATTATCATCCTAGTGAAATGAATTTCCCCCAACAACCACCCCAAACTGGAAAATATGACCCATTTACCGATATTGATAAATCCACATGGATCATTGCATTTGCAGTCTTTCTTTTAGGTTTTTTCATGGGTAAAACCATGCAACCTGTTATCCTCAGGTACACCTAATCATTTACTCAGGTCTCTTATACGAGTCGAAAGTTTGGTGTCAGTATCCTCATACATGTCATTATTAACCCCCTTTTGCGGAAATCCACTCAACCAATGGTCTTCTGCAGTAGTTGAATAAGCAACAAATGTACCAATATCACCGTACCTGGGAGGAATACCATCCCGTCCAAAAAGAATAGGACCTCGGAGAGTATCCTCAACAAATCCATCGGTTGTTGACACTTCAGTCTCTACACCAGTGGAATTAGAACTTGTTTTGTTTTTTAAATTGTACTTTGGTTTAAAAAACAAAATAAAGAACGCCCCGACTAACAATATTGTTATAATTAGACGAAGCATTT
>FUWD013189731.1_pt1 | contig 10955 bp, 14 predicted proteins | sample 1063281 | NCBI WGS metagenome assembly FUWD01 (sample SAMEA79048168, study PRJEB19326) | metagenome | biome: marine
AGCGTTTTGGTTGACGCTGGCGAATTGCTGGTCGAAATCCAACGCGACGCCACAAAGGGCTTGACACACGCAGTGGCTAACATCTTTACAGGTGTGGCTGAGGCGCAAGACCTCGCAGCCGTTGGCATCATTACAGACGCATAATCAATAACCGTTCCACCTTTCCCCCAGAGGCATAATGACACAAGCGATTAAATTAACATCACCAACAGCAGTTCCAACAGCAGTTGACAAACCGACAGGGCTTCCAGTCCGTCGGGGCGTTCGTCCTGCGTTACCTTTCGTCTATGCGGTATACCCGCGCGGCTGGGAGTTTGTCGAGGATTTCGGCTTTCTTCCACAGTTGCGCAAGATAATCGCAAAGCCTGGTTGTAACGGTGTTGGCTCTGATGGTCGTTTATCTAAGCCGCTGGCGTCTGTCGTTGAGAAAGGCGGAACGGTGGTATCTCCCGAGGATTCACGCCTCGGAGAATACCAACATTACGTGCGAGCGTATGATACAGAATTCGGCGGCAAATGGTTTGTTGATTTCTGCCAAACTGCAACGGTGCTTCCTACGGGTGAGATTCTGTGGGGAGTTACCGAGCCCGACGCGTGGGACAAATTCCGCGCGCACATTCGCGACGCTGGTATAGTGCCGCCGATGCTCGCGGAGATCTACGAATCTATGATGGTTTTTGAACGTATGAACCTTGATCAATTAGCCGACACGGTACACGGTAACCCACGCGCACAAATGAAATACGACGCGCTCGAAAAGAAAATAGCGAACATGGAAAAGACGTGGAACGCTGCGCGCGATGAGATGATCGCAAAGACCAAACCAAAAGCGATTAAAGCAAAAAAGGTTAAGGTGATGAAATGAGCCGCGAAGCAGTCGACCGCATGACCAAACAGATCATAAAGTCAAACAATGGTCGCGTATCACCAGAACAGGCAAAACGGATCGCCGTTAAAGCCGCAGTCAAGCACGAACGCGACAGCGCGCGACGGGGTAAAAAATAATGGCTACTAGATATTCGGCACGATTCGAGGGCGTCACGCTAATCGAGCGCGACGCGGCCAACGTCGTGTCGGTATCTATCGAGCGCGCAAACGCTGCGCCCACTATATCAGCTGCGACGTTTTCGCTAATTGACCCAAACGGAACCGCAGTAATTGACGCGCAAACGGCGACGATTGCGGGCGGTGTTGTCTCTTATACCATCGGCTCCACCGTATTAGCAGACGAGGAATACGGCCAACGCTGGTTGGTTAAATTCGCGGTCACAATCGGCGGCGCTGTGTATACTTATTACAACGACGCTGCGGTATGTCTCGCGAGGTTATCACCGCCTATCACGCACGACGACATAACAGCGCGCCACGGTGACATCGAAAACCTATTACCAACGGGCACGACCTCCACACAAGCATATATAGACGCGGCTTGGATTGAAATAACGGGCGACCTTTACAGCGACGCCGTCCCGTTCTGGACGCTGCGCACTGTAAGCGCATTACGCCAACCGCTGATCCTGTTGGCGCTCACTTTGATTTTTCAGAGACTTTTCAACGCTGGTTGATGCGTCGGACAAATACGAAATACTCTCCGACAAGTACGAAAAACAAGCGGCGGTCGCGTTGAGCAAGTTGCGCGGATTCTTTGACCGTGGAGAGGTTGACACGCTCGATGGAGAGCGCAAACCGACCGCAGGATTGATCCAACTTTCGGCGAGCCGCAGGCGGCAATATTGACACCCGCAGCCGCTCTTACCGCTACGATTGCGCGACTCCAAACCGTTAGCGGTTTAGACGAGGCGCGATCTCCTCTTGGTGTTCGGAACGCGTCAGCGTCTCGGATCGATAGGTCGTTTTCTGTTCGTCTTGGGGGACTAGCGTTGTCCGATGGCGGCGGTAGAGGGCGAGTAGATGCGCGTGGCCTTAGGGTCGCGCAGCGGCTACGCGTTGAGCTTGGCCACCAACTAAAGCCAAGCGCGGGCGCATCAGCACCCACGCAAGCACTGACAGACCTACACGCAGCAATCAAGGCGCTACACGTACCAGACACGACATTAACGCGCGAGGGTTACGTAGTGATCGCTGGCATTTCGTCCGAGTACGTCGGGAGCGGCGCGTATATCGTGCAGACTATCGACATTGATTTACAGTATTATCTCGCGCTGGTGTAATCATGGGCGCGGTGTCTGTTGATATTAAATTAAAATCCATTGACCGTTACATACGGTTAAAGCATGGACAACCGCGCGCGTTGACCTTTGACGAGCGTTTTGTGCTGATTAAATTTGCCGACCTTATACAACAAGCAATCCGCGACCGTTGGCCAGTTGATACGGGAACCAGTCGCGACCGTTGGCAGGTTTGGAGCGTACCAACAGCGGGCGATATTGCGATCATGATTGAAAATCCTATGTTCTACGCTGAGTACGTCCACGACGGACTATGGGAACGCTTGATCCCTGCGGTATGGAACGCAGTAAAAGGCGAGGCAATCAACGCGCTAAAAAAAGAAATAGACAAGACCGAAAGGCGATTGGAAGCAGGGCGCGGCGTACCAATTATTGAACTATTAAAGGCGCTGGCATGAGCGACGGCGTAGCGGTCGATATTGTGACGTCGGTAGATTTACGTGACCTAGAATCGCGATTAACTGGCGAGGTTTTGCGCGTGTTTGATAAAAACGGGCGCGACATGAAAACGGCAATCATTAAACGCTGGCGCGGTTGGAAATACAAAGGGCGCGATATGCGAACGGTTGGCCGTTCTTCTGCGGGTTGGGGTTACGAAGTGCAAGCGACAACGGGCCGTCGTGAATTAATATTTTTTAATAATGCGCGCGGTTATTACACCAACAAACCCTACGCGGCGTATGTCGCCAGGCGAAAAGGCGCGACGCCAGAATGGTTGATCATGCGCGATATGTTGATCCGTGAACAGTTACCCAAGATGATCAAAGAGGTCACAGAGGCACTCGCCAAGGGTATGCAGCACGGGCCAGCGAAACGAGTTAGAGAGAACAAGCAAACCAGTTATACAAGACTATCTATAGAGGGGTGAGTTATGGCAGCATCAGTAGTACCAAAGATCATGCGGGACGGTACGATCACCGTCATTTCTGGCGGCGGTTCGCCCGTTACTTATACCGTAGCATACGAGGACGGCGACTTCTCTTTCAGTAAAGAGAAAGACGCGCGGATCGTTATTCGCGACCGTGGCGCAATCGTTGGCGTTCGTAGAGGTGAAAGTCCCGTAATTACGGGTTCGTTTACCGTACATCAGCGCGATTTCACAGACGGATCGGCGCTAACGCTCGTTGATATGCTGGACAAAACGGGCGCGGCTTCTGGTCACACTTCTACAGGTTCGGGCGCATATGAGGATTTTATGGTCGATTTCAAACTCGAAATTGAGGGTGACGACCATAACGACACCGCAGACGGATCCGCGACGTTCTCCAAGTGCATAGCCAGTTGGGACTTTAGTGAGGGAACGCCTAATAAAATCAGCGTTTCTTTCGAGTGTTTCGGTGGAATTACATTCACTGGCCAACCATAGGATAAATGAAAAATGAAGATAGACGAAACCCCCGTCAATTTACCAAAATCATTTACAACGCGGATCGACTTGTTGACGGCTTGGGGAGATTCTCCAAACCGCCAACAGTTGGCGAGACTTTGCGCCGCTACGGTTGCTCTGTGTCTCGACATCGGCAAACCTGCGCCGAAGTATAACACCGCAACGGGCGACGTTATGGCATACGGCGCGGCGGCGCTTGATTGGTTAGTTGGTCAAGGCATCACACCCACCGCGATTTACAAGCGCGGGCCGTTACTCGTTGAGGATTTATCCGAATCTATCCCGACAGAATCGGAGGTAGACGACAAGGCGGCGGGTTTTCCAGACGGGGAGGGCTCGACCAAGTAGCGTTAGCAATCGGGCGCGAATGGTCAAAAACTCCCCTTTGGTTTTATTCACTACCGCACGACGAACAGATCGCACTTATGGCCGATTACACGTTGAGACACGAAGCAGACGACGCCGCAGCGAAAAGGAAGCGAAGACGTTATAACAAAATGAGAGGGGGCGCAAATGGCGATTAATGGCGGTGACGTTAAATTTAGTTTTACGGGCGATTCGTCCGACCTAAACAGCGCACTGGCTAAAGCGTCCAAGAATCTCGACGGGTTGACGGTTGCGGGACAAGGTGCAGCCAACAAGTTATCGCGCGATCTTGTCAAATCGTCAAAGGCTGCGTCGGATTCCTTTGCTAGTACAACGGGCCAAACAAAGAGCCTAACTGGCGCGATGTCGTCGCTTGGACACATTCTCCACAGTATCGCTCTTCCTCGTTCTGGTCTATCTATGGTCTCCAATAAAATGATCGAGTTCGGTGGTGCTGGTCGTACCCTTATGGGTACGCTCGGAAGAATGCACCCAATCTTACTCGCGGCGACAGGTGCGGCCGCTGCGGTTGGTGGCGCTTACGTTTTATTGAAAGAGGACACCGAGGCCGCAGAGAAAGCCGCCGAAAGGCTCGCAGAACAGCAGTTAAAAGTTAACCAGGCGATGGCAAAAGGAAAAGACGCACTATTCGCGGCGCGTTCCGATTTGGCCGCGTTGTCTGGCGCGTTTACCGAATCTGAAATAGCCATGTTCAAAGCAACTCAGCAAGCGAACGGGGCATATGCGCCAGCAATTGCGACGCTATCAGAAGAGATCGAAGCCGCAACCAAAGAAGAAGCGCGATTGTTGAAAGTGATCACCGACAAAGGGATCACGATGGAGGACGACAAGCAGCGCCACCTAGACGCGCAGAAAGTCACGCAAGACTTACGCGATCAACGGTCGCAATTAAGGGACGAAGAAGAAGAATTGGCGGCGACGTTAAACGCGACCGCAGAAAGAAAAGCAGAGATCGCCGCACAAGAAGCAGCAGAAGCGGCAGAAGAGAAAGCGCGCGACGAGGCCAGGCGGCGCAGATTAAAAGCGCAATCCGACGCACTAAAGGAAGCCGCTGATCGCACTAAAGATCTACAAAAAGCAAATGAGGAAATGGGCGAAAGCTCAGTAAAAACGTGGTCAGAAATTGGCGAGGCTTGGGCCGCTTTGCAAGATCGCCAAAGAAAAGAAATGCAAGAAATGCAAGACGCAGAGCGCGACGCGTTCCACCAGCGCCTAGGATATTTCGGCGATTTTATAGACGCGTCGGGCGACCTTGCGGAGGGACTAACCGCGCGCTTAGGCGCGAGCGCAGAACAGCAAGCGCTGGCGGCGTATATAGTAAGCAAAGCAAGCGCGCTAAGTCAGATCGCAATTTCAACAATAGTAGCGTCAGCAAAGGTAACAGAACAAACAGGCATCGGCGCAGCGGTTGCCGTTCCTGCGGTTGTCGCGTTGGGCGCGATGCAAGCGGCGGCGGTTCTAGCGGAACCACCGCCCAAGTTCCACAGTGGTGGCATGATTGCGCCAGACGAGCGCATGATAACAGCGCAGACAGGCGAGGCGGTTTTGTCTCGTTCTGGTGTTGCCGCAGCTGGTGGCGCGTCTGGTGTTAATGCCTTGAATCGCGGCGGTGGTGGTCGCGAAATTGTCGTAGTCAATCAATACCGTCACCGCGTTTTTGATTCGTTTATAATGGACAATCTACGCCGTACGGGTTCACCGTTAGCGGCTGCAATTAGCGCAACGGGTAGCAAAGCGGGGATAGCATGAGCGCAGAAACGCCAGCAAAGTTTAGAGCGTTGATCGTACCAGATACGCGGGCGTCGTTGCTTGCGTCTGAATCAACATACACGCAAGCCGATCCCGTTGTCGGTACGCCCGAAAAGGTAAGCGGCCAAACGTCGTTAGCGTTGTCGGCTAGTGGAACGGTCGCAGTATCGGAAAATATCGTATTACAAGCGGCATCGAGCGGCGGGCGCGGTGGCGCTGGTTTTCTTTGGCAAAATACAGGTGATGCGAAATTCAGAGGATACAATGGGCCGTCAATGGTTCAATCTTGGCAATCCCTGGCATACTTCGACGGCAGCGGCTCGCCTCACTCAGTAAGCGACCCACAAGCGGTCACAATGCCCAACGGAACGGTAGTTGTCGCGTTTGAGCGTAGGACGGGCGTAGGGCGCGAGGTCGTGACGCGCAAGTATACACCGTCAACCGATACATGGAGCAGCGCCACAATCGTATATCAGACGACAGCGACCGCCGCGATTCTGCGCCCAACTATGGTCGTTTTGCCGTCGCGTCGTTTGCTTTTGTTCCATTGGGTGATCGCTTCTGGCATCTATAATATTCGCTGTCATTACTCGGTCAATAGCGGGGCTAGTTGGTCGCTCGCATCGCGCGGCGTATTAGACGAAACGATAGCAATTGCAACGCATACCGTCGGACGACTTAGAGCTGTTTATTCTGGCATCGGGATCGCGATGGCCGCAGAGTTGGACGGCAACAAGATCCGACAATTCTACTCGACCGACTTTGGGGCCACCTTTACAACGATCTCCGACCAACTGACGTCTAGTTACTGCCACGACCTCGTAGATCTAGACGGCTCGCTCGGTATGATTACGCTTCCAACGGGAGCCAACGCCTCCGCTAAACTTCGGATCGTTGGCTCAATTACTGAACCCGTTAAAGATGTCGAAGTCATCGCAATTCCTACGGGCGATTTTGGGCACACTGGCAGCGATGAACAAGACATAGCGTCGTGGGTTGATGACGACGGCTCGTTGTTTGTTGTCGGTCGTTTGGTAAATGCGAGTGATAAAGTGATCGGCCTATGGTCGCCAGCACCGTATACGAGCTGGTCGTACTTGGGCGAATCAGCAACAGGCATCAGCGGAACAAAGACGGGTCTAATAATCGACACGACAACGGCGAACGTCTACCCGCGATACCTTACGGCAACATCTAGCGGCGGTCGTGCGATGTTGTTTCATTCGTGGAGCGCGTCGGGTTCTGCTTTTGACGACTCTTTGGCCGTGGCTTGTCTTGGTGGTTGGTCGTCTGTGCCGTTGGGTTCTGTCGATGATAGTTTAGACGCAGATCAAACGGGCGGGTTTACCGCTTGTTATTTCCCGTATGATTTGCCAAACACTGGCAGCGTCTGGACCGCAGCGGGCGCGGGTACGGCTGCGCTTGCGTCTGGCAAATTGCAGTTATTACTTAACGGCTCATCGAATTATCGGTATTATACCAAAGCGCCGTCGGGCGCGTTTGCTGATGGTTTATTGTTTGCCGCAACGGTTGCAGTTACAGCGGGCGGCGTGACGACATCAGCGCGCGCAGGTATACAACTAAGGGTCGCGGACGGCTCATCGGAGATCCATTTAGAGCTAAGGCTATCAACAAGCGCGATCCTAGCATACGACAAAAACGCAGGCGGCACGGGTGCGCCGTTTGGTTCTGCTATGAGCGTGGATACCACGGGCGGCGTTGATATTCTCGTCTACATGAAAGACACAACCGCGCGCGTTTATTACAAGGTAGCCAACAGTAGCGAGGACCAAGAATACATCGCGGGGCCGTCTGGCGCTATTACTAAAAAAACATCGGGCGCAGCCGCTGCAAATAGAGTGCGCTTTGGCCGTATCGTCGCCAATGCTGCCACATCAATGACCATCACCAAAATACAATACACGATGGGCACGTATGTAACAGAACCAGCAAACGCGACCGCAGATCAACGCGGGCGCGCTTTCCCGTCATACGTTGCGGGCGGTGTCAGTGCAGACCAAACAGGCGTAGCATATGCGGGCGACATTCACAAGATACCAATTGAATACGACTACGCACTAACGCGCGCGCTTCCGTTAGCTTCTCCACCGTCGCCGCGTATTGCTTGGCGTTCTACTGACGAAACAGAAGCAACAATAGCGGTCCTATTCTCTAACGCTAAAGCAAACGTAACCGACTTAGGCGGCGATATGCTTGGTGTACATCTTGAGGGAATAAACTGGGCATCGGGTAAAGTGCAAGGATACAACGGCTCCGCATGGGTAGACCTCGCAACGATTGACACCGCCGCAGATTACGACGGGCTAACGTTTACAAGGCTAGGAAACGCAATCACGCCTGGTTCGTCCAACGCCAATTTTTGGTCTGATAGGCACGAGTGGAGCGGCTCGCGCTTTAAGTTTACGCCGCCGTCTGGTGGTAAATGTCGCGTCATTAACACTAACGCGTCGGGCGATTGGTACAACGCAGCAACGGGCAAACACGCTACGCTCTTTCTTGATGACGTAGCAAACACCGATCCCGCGTCTGGTTCTACTGGTGAAATATGGCCAAGCCGCGCAACAATACTGATTCCGCTTGCAGGTAATAATTATTCCGCTATCCGCGTTCTAATTAGCGCCAACCAAGGCACAGCGGAGGGCTACTACGAGATCGGCCAAATGGTCGTCGGGCCCTGTTTTGATGCTTGCGGATTCTTACTCTTGGGGGCGCTCGATTGAAACGCAAACAGGAACAACGCTACAAACAGCGCCCGACAGAATAGACCGCGCAAGCGTAGACGCACCAGCGAGACGCGTCATAGAATTTGGCTGGACTGATGGCGTAGACCAAACAGACGTCGGCGACATTGTCGCGACAGGTTCGGCAACGTCTGGCGCTCTACCACTCGCAGCGCGCGGCGAAACAATACACGCGATAGAGGGCGCAATAAGAGCAAGCGACGGACCACGCCGCGCGCTGGTCTACTTGCCCAACGTGTCAAGGATTCCAGCAAGCGCCACCGCAACGATTACACGACGCGAGGCTACCGTATTAGTTCGCGCCGTATCAGACATTCGCCGCGATACTGTAGTAGGTGAGGAGTTAAGCACAGAGCTTGCGCGGTTGTCGTCTGTCGTACTTGAGGAAATAGTCTAATGATTGAAGTTCGGATCAATTACGCGTCGCGGGTGTTTTCGTTCCCAGACCGCGCGGTAGATGTCGAAGATATAGCCGACATAATGTCGCGCACTTCTACGGGCCGATCTGTCTCGTTTTCTAATTTGCTTTTTCCTGTAGATGTCGCCGCGCTTGTAAATGCTGGCCATGACCTCTCACGCGCTACTGGTGAAGTTTTCGTAGACGGAACGATCATAATGTCGGGCATGGTATCGGAACCCGAATACGGGCGCGCTGGTGAGCCAGTATCGCTAACGATTACAGATGATCCATACAATGATCGCGGAATCTTTCCCGATAAAGTAGTGCCAGAAATGAACGCAGGGTATAACGACGACACCGACGCGGGATCTACTGTGCCTTTTGTGTTTGGTCGTCCTGCGCTATGGTTAGACAAAAACGGCGACGTACAAAGCCGCGCGGGTTCTCCTGCGCTAATCAGTCAAAGATATTCTGGCGAAAATTACGTGCTAATGGTCGGCGATGCGCCCGTAGACGGACTCACGCACGTTGGCATCATTGACAGTAAGGGCAAGCGCGAGCGGTTCCCGTTATTGTCGTCTGGTTGGGACGGTGGGATTCCACAATGTACAATCGGCGGCGGCGCTGCGTCTGTCATTGGAACAGATGACGACGACGCACCGTATTATGTCGATTACCAAAAGTATTCCACGACGCCGCAGGCGTTAGGGCGCGACGGTCGCGCGGGTGAGTTAATCGCCTATTTGTTATCTAAATCAACGTTAACGGTTGATTGGGGACGACTAGACGCGGCGCGGGGGTTGTTGAACCGCTTTTTATTGGCTGGTTATTTCGATTCGCCCGCGTCGCCGTGGCAGTTGATAAACGACCATTTCAATCCAATTTTGCCTATTTCGTGGGTGTCTGGCGGTGAGGGTATTTACCCGATTGCGTGGGACTTGAGCGCAGAACCAACAGCGCGAATCGTAAACGAAAACCGCGTTTCGTCTGTTACATACGAGGGCGACACGGGCGACGTTGTTAACCAAGTTGTGTTTAAGTATACACGCGCAGCGCATAACGGCACATACAGACAACAAACAACCGTCCAAGATGATCAGTCGGTCGCCTATTACGGGTTGCGCTCTAGAGGTCATCAAATGCGACGTTTGCAGCGACAAAGAGACAGCGCACCGAATCGCGCGGCATATACTCGCAACGCGCGCCTGGGTGCATCGTTCGGTATCTTACGAGATGGAGAACCCGCCCGCCGTAGGTTCTTTGGTGACAGTAACCGACGACGATTTAGACACTAACTAACCACGACGCAATCGTGCGCGGTGTTACGCACAGCAATAAAAACGCGGCGCGTGTTGACGTGTTATTAATTACAAAAGGGGAATAACAATGACTGCGGAACAATGGATCGACCTAGCAACAGGCAACGGTGGCGCGTTGGTCGTCTTGATTGGTGTTGTTGTTACCGCTTATAGGTACATGATAAACCACGCACTCCCAGCGCAGGAAAAACGGTGGAGCGTTATGATGGCGTCACACGAAGAAGATCGGAGCGTATTCCGCGAGGCGCTTTCCACACTTGCGGGCCGCGTTGATGCGGTCCATTCTGATATAAAAGAAATAAAAGAGAGGATTTAATATGTTAAAAATTGAAAGTATAAGCGACTTTTGGGAATTACTAACAAAAGCGGTCGAGTTAGCCGAATCGCTTTGGTCAGCATATCAGGGCGCGGGCGAGGATAAAAAGGCGTGGGTTGTTGAGTTGGTCAATAGTAAAGTAGACGTGCCATACATTCCCGAAATGATAGAAGCCGAGTTTATCGGGCTATTGGTTGATCTTGCGGTTGAGTTGGTGATCAATAAATAATGCCGAGCTTGCCCAAATGGGCCGCCGACCCCAACGGCGAGATCCCGCAGAAGTATAAACGACTTTTGGCAACGTTTGCCGATTGCCGCGCCGAGATACGCGCGGGTCGTATGCTTAAAAAGGATTTCCAAGCACTAGCGCGCGAGCGTTTAGGGCTTGGCGGCGGCGCTAGTAATGTTCTTTATCGTCTTATGCGAAACAGAGAAGAACAAGCACC
>FUWD013187479.1_pt1 | contig 10953 bp, 21 predicted proteins | sample 1063281 | NCBI WGS metagenome assembly FUWD01 (sample SAMEA79048168, study PRJEB19326) | metagenome | biome: marine
TGTTTAGAGACATGGGTGCCAGGCACCCATGGTACAGTACTACGTCGAAGCTAACTGCCCTCAATCAGAGCTCCGTAGATTGCTGTATTACTAGAAACCATTGAGTTGGTTTCGGACCCTGGCAGAGTTGTGCCCGATCATCAATGTGCCCTCGTTGATGTAAGCATTAACTTTCCAGGGTTTCTTTTTGATCTTTTTGCCAAATTCCGGTTGACATCTGAACACGCAGACCGTATAATGTATATAACAATTAAGCAATAGAGGGCAAACGATATGATAAAAGTATACCAAGTAAACAGCACAGAGCACAAAGCGATGTATCCAGAGACACCATTTACGTATGGCCTGGGCAAGTTCGATCCAATTAAGAACATAGACAAGTACGAACACGTCGCTGACCTAGATGTAGCAGACTTGAACGAGGCTTTCCAAGTAGGCAACATAGGTCCAGAGTCTAAGTACACAAGGTACAAGCCTATGCACAGCGTAAGCGTAGGGGACATCCTTGTAGAGGATAACAAGGTTAGTATTGTAGCCAATTGTGGGTTTGACGTCCTGGACGTCACAATGTGTTAGAGTTCTTACCAACACTTAAGGTCATGGGAATCATCACAGTTGGTGCATGGGTCCTGTGGCTTATAAAAGAGGACAACGACGATGATCCAAAAGCGAGATAGTATCATGGACGACATTACACACAATAAGGGTGCTACTGGTCTAAGGATCACACGCACCATACCGCTGGACATGGACGTACCAGCTATGCGTAGAGACGTTAGCGACCGCTCTAATGTACAGTGGCTCCTACGCAACTTAGCTGTACGCAACAGCGAACACCCACAGTTTGAAGCTGTACAAAAGAAGCTGAAGTCTTTAATGGGTGCATTTAAATCATAAAATTCGAAGGCAGAAATTTGTTTCTGCCAATGGGGAGGGGTGTAAGGTTCCCCGGCCGAGACAGAAAATAAAAAAAATTATTTTCAGGTCGGGGGGCTTTATATAACAAAACTGAATAGCTAATTTGATCGCGGGCAGGGGTAAAATCACCACCTCAAAAGCATAAGTACTTCTCTTAAAAAAATCGTAGCCCAATTTTTTAGCTTGTAAGACTCATTTGGGGACAAAAGCCTTTTGTATTCGCCTTATTATGAGTTATGTAAGCAAAATACGGATAAGTAAACATACAAGAGCTATTCATATAACAGCAACGGGGGGTCGCTTCAGCTCTGCTGAAAGACTCTATTTTAACTGCTTAATTATAATGAATAGCACGGGTGCTAGGAGAGAATCAGAATTCTCGATTCCCTTCATAACAAGTACCATATAACATTCAAATCAACAGCATCCGTAGAGGTAGAAATGTTTCTACCAATTATAGGAGGTTTACTATGCCATGGAAATGGATTTTAATTTTAGTTGTTGCTTTAGCTATAGGTTTTGGTGCAGTAGTTTATAACCCTATTAGTAATAGTGGAACAAAAGCTGAAAGCAATACCAAAATAGCTAATTGAATAGGGGTCGCTTCAGCTTTGCTGAAAGACTCTTCGTATATATTGAGGGTTTAAGTAATGTTTAATTTAGAAGACAAGAATGTTACTAATACGTGTAAGTGGTGTTTGGTTATGTTAGTATTAATATGTATAGCCATTCCGCTTATACTATTAGTAATAAACAGCTTTGGACTTGTCAATCTATACAGCGTTACACCAACCCCATAAGCAGTAGATAGGATAACGACAGTTGTTCCTATGTAGTACTGTAATGGTGGTTTAAACAGCGTTAGAGCGTTTTGTAGCAACGATTGTACACAAGTAGTACATAATTGCTTATATGACTTTTAAGAGTCATTTAGGGGTGTTTTATAGCTGTTTAAGGTGCGTTAAAGCTATGCTGATTTTAGGGGTAGAGCTTTAACAAAAAGGCCAGATCGGAGGTACATTTTTGCGTAACCGCAAGTGCTACGCACTAGTAAAATTAGCTTACCGATTCTCGGCTATCTAGCGAAATGCGGGGGACCGCTTCGCGGCTTTTACAAAGGAGAGGGCTTATGTTTGACCAAGCAATTGGTTGGATTAAGAAGATGACTGAAGCAGGTGTTTCATTACTTGCTTTAGCTATTATATTACAGATTATGTTTGGTAAAGCTGTACCGTTTATAGGTGGTGATGTAATTGGTAACATCACTGCTATAGTTGGTACATTGGGCGGACAGGGACTAGTTGGACTTGCTTCAGTTGGTGTCATATATGCTATCTTTACCCGCAAATAACTAGCGAGATGCTAGTCTGAGAGATTACGGTAAGGTGCCTTCGGGCACCTTTACTTAAAGGGATATTATGGGATTAGAATTAATGTTAATATTTGCAGTAGCCCCAGCAGTTGTATATACAGTTGGTGGGATAATATATTACTTGTTTTAAAGGAGCCTATCATGACTCAAGTAGATTTATGGTTAGGAGTATTTGGAATCGTTGTTGTTATTATGTGCTATAAATTGGTGCAGTATTACCGATGAGTACACTTAAACAGATTATAAACGAAATCATAATTGCGTTAACGTCACTATTATAAGGAAACTAAAATGTCTAAAGAGAAGATAGCATTAGCATGACAGAGTACAAATGGAGTAATGATATAGAAAAGTATGAAGCTGTTGAGAAATTATTTGACGAGCTTATACGACCTGCATTGATGAACGACGGTGGCAATCTGGAATTAGATCTAGTGAAGGGTCACGACGTGGTGATTTCATTTCAAGGCGCCTGTGGCAGTTGTCCATCAAGTGCAGGTGGTACCCTTCGGGGAATAGCTCGTGCTTTACGATATCATATTGACCCTGATGCTGTAGTAATACCTACTAACGCATATACAGAGCCAACACCAGTAGTTCATCCTTTTGGCGGAGAAACTTATTCAGAAACCATTGCAAGGAAGGAACAAGATAATGAAAACAATATTCAAAAACAAAGGTGAAGTAATCTTAACAGAAGGTGAAGAAACAGATGATGCATATATCATCTTAGACGGAGAAGTTGAAGTTACCAAAAAAGGTAAGGTAGTAGCTACACTAACAGAGAACTCAATCTTTGGTGAGATTGCTCTAGTAGATCAAAGACCCAGAACTGCAACGTGTACAGCAAAGACACAATGTAAGTTAGGGCATGTAACTAGAGAGAATTACACTACATTACTAAAAGTTAGACCTGATGCTATAAATCCATTATTACGAATAGTAGCAGACCGTATGCGAAATTTAATGGAAATGGTTAGCGATATATCTAAAGTTAGATAGTCAGTATTATGCTGACATAAGGTCAGCAAGTATTAAATACGTAGTTAACTAATTATCTGAAAGGGGTGATTGCATGGAAATAGGAACAACTCAATATAAAAACTATGTTGGTGGCCAATGGGTAGACTCAGCCTCAGGTAAGACGTTTGAAGTCACTAATCCTGCTCATTGTACAAAAGTATTAGCAACTGTTCAAGACAGTAACGAAGAAGATATAAGCAAAGCTGTAGAAGAAGCTCGACGAGCATTTAGAACTTGGAAAAAGATTCCAGCACCAAAACGTGGTGAGATATTATTTAAAGCGGCAGAAATACTAGTACGAGATAAAGAAGATATAGCAAAAATGATGACCAAAGAAATGGGTAAACCATTATCTGAAACCCGCGGTGATGTTCAAGAAGCAATTGACATGGGATACTATGCGGCAGGTGAAGGTCGGAGATTAGGAGGAAAGACTGTTCCATCAGAACTGAATGATAAGTTTTGTATGTCCATGAGGATGCCACTTGGCGTCATTGGAGCAATCACTCCTTGGAATTTTCCTATAGCAATTCCGTCATGGAAGGCTTCCCTGCCTTAGTAGCAGGTAACACAATGGTTATTAAACCTGCAGAGGATACACCACTAAGTGTATTAAGACTAGCAATGGTATTTGAAGAAGCTGGATTACCTGCGGGAGTATTTAATGTAGTTACAGGTTATGGTCCAACAGCAGGACAACCGTTAGTAGATCATCCTGATGTTATGATGATATCATTTACAGGATCTACTATAACAGGTCATCAAGTAGCAACTAGATGTGCAGAGCAAATGAAACCTTACTCATTAGAAATGGGTGGTAAGAACGCAATCGTTGTAATGGAAGATGCTGATATTGATTTAGCAGTAGATGGAGTTGTGTGGGGAGCATTTGGTACAACAGGACAACGTTGTACAGCATGTTCAAGAGTATTTGTACACGAAAGCGTTAAAGCAGAGTTTACAGAGAAACTTGTTAAACGTGCAGGATCGTTAATGGTAGGTGATGGCTTAGATGCTAAAGTACAAATGGGGCCTGTTATTAATGAAAAAGCATTAAACAAGATTCATATGATGGTTACAGAAGCTAGTGCTACTAATACTTTATTATGTGGCGGAACGATTAATCAACAACCATCTAGTAAGATTCCAGAGAAGTATGGAATGTTTACAGAAACATACGGTTGGTTTTATATGCCAACAGTTATTACAGATGTAGATGTACATGATATGATAGCTCAGGAAGAAGTATTTGGTCCTGTAGTAGCAATTATATCATTTAACGAGACCGATGAAGTTATTGATATGGTTAACAATTCTAAGTACGGGTTATCGGCCGCAGTCTATACGGCGAATGTAAATTTTGCCTTTAGAGCCCTTAACGAAATTGATACTGGAATTACATATATTAATTCTTCAACAATCGGCGCTGAAATACAGTTACCATTTGGAGGGACCAAAGGAACTGGAAACGGGCATCGTGAAGCAGGACACAACATGATTGATAATTGCACTGAGTGGAAATCAGTCTTTGTAGACTATAGCGGAACTTTACAAAAAGCTCAAATCGAAGACTAACACTTAACCTAAAGGGGTATAAGATGAAACAACTTCTACTACTTGTAGTAGGGTTAGCAATCCTTTTTGCTACTCCTTCACAAGCAATAGGCAATCCAGAATTATTAATGTTTAGTAATCCACATTGTGGATACTGTCAAAGTTTTTTGAAAGAAGTAGCACCAACATATTCTGATTCAAAAGTTGGAAAGCTATTACCATTACGAGTTATCGATATGGATCAACCTGTACCAGACTGGTATGATCGAGCATATAGAGATAAACGTATTAGCCAGATTAGAGGAACACCAACCTTTATAGTTTGGCAAAACGATACCGAACTATATAAGTTTGTTGGGTATCCAGGCAAGGAACGTTTTTATGATATTATTAATCAATACGTAAATGCAAATTTAGATCTGTTTGATAAAGACGGAGAAGTATTTCTTGGTAAATCAGATAAGGAGCAATGGAGTAAGAATGGTGAAGACATTCCAGATGCAAGGATAGAGTTGCGTAAAGAAGCACCGCAAGATCCTAGAATGGATCCAAACTCTAGTCATAATAAACCTTTTAAACGTCCAGGTGTAGTAGTACAGTCAGATAATATTTTTGATCATACATACAACACACCACAAGATGCATTGTTGGCGGCTAAGTATTTAAAGTGTGGATCTAATATTCATTTCCATGCTAAAGAGAATGTTTGGATGCCGTGTTCAATGGCAATTAGTCCAGGAACGGACGACTTAATGCAGGGAAGAAATTAATGAAGAGAAAGAAATCAAATACTAATATTAAATTATTTTTATTGTTTGTGCTTATGGCAATAATATTTTATTTTGCTTACAGTACACCAAGTACAGCTGAAGAACATAAGTTACAGAAATTAGATGCTATACTTACGTATTGTGATACCCATGAGAACATTACAAAGATGGCAACTGAAAGTTATCAGATGGGAGTTGCCGCTAGAGGATTAGTACACAACGAGTTTCATAAAGAGTTAATAACTGTTGAAATGTGGATTAATCCAAATAATGATCAATGGGCTATTATATTTAAATATAAGCACAAAAATTTGTCTTGCATAGTTGGTGGTAATAGTGTTAAACTGTTTACACCTAAAGGCACAGGAGTATAGTTTCTTAGGGGTACTGAAGTGAAAAGCATCCGAGAGTGGGTGGTTGATGATTGGCAAGATCATAGATTTAGATTAATAGTAGAAACAGTCGGAGCATGTTGTTTCATAAGTGTCTATTTAATCATGGCGTGGTTTGGTGATGATATGCCAGTCTTTATTGTATTTTTATTCACGCTCTCGGGTGCTCTTTTACATTCTATAAATGCTTATTTACGAAAAAGTATTAATTTACTTTTGTTAAATATTATTGTAGTGTGCATAACACTTTTTGGAATAGCTAAGATGTTTTTAGCGTAGGGGCAACGCTATGACTTTTCAGTATGAGTATGAAAAGTTTATTGACACTTATAGTACTGTAGAACAAAAAGATATATCGTTTATGATATGGTTGATAGAGAATCCAAAATCACCATTTCATCTACACGGTTCGGCATCTTTAAAAGATCATGATGCTATACATGTATTACTAGAATGCGGTCAGTCAAACGATGAAGAAGCATTTGTTATTGGTTTTACAATGGGTACTGACGACAGAATTAAACCATGGGAAGTAAAGCTCTTTAAATTTATTTCACGCTTCCTATATCCAAAAAAGAATAGATTTACTAAAGCACAAATAGAAATATTTGATGTTGGTTTTAAATATGGCAGTTCAAGAAATACTAATCGTATAGGCGAAGTTGACTGGTCGAAGTATAATTTAGATGTTCCACTAAAAGAAATCCAATTAGAATTTGGAATTATGGACAACGAATTAAGTTACCTTAAGCGAGATATCAAATGAAACTATTATATCCGTTAGCTAAAAGATTTATAGCAGGAGATAATGTAGAGTCTATGTTAAGTAATATTAGACAATACGATCTTGTTACGATTAATTATGTAGGCGAAAGTGCTACTGCACCTTGTATAGCTCAAGCTAACTTACAAAAATACTTGTATCTAATTTACAAGTTAAAGTCAGTATTGTTTAGAGAATACGAAATATCAATTAAATTAAGTCAATTTGGTAATGCACCATACTTATGGAAAGAGCCCGTAGAAACAATAATTGATGCAATAAAAGATACTCCAAAAATTAAAATTAAATTTGATATGGAAACGGAATCAACTATTGACGATACATTAAAGTTTTCCCGTTGTTTTAATGATGTAGGTATTGTATTACAAGCTAATATGCAACGTTCAGGTACTGATATGGAAAAGGCTATGGAAAGTTATACTAGAGTTAGACTTTGTAAAGGAGCATACAAAGGTGATATCAGAAACATGAAGGATATTAGAAAAAATTATCTAAATATAGTAGAAGACATTTTCAAAAGCGGATATTTTTATCATAAAGATTATAAGCAAGAACTTGTATCTTTAGGGACACACGATGAGTATCTTATTGAAAATATAAAAAAATTAGTCCCAACAATACGGTGGCAAACAAAAGTTCTATTTTGAAATGCTTTTTGGCATTAGAAGGGACTTAGCAAAAAGATTAATTGGCGAAGGCTACTCAGTAAGAACTTATATACCATATGGCGCAGATTGGATGCCTTATGTAATACGTAGGTTATCTGAATTTAAAAATCTTAAATTTGTTGGGGTAAATGTTATAAAGGAACTTTTTGCAAGGTAAGTACAATATGAATAAAATTATTATATTTGGTGGCGGATCTATAGGTAATGCAGTATATCATCTTTTAAAAGATCGTACAGAATACAGCGTTACAGTAGCTGACATACGTGGGTCTGTTACAGGTATCCCGTTAGAAGATTATGCACAAATAGATACTAGGCACCCTGGTACTAATAGCTCAACACTTGAACAATTAATAAGAGATAAGACATTAGTTATTAATGCATTACCATATACCGAAAATATGGTTATATATAATGCATGTTTAAAAGAAAACATTCCATACTTTGATTTCTCAGAAGATTCAGAGCTTAATAGCTTTATACAAAGTCAAGAACAAGAACTACCATTTACAATGCCACATTGTGGATTAGCACCAGGTATGAGTACAGTTATTGCAAATGACTTAGCACACGATTATACAAAAGTAAATGAAGTTAAAATAAGAGTAGGAGCTTTATCACAGAACGCTACTAACAAATTAAAGTATCATCTTTCTTGGAGTGCAGACGGATTAATAAATGAATACTGTGGTAATTGTAAAGTTATACGTGATGGGCAGTTAAATGAAGTGCCAACACTTACAGATTACGAAACATTGTTAATAGATGGTACAGAATACGAAGCATTTAATACAAGTGGCGGATTAGGATCATTTGTAGATACTGTTATTAACGATCCACGTTATTCAGAAGCAAATGTAAATTATAAAACTATTAGGCGGGTAGGACATCATGATTATATAGATTTTTTAATGAATGATTTAAAAATACCTAAGAAAGATTTAATTAATATTATTAAACATGGAGTGTCTAGTACAAAACAAGATTGTGTTATTATCTTTATTACAGTTAGTGGTATAGTTAATAGCAATCATACAGAACGCATATATAAGAAAATATTCTATCCTGAAAAGTTAAATGGTAGATTGTTTACAGCTATCGAGTTAACAACAGCGTCAGGACTACTTACAATGGTTGAACTATTTTTACAGAATAAACTTAGTGACTATGGTTATCATAAACAAGAGGAAGTTAAACTTTCAGAAGCAGTTAGTACAAAGTTTGGAAGTTTATATACGATGTAATGACAACATTTTGGAAAATAGGTATGGGAGCTTTTCTAGTAGGTGCAAGTATAGGAGCAGTTTGGTTCTATAGTATAAACATGGGGTGTGCTGAACTGGCGCCATTTCATGTTAGAGCAAAAATATTATTTGATTGTGCAATCGCAGGAGGATGCTGAAAATGGTAAATTTTAAATGTAGTAAATGTAACAAAAAAACTAAACACGAATTAACATCTGAAGGTTGGGCTGGAAGGCAATGGACTAAAGACTTTACTTGTACTACTTGTGGAGAACGTATTATCAAAGATTCCAAACCACCTCAGATACAAACACAATATTTTGTTTTATCAACAGAATACTAACCTAAGGAGGTTTCATGGCTTCAATAGTTATAGCGGTACTAGTTATAGGCAGTTGGTTATTACCTGATGGATTGTTTGATGATGGACCATATGCATTCCATAGTAAACACGAAACAATAGAAGAGTGCAAATCTAAAAAGTGGAAAGATACAGTCTGTGCTTATCACAACGATGGTAAAGGTGCTATGCTTTACAAAAAACGTCATGGTGGTACCATACGTGTAGAAGTTGTGGGGACTGAAGAATAATGGAATGTTCATTAGATGATTCCCCATTTAAAAAATCATATATAGTTGAAACAGTTCCAACACTATCTCGCGAGTTAGGAGAACAGATAATAGATTGGACTGAATCAACTGTAGGTTTTCATGTAGAGTCAATTGAAACAAAACGTGAAAAAATTTCCGATAATCATTGGAAAGTAGAAACAGGAACAGAATTAACAGTATCATTTAATACGTGCCATAACAACTTTCAAGAAGAAGAGAAGTTTATTAGTGGTGCGATACATGGCTATAATTTCTGTATGAAGAGGTGATTTACTTTCTTTTTCTCTATGCCGGAATTATACTCTGGATTATGTTTTTACCAAACCCTGTTATAAAATGGGTTGATAAGTGGCCTTGTAATAAGGAGGAGACCCCCCGTGAATGAGTATAGCGAAGTAACCCAATTACGAACACAAATTGCTATAATAGAATCTCAACTTAATCATCAAACTACATCTTTAAAACAACAAATAACATTATTACGCCAAATGAACAAAAATTTGGAAATGGATAATGATAGACAATCAATGCTAATAGCAAAGCTCAGTGAAGCTAGAGATAGCAAAACAATAATAGAAAAATTTGAAAAGGCTAATAAAAAGAAGAAACGACCTGATCCAATAGGAGGATTAGGCCCTACAGAAGATCTTCCGGGCTATGATGGCTAGGTAAATACTATGAAACTCTGGGTTATAAAATGCAGAGTATATAACTTTATTTGGTATTGGTGTTATAAGTTAAAAAAACTTTTTAGGAGGTAACATGAAAGATCGTACTATACACAAAGATGATGGAAGTTCGTAATGTTAATTACAGAGTTTACTAAACCAGCTGATAGAAAAGATATAGATTCTGCACTACAACCATTCCTAGACTTTATTAAAAGTGGGAAGAAATTCCTATTAAAAAATACGTAATAAATTATATCGTGCATTAAAACCTATTGGTATAGATGAAATTGATATTCTAAGATCTAAAAATGTAGATGTTGGTGACATGAATATGAATGGTGCATATGATCCGCACGATGATGAAGATGAATTTCCGCACTTTAGTCTTGAGTTAATATTTTCAGAAACAGATGAAACTATTGCATTTAGTAAAGAAGGTGTTGAAAATATTAAAGATAGATTAATAGATTTATTAGAACACGAAATGATTCATAGAAATCAATATCGTGGTAGATCTTTTAAAAAGCAAAGAAGTTACGAACCAGCTAAAGGCATATCCAATAAATTAAAAAGAACTAGAGAATATTTAGGCAACGATGATGAAATAGAAGCCTTTGCAAAAAATATTTCTAGTGAGCTAATCCGTAAAGTAGATAAAGACGGAGCTTTAAAGCTCCTTAGGATGGCAGGCAAAACTGCAAATTTTAAAGACGAAATGAATAATTTATTATCACCAAATTTATTTGGATACATGGCGGCTTTTGATTTTGATACTAGTCATCCTGTCTTAAAGAAGTTACTTAAAAAGATTTGGCTTTATATAGAGCATAGTGATGGCTAAACATTCTGCTAGATATATAATGAGACAACAGAAGAAGTTAGATAAAAAACTTCGTCGTCGTAAACCTAAAAACATTAATAGCTGAGGGTGATACTACTATGATG
>FUWD013018704.1_pt1 | contig 10944 bp, 10 predicted proteins | sample 1063281 | NCBI WGS metagenome assembly FUWD01 (sample SAMEA79048168, study PRJEB19326) | metagenome | biome: marine
GGCATGGTCAAATAAACCCGCCTTACAAAAAACAAGTGCAGCATTTTGATTACCAAGATCAAATATTACTTTAAAAAAGGGGAAGAAATGGGTCGATTTAATATGGGTTCAACCATTATTATGCTATCGCCTAATCAAGATAACCTGTTTAATTTGAGCGAATTAGAAGTGGTTCAAATGGGGCAAGCGTTAATCTAATTTTGTTAACTTGACCAATTTAATAGTTTGGTCTGAAATCTGCATAATTTCAATTAATACATTATCTACTTTGAAGCTAATATCTCGCTTAGGGATGCTTTGCAGAGTTTCCAAAATAAGTCCATTGAGTGTTTTTGCTTTAGCAACCGACAAGTTGATTTTTAACAAAGTGTTGAGCTCGCGAATACTAATTCTGGGGTCGATTAAATAACTCCCATCTTTTTGTTGAATTACCTCGTCAATGGTTTCATTTTGATTGGAAGTAAATTGACCAACAATCTCTTCTAAAATATCTTCTAAAACCACCAAACCTCTCACTTCTCCATACTCATCAACCACTAGACCAAGACGCCTTTTTTGTACTTGAAAGTGTGCTAATTGATGTGCCAAAGAAGTACCTTCTGGTACAAAATAAGGCTTACGAACTAATGTCAAAACATTGTCCATACTGAATTTACCTTTAGCATAAAGATTTACCACATCACGCATATGTAGTACGCCAGTAATATTGTCAGGCGAGCCATCAAAGGTTAATAATCGTGTGTGCTGGATGCGCTCTAATTGAGACAAAATATCATCATGATTATTAATATCAACACTAATGAGTTCGTGGCGAGGAATCATAATATCCTCTACTTTGACTTTTTCCAAGTCAATAATATTAAGTAACATTTTTTGATAATTAGAAGCAATAACTGGCTTGGCATCGTTGACCACCATTTTAAGTTCTTCTGAACTCATACTGTTAGTTTGGGTTTCATTTTTAACGCCGAGTAATTTTAGAATCAAACTCGAGATTTTTGCAATTAGCCAAACGAAAGGCTTGAAAAGTGTAATTAAACCACTAATGATGATTGAAGCGGGTAGGGCTACTTTTTCTGGATTTTTAGCGGCAAAGGTTTTAGGTGTGGTTTCTGCAAAAATTAAAATCACAAAAGTTAATATTACCGATGCATACACGATTGAGCCTTCACCCCAAAGTTTGATAGCTAATATGGTGGCAATGGATGAGGCAAAGATATTAACAAAATTGTTGCCTAATAAAATAGTGCCAATCAGATGATCAAGATCACCCAGTAGTCTTTCGGTGCGTTTGGCTTGCGTATTGTTTTGATTACTCAGCGCTTTTAGACGATAACGATTGATCGCCATCATAGAGGTTTCGCTGCTAGAAAAAAAAGCAGAAGCTAGGATTAACCCTAAAAGGGTGATACTTAGCCAAAAAGTCGATAGTGTTTCCAATAAATTGTAAAGGTTGAATTAATTACTGATTAGTTTAATTCAAATGATTGAAAGCATCAAGTCCTGGATAAATCGCTTTAGCGCCTAACTCCTCTTCAATGCGTAGTAAACGATTGTATTTTGCTAAGCGATCAGAACGAGACAAAGAGCCTGTTTTTATCTGACCACAGCCCGTTGCTACGGCTAAATCAGCAATGGTTGTGTCTTCAGTTTCACCAGAGCGGTGTGACATCACACAAGTGTAACCTGCTTCTACAGCCATTTTCATGGCGGCAAATGTTTCAGTTAGTGTGCCGATTTGATTTACTTTGATCAAGATTGAATTCGCAATATTATTATCAATACCTTGTTTAAGAATTTTGCTATTGGTCACAAATAAATCATCACCAACCAGTTGAACTTTGTCACCCACTTTTTTGGTAAGTAAGTCCCAGCCATCCCAGTCATTCTCATCCATGCCATCTTCAATAGAGATAATCGGATAATTTTCTACCCAATCAGCCAAATAATCGACAAACTCTTCAGAGCTGAGTGATCTATTCTCGCTTGCTAAGTTATACGTACCATCTGCATAAAATTCAGAGCTGGCTGCGTCAATACCAATAAAGATATCTTTACCAGCTTCATAACCCGCATTTTTAATGGCTTCTAAAATCACTTTAATCGCATCTTCGTTTGAGGCTAAATCTGGTGCAAAGCCACCCTCGTCACCCACAGCTGTATTCATGCCTTGTGCTTCTAGTACCGATTTTAAATGATGAAAAACTTCTGCACCATAACGTAATGCTTCTTTAAAGCTGGGTGCACCAGCCGGAATAATCATAAATTCTTGAATATCAACACTGTTGTTAGCATGCTCACCACCGTTGATAATATTCATCATTGGTACCGGTAGTTTAAAATCACCTTCAACTTCTAGCGAACTATATAAAGGTAAGTTTTTAGCATTAGCATTAGCGTGTGCTGAGGCTAGAGATACAGCCAAGATTGCATTCGCACCGAGTCTTGATTTAGTATCAGTACCATCAAGATCGATCATTGCTTGGTCAATAACAGATAAGTTGCCAATATCAAAACCCGCTAAGACTTGATTGATTTCAGTGTTAATAAATTCAACGGCTTTTAAGACGCCTTTGCCTAAATAGCGGGATTTATCGCCATCACGTAATTCAAGTGCTTCGCGTTGGCCAGTTGAAGCGCCAGATGGTACCATGGCACTACCCATGACGCCATTGTCTAAAATAACATCAGCTTCAACGGTTGGATTACCTCTTGAGTCAAGAACTTCTCTTGCTTTGATTTGTTGGATTTTCACTTTATAGTCTCGTTTAATTATTCAAAAAAGATTTCATTTTACCAAAGAAGGAGTCGGACTCGGGGTGTTGTTTCTTGCCACAAGATTCAGAAAATTCTTTAAGTAGTTGTTGTTGTTTTTTATTTAGATTGATAGGGGTTTCTATTTTTACTTGGCACAAAAGGTCGCCTGCACCACTGTTTCGAAGTCCGATAATGCCTTTACCACGTAATCGGAATAACTTGCCTGTTTGCGTGCCAGCCGGTACTTTGATTTTTAGTTTACTACTGAGTGTTGGTACTTCGATAGAGCCGCCGAGTGTTGCTGTGGCAAAGTCAATTGGTACTTCACAGTAAAGATCATTGCCTTCTCGTTGGAAAATATTGTGTTTTTTGACATGCACTTGCACATACAAATCACCACTTGGACCACCACGTAAACCAGCCTCACCTTCGCCACTTAGGCGAATACGGTTACCGGTATCAACGCCCGCAGGGATTTTAACTGATAAAGTTTTTTGTTTGCGTACCACGCCTTGTCCACGGCAAGTGCCACAAGGGGATTCAATTTTTTGACCAGTACCAGAGCAATCATGACAAGGGCGTTGTACTGCAAAGAAGCCTTGTTGCATTTGCACTTGACCATGGCCACCACAAGTGCCACAAGTGTTAACTGACGTACCTGGTTTAGCACCTGTGCCTGAACAAGTATCACAAGCCTCATTTTTAGGAATGCGAATTTTAACCGTTGATCCTTCGGCCGCTTCTTTTAAATCAATTTCTAGGTCATAACGCAGATCTGATCCACGGTTGTCAGGTTGGGCTGCGCCACCACCACCAAAAATATCACCAAAAATATCACCAAAGCCACCGCCACCAAAACCACCACCGCCAAATCCACCAGCACCAGCATTGCCATCAACACCTGCATGGCCAAACTGGTCGTAAGCTTGACGTTTTTGTTCATCTGACAAAATAGCATAAGCTTTTTGAATTTCTTTGAACTTCGTTTCAGCCGCTTCTTTGTTATCTACATTACGATCAGGGTGATGTTTCATCGCCAAACGCTTGTAAGCCTTTTTAATTTGCTTAGCGTCTGAGCTCTTATCAACCCCTAATACTTCGTAGTAATCTCTTTGTGACATGTTTGCCTTATATTAAAAAACCTCCTCCAAATCTCACGATTTAGAGGAGGTTAGTTGTTAATGATTGACTAATAAGTTATTTATCGTCTTTTACTTCTTCAAAGTCTGCGTCAACGACATCATCACCCGCATCGCTTGATTCTGCCTCACCTTCAGCTGCACTAGCCTTAGCCTGTGCTTTTTCAGCCAATGGTTGTGCTTTTTCACTTAAGGTTTGTACTTTAGCGTCAATTGCTTCTTTGTCTTCGCCTTTCATCGACTCTTCAAGTTCACTGATTGCTGTCTCAATGGCTGATTTTTCATCCTCAGACACTTCATCTTTTAGCTCTTCTAACGTTTGCTTGGTTGAGTGTATGAGTGAATCTGCCATGTTGCGTGTGGTGACTAATTCTTGGAATTTTTTGTCATCTTCTGCATGCGCTTCAGCGTCCTTAATCATTTTTTCTACTTCTTCATCGCTTAAACCTGATGACGCTTTAATGGTGATTGACTGCTCTTTTCCAGTGTTTTTATCCTTGGCAGATACATTCAAAATACCATCTGAATCTATATCTAAAGTGACTTCAATTTGAGGTTGACCTTTTGGTGCATTTGGAATGCCTTCTAGGTTGAACTGACCAAGCGATTTGTTTGCATTAGCCACTTCACGCTCACCTTGTAATACATGCACGGTTACCGCAGCTTGATTATCAGAGGCAGTAGAGAAAATTTGCGATGCATTGGTAGGAATGGTTGTGTTCTTTTCAATTAGTTTGGTCATAATGCCACCCATGGTCTCAATACCTAAAGACAATGGCGTTACATCAAGTAATAATACATCTTTAACATCACCACCAAGCACACCCGCTTGAATGGCTGCACCCATGGCGACAGCTTCATCAGGGTTAACATCGCGCTTCGGCTCTTTACCAAAGAAATCTTGTACCATTTTGCCAACTTTAGGCATACGAGTTTGACCACCAACAAGAATGACTTCATCAATATCACCACTTGAAAGTTTCGCATCTTTAAGTGCAATCTTGCAAGGCTCAATGGTGCGTTTTAATAAATCATCAACCAGTGACTCTAGTTTGGCACGTGTGAGTTTGATATTAAGGTGCTTAGGGCCAGAGGCATCAGCAGTCACATAAGGTAGGTTTACCTCAGTTTGCTCTGATGATGATAATTCAATTTTGGCTTTTTCAGCTGCTTCTTTTAAGCGTTGCAATGCCATTGGGTCGTTGGTTAAATCAACACCCTGATCTTTTTTAAATTCTTCAACCAAATAGCTGATAATACGTTGGTCAAAATCTTCACCACCTAAGAAAGTATCACCATTGGTTGATAGTACTTCAAAGTGTTTTTCACCATCAATATCTTCCATTTCAATGATTGATACGTCGAATGTACCACCACCTAAGTCGTAGACAGCAACGGTTTTATCACCGATCAATTTGTCCATACCATAAGCCAATGCTGCTGCTGTTGGCTCGTTAATAATGCGCTTAACATTTAAGCCTGCAATCTTGCCAGCATCTTTAGTGGCTTGGCGTTGTGAATCATTAAAGTAAGCTGGAACTGTGATAACGGCTTCAGTAACGGTTTCACCTAAGTATTCTTCAGCAGTTTTTTTCATCTTTTCGATTACTCTTGCTGAGATTTCTGGTGCAGCCATTTTTTTACCTTTAACCTCTACCCAAGCATCACCATTGTCAGCTTTGATAATTTTGTAAGGCACAAGATTAATATCTTTTTGTACGGCATCTTCATCAAAACGACGACCGATTAATCGCTTAATCGCATACAGTGTGTTTTCAGGGTTAGTGACGGCTTGGCGTTTTGCCGGTTGGCCTACTAAGACCTCTTCACTGTCTTTAGGGTAGGCAATAATTGATGGGGTGGTACGATCACCCTCTGAATTTTCAATAATTTTAACGCTGCCGCCATCCATAATAGCGACGCATGAATTTGTTGTACCTAAGTCAATACCAATAATTTTTGACATTTTTTTAACTCCTTGTGTTTGATATACCTCCTATATAGGGGTGGTCAAATTTTTTTCAAGGAATTAAGGCAAAAATATTTACAGCTTGGATTTCAGATGGTCTTCGACCGATTTAGGCACAAAGGCACTGATATCACCACCAAGCATTAGGATTTCACGCACCAATGAAGATGAGATGTTGGCGTATTGTTCAGCAGGCGTCATAAACAAGGTTTCGATGTTGGGGTTGAGGTGTTTGTTCATGCCTGAGAGTTGGAATTCGTATTCAAAGTCGCTCACCGCTCTGAGTCCGCGCAGGATAACTTGCGCATTTTGTGCGCTAGCAAAATCAACTAACAAGGTATTAAAGCTTAGCACTTCAATGTTGTCGATGTTCTTAAGTGCTACGCTGGTAGTCTGAATACGATCGTCAATATTAAGAAAAGCTGCTTTTTTACTATTCTGGGTAATACCAACAATGACTTTATCAAATAAGGTGCTAGCACGACGAATCAAATCGATATGGCCATTGGTAATAGGATCAAAAGAGCCAGGATAAATTGCAATTTTTTTCATAATATTTCTAATAAGCAGTAATTAACTGCACCAGATTGATTTTGTTTAATGATTTCGATTTTTTCCGAAATTTCTTCTTTTAAGTAAAGCTGTGTTATTTTAAATTCAGATTCTATATAGATTTTGCTCTTGGTTGTTACAAAATCACCATCTTTTAGTGCTTTTAGTGCTTTTGAGACTAGGTTTTTGTTAAATGGCGGGTCTAACAAGACAAAATCAAAGGTTTTTGTACTTTTTTGCTTTAAAAAAACGAAGGCATCTTGGTTAAAAAAGCTGATTTTGGTTGATTTTAATAATTTCCGATTTTTTTCTAAACTTTGAAAAACGCTTAAATTTTTCTCGACACCGGTGACTTGTTTAGCACCGCGAGACACAGCTTCAAAACTTAGTGCGCCACTGCCAGCAAATAAATCTAAATAAGTTTTATCAAAAGATTCGAATTGAATCCAGTTGAACAGCGTTTCGCGAACTTTACTTGGTGTCGGTCTAAGCCATCAGCATCGGGAAAGCTGAGTTTTCTGCCCCGATGCTCACCACCGATAATTTGAAAGGTGTTGGTGTTGGCCAAAGGCTATTTTTTATAAGCGTCGAATGATTCTTGTAGCTCTTTTTTGGCTTGTTCAGCATCGCCCCAACCGTCAATCTTGACCCACTTGCCGTCATCTAAATCTTTGTAGTAGCGGAAGAAGTGTTCGATTTGGTCTTTAAGCGTAGCACCTACATCATCAATACATTTAATATCATGATAAGATTTACACAGCTTGTCAGTTGGCACGGCTAAGATTTTTGAATCTTTACCAGCTTCATCGGTCATTAATAGAACGCCAATAGGGCGTGCTGTGATCACCGAATCATGAATTAAAGGATAAGGGGTGATTACCAAGACATCCGCTGGATCGCCATCATCTGCCAATGTTTCAGGTACAAAGCCGTAGTTACATGGATAAAACATCGGTGTAGAGATAAAACGATCCACAAACATGGCGCCAGTTTCTTTATCGATTTCGTATTTAACGGGAGACGAGTGTGCTGGAATTTCAATAATAACGTTAACTTCGTCAGGTAGGTTGCCTGCTGATACTGGCTTTAAACTATTTTGCATTTTCTAATTCCTCTTGTAATAAATGATAACGCCAACCTTGGCAAAACATAACCGATCGATCGCCGCGAATATATTTAAGTAATGATTTGCTACTGGCCATTACTTCTATAGCCAAATTATACTGATTTGCTTTTTCTTGTATGAGTTTTTGTAAAACGACTTTTAGTGCTTTTTCAGTTTTTGTTGGCGGCTTGTTTTTATTGATACTGATTTGAATGTTTTGAATGTTAGTGTGCTGAGCCAAAAAATCATCAAAACTCTTTTGTGCTTTGTTTGAAAGTTTTTCTTTGCTTTCTTTACCCAGAGCATGTGCGATTAATGCATCATCTGCCAGTATCCATTTACGTGGTCTATTGTTAGATTGCGCCCGATGTTCTCGCCATGCCGCTAATTGCGCTGCTAATACGTGTGCATTTTTATTAATTCTCGATAAGCCTTTGACTCGTTGCCAAGCTTGATCAATCGGTGGAAGGTACAAATCGATGTTAAGTAAGTTTTGAGCTTCTTCTACAATCCAATCGAGTTTGTTTTCAGCTTGTAATTGTGCTTTTAATTGGTGATAATTTTTTATCAAGTAGCGCACATCGTCTAGCGCGTATTCAATCGCGGCCTCGGGTAATGGGCGTGTGGTCCAATCAAGACGTGTGTAGGCTTTTTCTAAATAGACATTTTGTAAATTCTCAGTTAATGCTTGATAAGAAATTTGTATTGGGTGATTGAGTAAACTGGCAGCAATTTGCGTATCGAATAATTGCTGAGGTAATCGCCCTGAAAGACAATGCATGGCCTCAATATCTTGGCGAGCAGAATGCACGATCCAAACGCAATCTTTTTGGTAGAGTTTGTCAAACAAAGGCTCAAGGTCGTCAAGGGCTAAAACATCAATACAGTCCGTCGCGCTTTTGGTGGCGATTTGTACCAAGCACAAAACCGGATAATAAGTGCTGACACGTTTGAATTCTGTGTCAATTGCAAGCTCAGTTTCACCCTGAATAGCCTGAAGAAAATCGCGTAGTTGTGTTTGTGTTTGTATCATTGTTGTATTTTAGCAACAATTAAACCTGATGCGTGTTTTTTTATGAGATAATCAGTCCAGAAAATATGGACAACAATAGATAAAACATGGTTTTTAATCAAGATTTTTCGATCAAAAAAACACCAAATAAATGGTTTTGGTCGGCTGTATTTTTAATTTCATTGGGCGGGTTATCTTATTTAGGTTTAAACCCTATCTTAATTGAGGACTGGTGGTGGGTTTTAGCCTCATACAATGTAATTATGGGCTGTGTGGCGATCTATTATATTGTTTTCGCCGTTTCGAAACTTAAGAAAGATAATAAGAATGGTGTGTTTGGCACACAATTCACTTGGTCTTTTGTTAAGATTATCCCACTTTTGGTGATTGTACCAGTTTTGTCTTTTTACCTATTTTCGTTCCAAACGATTCAAGACAATGTTGAGCGATCCAAGCATACCTATAACAACTTTAATAAAGTCTTTCTTGATCAGGTAGATGCACTCTATGAAAATGTACAAATCGTAAGAAACGATCGTTATTCTGACCACACTTCAATCCTGCTGAAACAAATTGAAAATTATTCGAATTTTCAAAAAGACAAAGAGGATTACATCAACATTATGCAAATTTTTGTCCAAGGTTTGGTTGACGACCGGTGGGCTTGCTATATTGAACTGACTGATAAAGAAGACGAGATAATTGCACAAAGTAAGAAAAATAATATTTGTATTGTTGAAGACAATCAGCCATTAGCAGACATACAACCTTTTGTTTTATTTGAAGATGAGAAGACTAAGCTGTTTCAGGTTCAAATGTCAACAAGGTATTTAACTAAAAGACCGACTAAAGAATACATGAACATTGTTGCTGTTTATGCGACCGACCCTAACTTGTTAAGTTTTCTGGGGCAAGTTAAAGGTTTTTACAACTTTGCCAAGGCAATTAAATTTGATGTTAATACCTCACTCACGCAAAAAAGCTTTTTATTAGATTTCTCTTCAACAGTTTTATTAACCATTCTTAGTGTTTTGTTGATTGTGTTTAGAATGATTGATCAACTTATGCGTCCAATGCATAATTTATCTGTCGCCTCGAAAGAAATTTCCAAAGGTAATTACGATGTTTTAGTACACAATCAAGAAGAGAGTAAAGACATGCTTCAACTGATTGGCCAATTTAATGAAATGGCCAGGCAAATTAAAGCCTCTCGACAAGGCTTGGATACGCATAACCTGTACTTAGAAACTATTTTAAAGTACTCTTTTGGTGTGATTGGGTTAGACAAAGACCGCAATATCCAGCTGATCAACCCAGTGATTGGTAGGATATTATCGATTGATGATGAGCAGCAATTTGTTGGCGAGTTATGCATAAAAATTTCAGAAAAATATACTCATCTCGAGTCGTTTTTTACGATGGCGCAAGACCGATTTGAACAAGAGTTGGGCGAGTGGAGTGAGGAAATTGAACTAACTTTACCAGACCGACATGTTTTACTATCTTGTCAGGGCGCGGCGTTAGATACGAGTGGCAAAGCACTAGGCTATGTGATTATTGTTAAAGACATCTCAAGGCTTAATAGGGCGCAGAAAAAAGCAGCTTGGGGTGAAGTAGCCATACGTATGGCACATGAAATTAAAAACCCATTAACGCCGATTTTGTTGTCTGCTCAACGCCTTAGAAACAAATTTTTAGAAACGCTCAAAGGTAAAGATTTAGAGATTATTGATAAAACCACCAGTGTCATTATTGATCAAGTGAGGTCGATGGATGCCATGGTTAGTGCGTTTGCAGATTATGCCAATACACCGCAAATCGAGCGTAAGCCGACTAACCTGAATGCGCTGATTCATCAATCTATTGCGCTTTATGATGCACAAAGCAATATCACCATTGAGTTTGATCTTTCAGGTGATGTGCCAGAGCTACTCCTAGATGCCAATAGTATTTCCAGGGTATTGATTAATCTGGTGAAGAATTCGGCTGAATCGGTTGAAGAGGGCCATGACTTGATAGTTAATGTCACCACTCAATATTTACCCTCTAAAGGTATTGTGCGTTTAAGCATGACAGACAATGGTGATGGATTTGATGAGGCAGTAATTGAGCGTGTGTTTGAGCCGTATGTCACCACTAAAGTTAAAGGTAGCGGATTAGGTATGGCAATTGTACAAAATATCATTGAACAACACGATGGGCGAATTTTTGCTAGTAATGTAGAGCCAAATGGCGCCATTGTAACGATTGAATTTAAATACACAAAGGAGAATGCATGATAATTGGTAATATTCTTATTATTGATGACGAGAGTATCAATTCTGAAACGATAAAAGACACATTAGAAGATGTGAACTACAATGTGGTTTTAGCGCAGGATGCTGCCGAGGCTAAGACTATTGTTAAAGAT
>FUWD013188037.1_pt1 | contig 10944 bp, 4 predicted proteins | sample 1063281 | NCBI WGS metagenome assembly FUWD01 (sample SAMEA79048168, study PRJEB19326) | metagenome | biome: marine
CAATTTTGGTTAAAGCATAAGAAATATTTTTCAGCGGTTCTACTGGTGTTAAACCACTATTACTATTATCTCCGACTGGACTTACATATAAGTCTTGATTTATAGGTTCTATTTTAGAGTTTAGTATGTTAAAAGTAAAATAATCAACAGGATAAGAAAAATAATTATCCGGTTCTGACACTGTAAATGTATCAACTATTATATTGATATTATCACAATTTATAGAACGTAGATCACAACTATTAGAACCATAATTTAAGAAAATATTACATCTTTCGTAAGCATTAAAGCTTGCATTAGAATTATTCGCAAGAAATATTCCGCCGCCACCATATTCAGCATAGTTATTTTTAATTGTGGTACCTATTAAATGAATATGGGATGAAACACAGCTTATCCCTCCTCCCTGTTCAGCAACGTTGTTTTCTATATTACAATTACTGATTGTGGGATGAGCATTTTTACATAATAAACCACCACCATGGTAATTATGTAAATAATAGGTCCCACTTCCATTTTGAATAGTAAATCCGCATAAAACAACTGTGCTATCTTCTCCACTTTCAAAAGTTACTACGCTTCCATTCTGATTGCCATCAATTATTGTTGAATCAATGTATGAGTTATTATGGGTAAGTAAATATAAACTTGCGAGGATGATATTTTTTCCATTATAGTTGATATTTTCAAAATATGTTCCTGGATAGACTAATACAGTATCGCCGTTTACTGAATTGTCTATACCCTGCTGTATGTATGTGTAATCTCCCGTGCTGTTGACATTTACGATGATAGTATCTGAATTAAGCGAGGATAACGTAAAGAAAGATAATACAATAAATAGTGATAACACCGTTCTTTTTAACATACGTATCTCCAAAATAAAAATATGGAGTGCATTCCCGATAAGATCAGGATCAATGCTTTACGTCGTAACATTATCAATGCACTCCACATTTTTTACATATCAGGTTTTATCTTGATTTTTTATCGAAGAATAACCATCTTCTTGATCGCTGATTTCTTGCCGGAACTTACTTTATAGAAGTAAATGCCGTTACCCAATTGAGTTCCATGATCATCTTTTCCGTCCCATGCAACTTCATTCATTGCATTTTTTGAATTCTGTATCTTGAATTGTTTTACCAGTTGCCCTTTTGTGTTATATATCCTTATCTCGGAATTTTCTGCTTCAGTGGAGGGCATAAAGGAAATTGTCGTTGTACTCTTGCCAAAGTTGCAACTGAACGGATTCGGGTAGTTCTGATAGACCGTAAATTCTTTTGGTAATTCTATCCCTGCTCCGGTGCCTAACCTCACAAGCGCATAACTGTTATTATCAAGGATTACAGGTTTTTCCACATACAAATCTTGGGCTTCATTATAGAGGAAAACAGGAATACTTCTTTTTTCGCTTTTGCCATAACTTGCTACCAGAAACGTAAGCTCATCACCACCCTTTGTATGGGTGGAATCATCATTGACATAGGCAGAGATAAAGACAGGGAATCCTTCTATGACACTTGCACCGATGCACTCATCTTCAAGGAACACGCCTATCTCATCTATAGCATTAAGAGCTTCGGTACTATCAACAAAGATTGGCATATAGTCTGACTGCTCTTCATAAATAAATACTACCGTTTCTGACTTTTCATAAGGATCTGCAGGTTGAAGGGGAAGCCCCCAGGTAAAATTGCAATTCTCTGATACACCCACTACATAAGATTTTCCATAGTCAACAGTAGGACAAACTCCCTGCTGTTGAGCTTGTTGTTGTTTATCAAATAGAATAGTCCAATTTTGTGCCTTAATATAAGTGAGCTTATCCCATACCTGTGTAAAAGCATCCTGTGGTTTCATACTGTGCTCAATAAAATAGCCGATCCAGTTTCCATATTCAGTTTCTGCTTCAAGCGTGATGACCGCATCGGGATCTTCAAGAAAACCCGAAATAGGAAGTGTGTCAGGTGCATTCATCTGGATCTTATAGCCATCGACACTGCGAAAATCGCCTATGTCATTTACCCAGTCCCATATTTCAGGATTCCACCAAACCCGCAGTTCTTTTATTTGGCACTCTTCCATATTATCCAGTATTGGATCCAGTGCTATCAATGCATCCACATTTCCAGTTGTTACAGTATCCAGCACAGGGAATGAGAACCAGTTCCAGCCCTCTTTAAGGGTTCTGCAATCGTAATTGTGGGCAATAGCGGGGATGGCTCCCATATCTGCTCGTGTTTCATCTGCGTCATTATAAACTATATCGGGATCACCGGTATCTATACAAGGACTGCGAACAGTATTATTCCAGGTTAAGGAGTAGTCGCCATTGTCAGGATCGGTGAAGCAAGGATCATCAGATATGTTTCCCTCATCCCAAATTAATGTACTGGATACAAGTTCTATTCCGGATTCTCCTTCTTCTATATCAGAGTATGATATTGAAACCACAGCACCACTAGCGAAGTAGCAATGAGTTTCTTGAGACTGAGAGTTATTCCAAAGAATACAATTTCTTAAGTTAATTTCTTCACTATAACCAAAGATAGCACCTGCCATATAATCTGAGAAATTATTAATTATAGAGCAATTTATTAGGGTTGCAGAATGATTGCGAATTGCCATGCCCCCACCAGCTGACGTTGCGTTATTTTCAGCAATTACACAGTCATTAATGATGGTCTGTATATTATCATGGTCAATCCACATCCCTGCACCACATTGTGCAGTATTTTCTTTAACTATAAGATGACTTAAAGTGGCTGAACTTTCGTTTCCGCAATAGATTCCTCCGCCATAAGAGATAAGTTCCCCATCAGTTTCTATAAGTTTTCCAGAACCCTGTGTAATAGTAAAACCAGTTAAAATTGCAGTAGTATCTTCCCCGTTCTCAAAAGTAACCACGCTTCCTCCATTGTCTCCGCTGATTATCGTCTGTTCAATATATGATGGATCCTGTTCGGTAAGAAATGGACTACCAACTGTAATGTTCTTTCCAAGATAGTTTATATTTTCGTAATAGGTCCCAGTATAGACCAAAACCGTATCACCGTCAACACAAGCATTAATAGCGCTCTGTATATTAGGGTATTCATCGGGAACGTCTTTAACATAATCATGCGGTTCGGGTATAAATATAGCCCACATATTATCCTCATCGACAACAATTACTGTGTCGAGTACTTCATATCCAAAGGATTCTATTTCAAATAGATATGCGTAATTTACAAGCTCTGTAGTAAAAATGCCCACACCCGTCTCAGAGATGCATTCAAGACTATCCACTAACTCATAATTATCGTTTCTATACACTTTAACTGCTGCCGTTCCCGGATCATTCTCCCCATAACAAATCATTCCATTAACAGTATAGGTTTCTGCAAAGTCTAGTTCTATGTTAATTGTATTTTCTCCATACTGTACCCACTGGTTATCTTCGTAAATTGCATAACTGAATCTTTCAATAGTAAAGATATATTCTCCTACTGGAATCGTGCCGTTTAAAATATATTCTCCATTTTCATCTGTATATGTTGTAACTACGGGAGATCCTTCTAACGTATATATGCTGATTTTAGCATCATCCACAAAATTTGCATTAGTATCAGTTACTATTCCAGACACGGTTCCATAAACTCTTTTTATAGGGAATGCTTCTTGATAGACATTATAACCGGATTTAGTAATCATTCCTGTAACTATGCCAAGTTCCTCAGGGATAATTTCTATGCTATCTTCTGCTGTGTTTTGCCACTCACTATTATTTATTTTATACCAAAGCATACAATTATCTTCTTCCACAACAGAATGTAATCTCCCTGGCAGGTTCATCGCAAACGTATCAATTATGCCGATGCTGGTTGTAACAGTTAAATCAGAATTTGTCAGATTTATACCATCAGTAATGGGAATTGCTTCATCAAAGATATAATAGCCAGCACCAGATTCCCAGCCCTTTATCTTCACTAAATCATTCCCACCATATTCTGCGCCAAAATTGAGCACACAAACTCCATCTTCATCAGTAACACCTAATGTATCACCAAATATTCCAGGTCCATACGCTTCTACATTAACACCGGGTAGAGGAGTTCCTTTATCATCTTGATAGACTGTAATCATAACTTCCGTTAATTCATTTATTGGAAGAGATTCAGGTTCTATCACTGCATAACTGAAAGGAATTACAGATATTTCGTCCTGATAGAAATAATAATTATGAGACAAGATAGAAATAACAGCAGTGCCAGTATTACTTGGAGGATCAAAGATATTAAGCTCTATTGAACCATTTTCTATATCACCCTTAGCAATAATTTCGTCATTGAAATGAATCGCCACTCGTCCGGTATCGCAGTTCACGTTTGTAATCTCAAAGCTGGTCTGTCCTATATAAAGGACACTATTATAAGACGCACTAATACATTCTGGGGATTCCGTCCATAATTGTAGCATGGGGTCACCAAATACATTTAGTTCATAACAACACCACCGATTAACTTTTTCTGCATTAATAGCGGGAATAGCTTTTTCTTTGGAAAGTTGGTTTGCGGCAGCAATTGAGAACTCGTTTCTTCCAAAGAATGTATCAATCCAATAGCGATGGAAAATTTGGGATGCACCGTCAGTAGTGGAATAATTGCCCCAGCCATAACGAGAATTAGCTATAAATGTAGCTGCTCCAGTTTCCATTGCGGTAATCCTCTCTGTAAAACAGTCGCTAGTGTAATTCCCATTTGGATCTCTATTATCGTAAGAACCTGAATAACAAGCTTGTGAGTAACCGTTAAAAAAGTTATGATCTGAACCATTGTTTGTTATATTATAAGGAGTTAAGTCAGAATTATAAATACCCAAGCATTTAGTTACATTTCCATGCCCTAAATGATTAACAAGATTAGGTCCATTGCTAAGAAGTGGGAACAAGTCCTCTGAACCCCATGGTTCAATTTTGAAGTAAAGTTTTATAGTATCCCAATAAATGGGCATACCTATAGTTATATAGCCATTTGTGCTACAACCACCTATCAATTCATCCAAGTAATCGCCACCAGTTACTTGCCAATTAAGATTTTCGCCGATCAATAAAGCGTTTTGTATTTCATATGACACCGGATTTTCTGAATACATTATTGTTTTATTAATAAAATTGGCTATCTCGGTTGAATTATTTACACAGATTCTTCCGATGCAAAATTCTGATAAAAGATCAGCTTCATTTGGTTCACCCCACTTTTCATCATCATCATTATTCCACCCTGGACCACTACCTGGGGCAGAGGTATTATCTAAACATGAATAGTACATATCTGAGGGAATGTCATAATCAATCTTTTCATAGGGATTTCCCGCGTTGACTATTCCATATAGTCCTCTGTGGGATATTATATCCGTATCACCAGCGAGCAGTGCATACTGAAAGGAATGCTGATTATACTCATCCGTGAAATAGTTTCTTAACCTATCTGCATCATCCACGCCACTATAGGAAGATAGAATATCTTGAATTAATGTAATTTTTGTTCGATACCCTCTTTGTTCATAAAAGTCTGCTAATGGTTGAAAATCATCTTCGTAAATTGAGGCAGTTACAATAATATAATCATACGAGTCATCCGGTCTTACTCTTTTAGGGTTATAGAATATATCCTTATCTTCATAATTTTCAACAAGTACTTGTAATCGGGATTCTATCATAGGATTGTTATCAAATAAGAAATTATTCGCAGCATCCTCAGCAGCAGAATTATAAGCAGTTTCAATAATCACCGTAACTGACTCATAATAAATAAGCTCACCCTCTTCAGGTATGTAAGATAAAGGGGTAATTGCTAAGCAACCTATTGAATATCCGGCAAGGTAATGGATGCTGAAATCTGTATTTTGTTCTGCTGGATATTGCTCGGAACTTTCATATATAACAGGATCCGGTTCAGTAAAACCAATTCCGGTTGTGTCACTTATTGGAATTTGTCTTTGTATAGGGTAAACGAGATGGGTGCCTAAAGAGATTTGATTACCTGTCTCAATAATAACCTCTGATATATTCTCATTTTGAGGAAGCAATATCTGTATTCCTTTGTATGGGAGTGCTGGATACCCAGGTGTGCCAATAACAACTCCATCTGGAATTTCTATTCTTATATATATACTATCAGAAATGAGTTCTGGTTCATCAAAATAATACGTTTTTATAATCTGTTCAGCAAAGATTATATTTGAAAGTACCATTACAAAAATTATACTACAAAGGGAAATTTTATTTTTCATTTTAACCTCTCTAATTTTTTCTCCAGTCCCTTGTCCTCCTTACATTGTGGAGTCAATTAAGGAGTAATTCCCATACGTTCTTGTCTCAATTCCACTATCCATTTTTCCTCTTTTATACTTCTGCTTTCAACAGGAGATACCTCTCTATTTGGGGAAGGACTATAGAAAGGTTTTATCTATATGAATTTATTCATATAACTTAGATCCATAATTTTTCCTTTTCAGATTTTATAATAAATTGAAATTTTCAATTTAAGAGAAAAATGAATTTGTAATTATTTTTTGTCAAATTTAATTTTTTTTCGTCATGAATTTACTATCGAGAAAGCAACCAACGAAATTACAAAACTTCCAAACTCCTCAAATGGATTTTCTTATGGAGGTGATAGCTGAGATAGGTGCGTAAGATCGTATTGATCGTTTTTATATCCTGCTCGGTAATTTCAAACGATTCCAAATTATAAAGACTTCTTAATATAAGCAGTAATTTTCTTGTGGATTCATTTATCTGGAAATGCTCAGTAGCGGCTCTCTTTCGGGAACAATTGCTGCAAATAAATCCATTATGAACGAAAGAAATCCCACGAAAGAGCTCGCTGTTCTGTGTCCCGCACACCTGGCATTGTCGGAACTTGAGAGAGAATCCCAGGAAGCCGGCAACGCGAAGCAAAAATCTCCAAAAAACCAGAATATGATTTTTTTCACCGTGGGAAGAAATGTATAAAACTGTGCAAGTAGGATATAAAACTTTTTATAATCATCTTCCTCGAACATAAGCTGAAGGTAGAGTTCTGCCCCAGCATGTGCGAGAACAGTCATCGTAAAGTCGGAAGTAAGCCCACTGTGGTCATCGATGAGTGAGATTTCTTTAAGCAAAGAAAGTGAGGTGTCTTTTCTGTAAATAACGATCTCATAATTTCCAAGGTGCTGAATCAGTCCGTAATATTTATTCTTGGGATTTCGAGTGCCTTTAGCTATCACACCGATATGTCCAAATTCCTTTGAAAAAACTGTATGATCTGGCTGGTATTACTGTATTCTGTAACCTTCAGTACAATGGCATTGCACTTCTCGATCCGCTGGCTCATCTCACGTTATTCGACGGTTACGCTTTTTGCCAGGTTCCTCGGCTGGTCAACATCGAGCCCTCTCTGTACCGCTACATGATACGCAAAAAGCTGGAGCGGGATCACTGTCAGAAGCGGCGTGAGCGCAGGAAGGGTTCTGGGAACAAAAATTATGTCATCGGCGAGACTTTCCAGACCATTGCTGGGCTCATTCGCAACCACTATGATCTTTCCCTTTCTGGCTTTTACCTCTTCGATGTTATTCAATATCTTCCCATATACAAAATCATCAGGAGCAACAACGATAACAGGCATATTTTCATCGATCAGCGCAATTGGACCGTGTTTCATTTCTGCAGCAGGATATCCTTCTGCGTGGATGTAGGAAATCTCTTTCAGCTTTAATGCACCTTCGAGAGCAACGGGAAAGTTGATTCCCCTGCCGAGATAGAGTGCATTCGTCGCATTCTTGTACTTATCTGCAATTGACTTAATTTCACTATCCCTACTTAGGATTTCGCTTACTTTACCCGGAATTGATTTTAATTCCTTAATATATTCGGCGCCATCACGCGGTGATACAGTGCGCATTCTCCCAAGCAAGAGCGCAAGCAGGAAGAGCACTGTTATCTGAGATGTAAAAGCTTTTGTGGATGCTACACCGATCTCGGCGCCTGCATGGATATATGAACCAAAATCAGTTTCACGGGCAATGCTGCTGCCCACGACATTTGTGATACCCATAACTTTTGTACCACGCGTCCTGGCTTCTCTCAGCGCAGCAAGGGTATCGGCTGTTTCACCGGACTGGCTGATCACGACCACAAGAGTTTCCGGATTTAATAAGGGATCGCGGTATCGGAACTCGGAAGCATACTCGACACGAACAGGTATTTTGGCGATGTCCTCTATAAGATACTGACCGACCATCCCGGCATGCCATGACGTCCCGCAGGCAACAATGCAAATATTCTTGATTTTATTCATCCAATCGATAGAAAGGGAAATTCCTCCAAGACGAGATGTGTTAAACATGTCCATAATTCTACCGCGAAAAGCATTCGCGATCGTTGTGGGTTGTTCAAATATTTCCTTCAACATGAAGAAATCATACTCGCCCTTATTGATCATGGAGATGTCCCAGTTGATCTTGCTTATTTCTCTCTGAACTTCGTCGTCAGCGATCGTTTTAATAGTAAAATCGTTTGCGGAAACCTCTGCGGTTTCATCATCCTGAAGGTAAATGACATTCTTTGTATGTACGACTAAAGCAGCAGCATCGGAAGCGATAAAATTTTGACCATCCCCCACTCCGATAATAAGCGGACTTCCTCTGCGTGCGGCATAGAGTTTATCAGGAATATCCAGATTAATGGCTGCAATACCAAGCGTTCCCTCGACCTGTTTGAGCATCATACGAACTGCATTATGCATATTTTTACATTGAAGATAGAATTGCTCAATGAGATGAGCGATGACTTCTGTGTCTGTATCACTTGTAAAAGTATGACCCTCACGCTCCAATTTTTCTCGAAGTAGTTTATAATTCTCAATGATCCCGTTATGTACAACTGCGATCTTTCCAGTACAATCAATATGGGGATGAGCATTGAGAGTCGTCGGTTCACCGTGCGTTGCCCAACGAGTATGAGCAATACCTAAATGAGCATCGAAATTTACTCCTTTTGGGAATGACTGCTCCAGTTCTACGATTTTGCCTTCTTTCTTATGAATAACCAGCTCATCATCCGAGTTTATGATTGCAATTCCAGAGGAATCATACCCGCGATATTCCAGACGTTTGATGCCTTCGATCACAATTGGAAGCGCCTGTTTATTTCCTATATAACCCACTATTCCACACATAGCTACTCCTTTCTAAAAATATGCGATGCGACCTGAATACCTTTTTTCTCATTCACAGTTTGAAGAACAAGAAATCCGACCACAAAGAAAAGTGCAATGCTCAAGATAGCCCAACGCTGACTGTTTAAGATCAGCACGAGCAATCCATATAATAAAGGACCAACGATGGCAGCAGCTTTGCCGCTCACTGCATAAAAACCAAAGAATTCGGCGTGCTTATCTTCAGGAGTGAGAAGTGACAAGAATGACCTGCTTGCAGACTGGCTAGACCCGATCGCAATACCTGCCAACAGCCCAACTCCGTAAAACTGCGTCATATTGGTACAGAAAAATGCCCAGATAACCACAGCAATCCAGATAAGCAATGAAATTGATATTGTTTTTTTGGCTCCGATCCTGTCAACAATATAACCAAAAATGAGCGCTCCGATAAAGGAAGTAATATTCGCCAGCACAAAATAAATGATAAGCTGCGAGCCAGACATACTAAAGCGCTGGGCTCCGTATATCGCTGCAAAAACTATTACTGTTTTGATGCCGTCATTATAAATAAAAAATGATGTCAAAAACCTGAAAAGTTCTTTCAGATCCTTAATATGACGAAACGTCTTTTTTATACGCTCGTACCCGACTTTTATATATTTCGTATTTTCAAATTGCTGTTTGGGCTTTGATTCTTTTAAGAAAAGGAATATCGGAATTGCAAAAACTCCGAAGAATGCAGCGATCAAAGGAAAAACAAGAGGTACATTCGTTTTAATGAACAGGTAGGAAAGGATAAGTGCACTCAATCCCCCGATGTAACCGATCCCCCATCCCAAACCGGAGACTTTGCCCAGATTTTTCTTAGTCGTGATCTCAGGTAGAAAAGCATTATAAAATACATTACCGCCTTCAAAACCAATATTGGCGATCATGAATATAAGCATACCCCACAATACAGCACCGGCACGAACAAAATATAGTAATCCGGTAAAAAGCACTGAGATGTAACAGAACACAAAAAGGAATTTCTTTTTAGAGTGAGTTTGATCTGCAATGGCTCCGAGGATCGGTGAAAGAATCGCTGCAATAAGCATTGAAAGACTGACCGAAATCCCCCAAAGTGAGTCTCCGATTCCTTCTTTACCAACTACAACAGACTTGAAATATACACTGTATACAACTGTCACGATAACCGTTGTGAAAGAAGAATTGGCAAAATCATAGCTGATCCAGCTGAGTATGTTCTTTTTCATCTTGTAAATATAAAAAAAGCCCTATAAGAAGGGCTTAAAAAAAGTTGATGTTTACTTATCCTGCTGTAGCTGTTCAATATATTCTAACTGCTGTTTCGATTTGTAATAGTCTGAAGAATTTTTAAATTTTTTCACAATCAGGGTATAATATTCCTTTGCCTCTTCATACTTATCGACTGCAAAATAATGCTCTGCTATTTTAAATGAGATTTGAGAAACATTATACGAATTGGAAAATTTCTTGATTATGTGCTTAAGATACTCATAATACGCATCATCACCTTCAGCCAATCTTGTGCATTCTGCAAGCCCGATCCATGCTGTTTCTTTGAGCAAAGTATCATGTACTCTGGATTTCGCTTTATCGAAATACGTCTCTGCCATTTCTACATCTGGTTCGCTCTTTTCGATATTGATCTTTCCAAGATACAGGTATGATAACCCGCTATATTTGGATGAACCATAGTTATCAAGCACTTCGGAGAATGCCTCTTCTG
>FUWD013173729.1_pt1 | contig 10942 bp, 10 predicted proteins | sample 1063281 | NCBI WGS metagenome assembly FUWD01 (sample SAMEA79048168, study PRJEB19326) | metagenome | biome: marine
AATAACAAGGGAAAACGCTGGTATGGGTCGTTAAAACCAGTAAAATTAGCATCAACCCAGTTTCAGTATTCTTGAAACTGGATTTTTTTTATGTCTTTTTTGAGTTATACCAGACCTATACTAGGGTCTGTGGTATTTAGGGGCCTTACACATGTATATACTGAGAGCAAAAATATTGGATCCGATTCCAGCCAGCCACAAGAACCAGTCCAGCTTACCCACAACAGCAAATATAAAAATAATATAAATAAAGTTTCTGCTCGCCAGAATTTGGATAACCTCATAAATCGGGGTATTTTTAAAAAACGAACCTTTACCCCCTTTTGGAAAGTATATAAGGTAAAAAATACTACTCCCTCCAAAAATAAGTAAAAGAAAAGGAATCATAGCCTGAGCTAAACCCTGGGCATGAGCTGTCCCAAACATCAATCCAGTAAAGGCAAAAATATTTATCACGTTGTCACAGGCAGTATCAAGCTTTTCACCAAAATCCGACTCCATAAACTTGAGTCGTGCAACGTCACCATCACAGCAATCCCAAACAGCGGTAGCGGCAAGTAGCAGGCCGCCTACAAAACCGCTCCAGTAGTTTCCCTGCGCAAACAAAATCCCCGCCGCCAATCCGATGACCAGGCCAAACAATGTGATCTGATTTGGAGTTAAAGGAGTTCTAACCAGAAAAGAGGATATTTTGATGGAGATTAAGGAGTTGACCCAAACGTCCATAAACTGGCTGTAGTACAACTTGTGTTCGTGGAGCAACTCTTTTTCAACGGTTCGGGCTGACTGTGAATCTTCCACTTTTTGACGGTAAAACCATGGCCCGGATAGAGTGATTGGGGTCACCGGTTTTTCGAAAGTTCCAGAACGCAAATAACAACCTATGCTGGATGGAGGAAGCAGGTACATGCCATCTGAATACCCTGACTCAACAGGCAGACTCGCAATGCTCCCTTTCTCCAGACCCTGAGTTGACGCGATGAAATCCTTAATCAACCCGGCGGTTGTCACGAAATTACTTTCAACGAACAAAACGCTATCCACTTCTGAAGGCAATTCAAGTGAATTTAATTCGTCCTCTGTAAGTTCCTTGCTCAGATCGCCCCACCGGATCTGGCTTTTAAATCGGGCGTCATTTTGGATACCCAACTCCACCCAGTTTTTGTCTGAAACTGAAATATCCTGAGCAAGGATAATGAAATTTTCAATGCCTGCTCTTTGCAGGGAAAAGATCAAGCGCTTGAACACGGAAAGTCCGGCAATATTGCGCCTGAACAAAAACCGGGTACCTTCTTTTGACGGAACGGTTCTTATGATGGCTGTTTTTGGCGGAGTCATTATTAAGTCTGATTACTATTGTTCGGTCAATTGATTGTAATTAGGGCTGTAAACAAATGTCGCAAGTATAGAAAGTTTCCTTTTAGTAATTGTCACTGGAAACGGATAATAGGGAGCCGCTTCTTTCACCGCCTTGATAGCGGCCATGTCAAGAATCTCAGAGCCCGAATTATCAACCAGACGCACGCCGACAAGATTTCCATCTCTTGAAATTTGAAACCTCAACGAGACTTGTCCGCTCACTCCCCTTTGAGCCGCTTGGGGCGGGTAAGTCCAGACGCGCTGGATTTGGTGCCTAATGCGATTAAAGTAGGAAACGTATTTGGCTTCTGTGGTATCGAGCGAAATAGGTTCATCGTCACCTGAATCCTCTTCATTCTGAGTTTGGGTATCTTGCATGGCGTATTTTTCAGCATCGAATCCATCAAGCATGGAAAGAACTCCCCGCGACCCAAGTTTTTCTGATGGAGCCTGTGGGGCATATTTTCCTGCGGCCTCCGGGGCAAGTGTTCCTCTATTTGAAAGTGGAAGAGGAGTATTTTTTTTGACTACTTTCTGTTTCGACTGGGCCGCCTTTTTTTTAGATTCTGCCTGTGCCTGTGCGCGTTGAGTCATGTTCGGGGTTCCGCTGGCTTGCGGAGCCACTGTTTTTTTCCGGCGATATTTTTTTTGCACAGGTGGTTTTTTGTTCGCATGTGCCCTGCTATCCGCGCTGGCGAGTAACTCCGATGGCTTGGCTAATTTTTTCTCCACCTTTTTCGGCTTCGGAGCATCAACGATGGTTCCTTTTTTTCAAAAGAATCGGGCTTTTGAGTTTCAATATATTTCACCTGGATAGGCGGGGGTGCTGATGGGCCTTTGGATTTTGCGGGGGCAAGGAACTGAAAAGCAATCACCAAAACGTGGATCACAAAAGCGACGAGTATGAAATTACCTAACTTGGTTTGCTTGAGCAGACCCCCCTGAGACCAGAATTCTTTCTGGGAAAATTGAGCCAGCCTGTTTAATTTCTGGGTTTCATTGATTGCCATGAATTTTTTCGAGTGGCACGAATTCTTGCAAATTGCTTAAAAATCTAACCGCTGAGATTTGTTGCGAGAAACAGTCAGTTTTCTACTTTAAGAGCGTCACACTTTCTGGAATACCAAGAAAATGCATGCTCTATTTTGCGAGCATGTTTGCCTTTTTCAGAATTGGATGTGAGTGGCACATATTGGTTCCCATCGGGAAAAGGCACATGGTCCATTTTAAGCGATTGGTAAACCGAATTGATGTAGGCCGGGAAATTTTCATACATGCCTATGCTTGTTTTCAGTCCAGGCATTCCCTTTTCTCGAAAGCTGAGTAACTCCTCTCCAAAAGGATGAATGCGGGTCAGACCTTCTTCGCCATATTGAGTTTCGGCATAATGGGTAAGCGCCTCGAAATCTTCCCAATCCTCCAGAGCATCCACATCGGAAACAAATGCCGGATCGTTGTGAAATTTTGTTGTGAACTCGGTATCCAACAAAATCGAAACCGCACGATGAAAATTATCTCTATGCATTCCAAACTGGTATTTGTCTTCTTTGCGGAATTGTTTTAGATCGGACCTAAAGTGCAATGCGTGGTATACCATTACAGGAAGTAGCTTTAAGACTCTTGACGGCATGGACATGATTTGCCTTATCCCTGCCTTGATTATGTTTCCATCTTTCCTCGTTGAATGCAAATGGTCAATGATACCCGGGTCAACCGCAGACAGGTTGATGGGATATACATTGGGTTCTTTGACCTCATGCAGTTCGTTTGTTTCTTCGCACAGAGCGCGGTAATGATAATTGCGCTGAACAAATTCGCTTTCCGGGTCTTCATTGGGACCGGGGAACATCATCTGCCTGGAGTTGAGCCAGAGGATCAGATTATAATTCCGGATGTCGTCGTCTTGCAGGATTTTTTCGATATCGAACATGAAAGGCAGGTCGCCGGGTTGAAACAGAACCAATTCATCAGGCTCCAGGTTCAGGCGACTTCGCCCCAGTTGCATTGTGTTAGGCAGGTTCAGCTTATTTGGGTCTTCCCGAACAAATGAGATGTCCTTGCCCTGCGTTCCAACCGTGTCCAGAAAAGCGTTGGCAACTTGTTCAACTTCTTCCGAGCCGACAATGACAATTTGTTTAAGACTCGAAGCCAGTAAGTTTCCCAATGCATAACACATCACAGGAATACCGTTGATAAGGAAAAGAAACTTAAGGCGATCTATCGGATCATCCACGGCTCGCAGGATAAGATGACTGATTCCCTTCTTGCCGGATGCAATCTCACGTTCAGCTTTTGCGATAGCTGTAGCGTCCGCTTTTTTACGCGAGGGATATCGGTCGTGGCTGAAACTTAAGATACACTTATCGATACCTGCCCGCTGTCTGATGCTGTTCATAAAAAACCTTCAAAATAAATCTATTTGCCAACCGTCATCAACGGAGGCATGTTGCACTAAAACGCTTTTGTAACAAGGGCTAAGCTGATTTTCAGCATGCCCTGAAAAGCGATAATAACCCATATTCCCAGTGTCCGAATTGTACCAGAAAAACCCCAAAGGACGAAACGGTCTAATATATTCCCTTTTTGTGTTTTTCAAATGACAGGGGACTGAATTTGGCTATACAAATTCACTTGACGTGGAATTTTTAATAGCTTTACAATTAGAGATTATCATTAATTTATAAGGATTTACTCATGGGTGACCAATCCCATATCATAGAATTGATAGATCAGATCCTAGAGGAAACGGCGGATAAGCCCAATCTCCAAGAGAAGATATTCGATTTGCGGGATGCTCTGTTTCAGGCTCAGCAGTCGTCTCAGCAGTGTGCCTTAAAAATCAAAACCCTTGAGGAAACAGTGAGCAAGCTAAAGTCCCCCGCCCACCGTATCGGCACGGTATTGGGGGAAGGTGAAGGAGACCTGTATCGGCTGGTGGTCGGAGGCACTGAGTATCAGGCCGCCATCTCTCCGGAAATTCTTGAACAGGGGTCTCTTCAGCCCGGGGATCAGGTCGCGCTCAACGAAGGTTTTGTCGCTATCACCCGATTGCCTCAGCCCAGTCAGGGTCCGATTGCCCGCATTACCACACGGTTGACCGATGGACAGTGGTTGGTCACCGGGCAAACTGCCAACAGCGAAACTCTTGCCCTGAGTCATCCCGAAATAGAAGCGGAGTCGCTGAAGGTGGGAGACGAGGTTATTCTCGATCCCAATCAGAGGGTTATTCTGGCGCGTTTACCCAAGAGAAAATCGGGCGTTGTGGTCGAAGACGATCTGGAACAAATCGACTGGTCAAATGTGGGCGGGCAAAAAAAGGTTATCGAAGAAGTTCGCAAGGTTATCGAGTACCCCATCCTGCATAAGGAAATACTCGACACCATGGAGTATCAACTTCCAAAAGGATTTCTATTTTACGGTCCGCCGGGTTGTGGCAAAACACTCATTGGTCGAGCTATCCTTTCGGACATCATCCAGCAACTTAAGGAAAAAGAATCCAATCAGGAAATCGAAGGCCGGTTCATTCATGTCAAAGGTCCCGAGGTTCTCAACATGTGGCTGGGTGAATCGGAGCGCAAGGTGAGGGAAATTTTCAAGAAGGCGCGTGACTATAAGGAAAAGGGACAGGTTCCTTTCATTTTTATTGACGAGGCCGAGTCGATCCTTGGGACTCGCCAGGCCATTCGTGGAAATAATATCAGTAATACGTTGGTACCTATGTTCTGTGCCGAGATGGATGGTATCCAATCGCTTCGCGACGCAGTTGTCATTCTGGCCACCAACCGGCCCGACCTGATAGACCCTGCTATCCTGCGACCGGGTCGAATCGACAGAAAAATAAAAGTGGGGCGTCCCAACCGCGAAGATTGCAACGCGATTCTGAAAGTTTATCTCAAACCCAACCTGCCGCGAGAACATGATGATCTCGACACGATGACTCAGCCGTTCCTCAATGCGCTCTTTAAAAAGAGTTCCCGGCAAGAGGTTCTGGTGCTGACTTTGCGGTCCGGCACTCTTAAAAAATTGTACTGGAAGGATTTTATTTCCGGCGCGATCATCGAGGGGATAGTCAAACGGGTTAAAGAAAAAGCTATCGAAAGAGCTATCGAGGGCGAAGAATTGAAAATCATGTCGAAAGATTTAACAGCCTGTCTGGAAGCTGAATTCAAGGACGGTAATCTGCTTCCATCTGAATCGAACCTGGAAGACTGGCTTCAACTACTCGATCTGGACCCGCATCAGGTGGTACGTGTGCGGCGTCCCAACGAGTCTGACCAGGCCGCCGCTGAAACCCTCAACCGGTCCATCATATGAGTGTAACGGTTCCTGTTAAAACCCTCTATCGGTCCATTATATGAGCGCGACTGTTCCTTTGCTGGGTCTGGAAACTGAATACGGCGTCGTGCGTGACAAAGTGGAAAGCTACGATGTTGTCGAGGAGTCGATGCGACTCGTGCGCCGTTGCGAAATGAAAAGCGAGTTTGGCAACTGGGCCTATTCGCGGGAGCGTTCGCATCAGGATATGCGGGGGTTTAACGTATCTTCTCTGGCACAGGACGAGGAAGAGGATTCCTTTTGCGCCGAAGATCGTAAACGACCCTACAGTTACTGGGAAATGAAAAGCGACCGGGTGCTGGAAAATGGCGCACGTTTTTACAACGATCACACGCATCCTGAATACAGCACTCCCGAATGCGGAAGCGTGTTTCAGCTGGTGGCGCACGATCTGGCGGGAGAACGTATTGTTGCAGAATGTGCCCGCTTGCGGAATCAGGAGGGTGAGCCGGGTAGCGTACAAATATTCAAAAATAATACCGACTACATTGGGCATAGCTACGGGACGCATGACAATTACCTCATCTCGCGCCGACTGCCTTTCGAACATTGGGTGGAACGCCTGGTGCCATTTCTGGTGACGCGACAACTTTATACGGGCGCTGGAAAAGTCGGCACTGAACTGCGTCACGATAATTCGTTCAGCGGACTCCAACTCGCGCAACGGTCAGATTTCATCGAAACGGTATTGAGTATCGAGACGATGACCCAGCGGCCCATCATCAATACCCGCGATGAACCACACGCGACAGCGAACAAGTACCGCCGACTGCATCTGATTCTGGGGGACGCTAACATGTCTCCCTATGCGACCGCGCTCAAGGTGGGAACCACTCGTCTGGTACTCACGCTGATAGGCGAAGAAAAACTTTCGCCGCCGGTTGAGCTGGAAAACCCGGTCAACGATATTAAAACAATTTCCCGCGATCACACGGGAACGGTACTATTAAAACGTGTGGATGGCGGAACGATCACTCCGCTGGAAATTCAGGAATCTTACCTGGAATCTGTTGAAAAAAATCTGTCGGGACAGTGCAAGGAATGGGACTGGATTATCCGAGAGTGGACGCGCACTTTAGACGAACTCCAGTATCACCCTGAAAAGTTGGCGGATCGAATTGACTGGGCTATCAAAAAAGATATTTTTTCACGCTTTATGGAATCGGAAGGCGTGGGGTGGGATGATCCCTGGATCAAGAGCCTCGATTTGGAGTATCATAATATTGATCCCGAAAGAGGATTATACCGGGGACTGGAGCAGACAGGAGATGTCGTGTCCATGTTCTCTGAAGACGAAGTTACTCGTGCTGTTAAACAACCACCGGAAGATACTCGGGCTTTTGTTCGCGGTTTGGCAGTCACGCACGGCACGGGTAAAATAAAAAACATTCACTGGACGGGCATCGAATTCACCGATGGCGGATTTATAGATCTTTCAAAGATCGTCACTTCCGCCGACGTAGAACATTTGCTCAGTTCCAAAAAGGAGCAATATCCATGGTTATGAACGATCCCTTGAGGAGAGAAGAAAAAAAGGAGTCCGCTCCCGACCGTCAGGAATCCGGGCCGTCAAGTCCGGATGTCAAGCGACCGGGCCGTGACGACATTCTCAAGCGCATGAAGAAAGTTGATCCCAAACAATCAGAAAAATACAAACAGCGAACCGGGCAATAATGAAAAACTCCGATCCAATCCACAGCTCTGGCGACTTCTTTGAACTTCTCAAAAGGTCGGGTTACAATTCGCAATCCGCAATTTCGGCTCTTCCCGAAAACAAGGCACTGGAAATTCCTCAGGGAACCACCGTGCTGGCGTTTCATTATAAAGATGGAATCATTGTGGCGGGTGATCGCAGAGCCACCGCAGGCAACGCTATCATGTACGAGCGTTGCGACAAGGTGATTCCTATCGATGATTATTCGTTGATGGCCATCGCCGGGGTACCGGCGACCGCCTTCGAGATGGCGCGCATTTTATCACACAACTTCGAATATTATCGCCGTTCGCAATTGAGGAACATGAGCACCGAGGGAAAGGTGCGGGCTTTGTCGCGATTGTTAAAAGATAATGTTGCCATGGCCATGCAGGGTGTGGGCGCAGTGAGCCCTCTATTCGCCATCTACGATATACAACAGGGAAAACCGTTTTTATATTTTTACGACATGCTGGGGGCCGAGTTTCAGATACTCACCCATGTCGCCACAGGGTCCGGCTCCCCCATGATCCGGGGTGTGATGGAACACGAAAACCTTTGGGGCTCGTGTCCGCTGGAAGAACGATCACAGGAACAAGCAATGTCTCTGGCTATCCGGCTTCTGCAAACGGCGGCGCAGTTCGACTCGGCGACAGGACAAGCCCGGCCCGAAGACAAGCTCTACCCCATCATTGCGAAAATCACCAAGGACGGATACCAGTTCATCTCAGATGATGAGATGGAAGATATTTATAAAGCTTCAATGAAGAGGAATTAGTTTTGTTTTTTTTAATACCCCTCCCAATACCCTGCGGGCACCTTCGGTCTCCCCTTGGAAAGGGGAGACCGAAGGTGCCCGCAGGATAGAGGGGTTAGGGGAGGTTATTAATAAAAAGTTATTTGTGCGTTACTAAATAGAGGAATCGTCTGTGTTTGAAGAACATTTTCGTTGGATGGAAGCCATTTCTACTCGCCACAGTTATGTGCGTGAAAAGCTGGGCAAGGGTCAGCCGGTCATCGGAGTTCCTTACAATGAGGGTGCGGTGATTCTGGGATTCTCCCCGCAACCCGGAAAAATTTTTGAAATTTACGACCGCATTGCTTTGGGCGGACTGGGCCATCCTGCTGATGTAGAACGTTTGCGTATGACGCTGTTGGACATGGCGCATGTGGAAGGATTCAACCGCTCGGCGCAGGATGTAACCATCGCGAGGCTTTTGCAGTTCGGGCTCGCACCGGCTCTGAAACAGAATTTTGAAGAAATCCAACGTGCTCCCTATCTCATTCAAATGCTCCTGACTGAAATAAACCGCGAAGGCGGGGCCGAATTTTTCCGCGTCAATTATGACGGTTACTGGGAAACGTTCAAGAAGGGCACTGTCATTGCCGGGGACAGTAAAGTCTGCGAACGCATACAAAAGGAAATAGACAACACCGACTTTGCTTCGTTGAGCCTCGACAAAGCGCTCCAGTCGGCACTGCGCCTGTGGGAAGAAGGCCGCAAGAAAGTTGAGTCGGAGAAAGATGCAGAGTCCTCATCGGATGATGACGATCAAGATGAAGAGGAATCAGAGAAGCTTCCCGCTACTCTCAAGGAAGCATTTGATCGCTGGAATCTTGAAGCGGCGGTCCTCAGTCGCAATACCCAACGCAAATGTCTATACCGGCTATTGACCGAACAGGAAATCTCCACTCTTGAATCCGCGGTCACTCAATAGTCATGCGAAAACGCATCTACGGTATCGAAACAGAATATGGTTTGCTGATCAAAGATACCGAGTTCAGACTGAACCCGGAGGAAGTTGCCAGTCGGATCAAGAACCATATCTTCCAAACAAAGCTGGGTGTGCTCGACCTCCACTACCGGGCCAACGACGAGCCTCCGGGTAATGGCGGATTCCTCCGCAACGCGGGACGCATATACCTGGACATGGGGCATCTGGAATACGCCTCGCCTGAATGTTCCACTCTGACCGACCTCGTCACCTATGACCGGGCCGGGGATTCTGTGATTCAGGACGCTGTGGAAGATTTGGGTTGGAGCGATCAGATAGGGATCATCAAAAATAATGTCGACCTCGAAACCAACGCGACGTTCGGTTGCCACGAGAATTATTTGGTCAGTCGCAATTTCCCATTCGACGAACGCGACAACCTGAAACTGCTGTCAGCGTTTCTGGTCACACGGCAGATATTCTGCGGCGCGGGAAGAATCGGCGGGTGCAATCCGCATCCCTTCCGCGACTGGGAAGGCACCTCTGTCGAGGAAGAAGAAGCGGAAGTCGATTTTCAAATTTCCCAAAGAGCAGACCATATCCCCAACGAATTTTACCGCTGGGTTCAATACAACCGAGCCATCGTAAACACGCGCGACGAACCTCTATCGGACCCCAGTAAGTACCGGCGCATCCATTTGCTGGTCGGCGATTCCAACATGAGCGAGTTCGCCACCGCTATGAAAATGGGAACGACCACTCTCATTCTCGAGCTCATGGAACGGGGCCTCGCCAATCCCGACTGGATACTCGCCGAATCGGTCGAGGCCATGCGCGCGATATCGCGCGATCCGGAATTCAAATGGGAAATCGTTCTGCGAAACGGAACTCACACCACCGCACTAGAACTGCAAATGGATATGGTGCAAACCGCGAAGAAACACCTGACGGGAATGAATCATGAAACCGACTGGATCATCGAAGGGTGGGAGTCGGTCCTGAATGATCTACCCAACGGACCCGAAGCGGTGATAGGCCGTGTCGATTGGGCCACGAAATACTGGATGCTTTGCGAATTCCGAAAAGAGGAAAATCTTGAATGGCAGGATCCGTGGCTCAAGAGTCTGGATCTGGAATACCACAACATCAATAAACAAAGCGGATTGTACTGGGGACTGGAAGCCACCGGCGATACCACCCGGAAAACCAGCGACGAAGCCATTGAGTATGCCAAGACCACACCGCCAAGAGGTACCCGTGCTGACGGACGCGGTGAGTTGGTGAAAACTCTCATGAATAGCCAGGCCGGCTACCTGATCGACTGGATCGGGTTCCGCCTCAGCCGAAACCAGGAACCCTTCCTGATGCTCGATCCCTTTATTTCCTACAAAGAAGAAATCCGCAACTACCTGCAAGGAATAGAACTGGACGACCCCTCAGAGCACGACCTCCCCACCGATGAACCGGATAACGCCAAAAGAAAATATTCATAGGCCTATCTCGCGCAAAGTGCGCAAAGAGGAATGTTGAACAAGTCCTCTCCCCGCCGAGGGAGAGGGTTGGGGTGAGGGGGCTAACATAATTTCCTTCCTCTGCGATCTCTGCGTTAAATGGGTTGTGCCAGTCTCCGCTATCCTTGTACCTCGCCCTGTCCGATGCTATATTGTGATCATGGGGATTGTCTGGTTCCTTAATTTTTAAAGGATATTTTGGTTATGAGTGAATGTCTGTTTTGCCAGATTAATAAGGGCGCTATCCCTTCTGAAAAGGTGTATGACAGCGATGGTTTGTTTGCCATCAAGGATGTGAATCCGCAGGCGCCGATCCATTTACTCATCAT
>FUWD013269723.1_pt7 | contig 10941 bp, 11 predicted proteins | sample 1063281 | NCBI WGS metagenome assembly FUWD01 (sample SAMEA79048168, study PRJEB19326) | metagenome | biome: marine
GTCGGGACTCACAAGCCAGCACTTAATCGTCTGGGGATCTTGACCGTGAAGGACCTTTTATACCATTTCCCTGTCGCGTATCATGAGATGTCTGGAGCAGCCAGTGTCTCCAACCTTGTCGAGGAAAGCTCGGTCACTCTCTATGGAACAGTCCATCGACTCGAAGCTAAGAAATCCTGGACCACCAAGAAAACCATGTCCACAGCAGTACTCAAGGATCACTCTGGGCAGATTAAGCTCCAATGGTTCAGTCAGCCATACATCGCCAAAATGCACGATGAGGGCGATATGGTGAAGATTAGCGGGAAGGTTTCTTTTATCAAGGGAAACCTCAGATGACCAACCCTGTGATAGAGAAGATTACAAAACTCCCCGCAGCGAGTGATTCACTTTTCAATACAGAGGACCCTACTGATCTTTCGGCACTTTCTCCTAAGTATCGCGAGACCAAAGGGATCTCATCCGTCTGGATCTATCATGCAGTTAAGAAGATATTTTCTCATCCTGATTTTATGAACATAGAAGACGTTCTGCCTGATCATATCAAAAAAACCTACTCACTCCCTGATCTGCAGAAAGCCTGCATTTGGCTCCATACTCCTAACTCACTCAAGCATGCAGAAGTTGCTCAGAAGAGATTTGCTTTCGAGGAAATGTTCTATCTTCAAGTGAAGCTCCACCAAGAGCGAGCTGTTGTCGATGGAAGTCCGTATTATAAGATTCCTGACTCCCATAAGCTTGCTGCAGCATTCCTCAAAAAACTCCCCTTCAAGCTCACCGAAGCTCAAGAGCGAGTAACTCAAGAAATCACTGACGATATGAAATCTGCCCGTGCGCTCTCAAGATTAATGGAAGGAGATGTAGGGTCCGGAAAGACAGTCGTTGCTGCAGCGACTGCCTATGCGATTTGCAAGACTCACCCGGACAGTCAGAACTTCGGCGGCCTCCAGACAGCATATATGGCTCCCACTGAGATTTTGGCAAAGCAACACTTCGAGAGTTTTATTGAATTCTTCGAGGGAACAGGAATTAAGATCGCCCTCATTACAGGAAAAGGAAGTTACATCTACCCATCCAAAAGTACTCCTGGGAAACCTACCAAGATTGCCCGTACTCAGCTTCAGAAATGGGTTACCGCGGGAGAGATTTCGATGATCATTGGGACTCATGCCCTTATCTCAGAAAAGGTCACCTTCAAAGACCTTGCCTATGTCATTATCGATGAGCAACACAGATTCGGAACACGCCAACGACAAAAGCTCGCGAATAAGAGTTCACGTGTCCCTCACCTCCTCTCAATGACCGCAACACCCATTCCTCGAACACTTGCTCTTACCGTTTACGGAGATCTCGACATTTCGATTATTGATCAAGTCCCACCAGGAAGGAAGAAAGTCGAGACCAAAGTCGTCGCACCAAAAGGTCAGAAGCAAACCTTCGATCATCTCCGAACGCTTCTTCAAGCCGGGCAGCAAGCCTACGTTGTCTGCCCGCGAATTTTTATTCCCGATGAAGAAACCGCCACAGATGCTCAACGTGCCCTCCCTTCAGTCGAAGAGACCCAAGATTACCTCCAGAATACCATCTTCCCCACTTTCAAAGTTGGGCAACTCCACGGTAAGATGAAACCGCAAGAAAAAGACGATATTCTCCAGGATTTCCTTGATAAAAAGATCGACATCCTCGTGTCGACCTCAGTGATTGAAGTTGGAATCAATATTCCAAATGCCAGCAGTATTATTATCTATGGTGCAGAGAGATTTGGTCTTTCACAACTCCATCAACTCCGTGGGCGTGTTCAGCGTGGTGAGCACCAACCATACTGTTACCTCTTCACGAATGCCAAGAACGAAAAATCTATCGAACGTCTTGGATACATTGAAAAATCATCAGATGGGTTCGCTTTAGCCGAGGCCGACCTCAAACTCCGAGGAACGGGTGACCTCGCAGGGAACAAACAATGGGGAATGTCCGATCTTGCTATGATGGCGCTCACTAATATAGCCCTCGTTGAAGCTGCCCAACAAGAAGCTAAGAACATCGTCAAGAAAGATATCACCCTTAAGTCTTATCCACTTCTTAAGCGAATTCTAGAGAAAGAAAAAGAGGTTCATATGGAGTAACAAGATTCTTTCTGATCCAAAAAACTAAGACCCTAATCATTACTTACTTCTTCCTTGGCAACGGAAGAAACACACTTGTCTTCTTTTTGTACGCTTGATATTCCTCGTTATCATCCCATTGTGCTTCGAGCATCGGAACTCCAGAAACCTTAAGGAGCAAAAACGTAATTGTAATCGGAGAGATAATCGTCCAGAGTGGAATTCCGGCGCTCAGAGCAATAAGCCAAATCCCCCACCAAAGCGTTGCTTCACCAAAGTAGTTAGGATGCCTCGAATATTTCCAAAGACCAGATTGCATAATTTTTCCTCGGTTTTCAGGGTTCTTGATAAACGTCGAAAGCTGGGAATCACCCACTACTTCGAAAGAGAAGCCAATAATCCAAACAATTATCCCCGTAGTCAGAAATCCTAATGACACATTAAAGAAGCCACTCATTGGGCCTCCGATCTGACCTTGTGCGTTCGCAGCAACAAAAGCTAAAGAAATCATGAACATCAATAATCCTTGCAGCATGAATATTTGCAGAAATGATCGACCTACAAAGTAAGCAGTACCTTTCTTCATCCAAGTCTCTCGCCATTTTTTGTAACGAAAGTCCTCTTCGTCTTTTTTATGTAAAACTCTTCTCACCAGTCGTACCGTTAAACGAGTCGCCCAAAGACTCACCAAGATAGACAGCAGAAGACCAATAAATGTCTGCTCACTCACAGCATAGGTTCCGATTGCCACGAGTGCAAATCCTGCTCCCCACATAGGGTCAACAAGATCGTTTCTTTTTTTGATAACTGCTGCAAAAAACCCAAGCGTCATATACACAAAAATAATAAGTGCTGCTAAGAAGAAAATTGAAGTCATAAGGAAGATAGATTATTTAAGAAAAGTCGTTACTATGTAGTAAGCTCCTGTTGCCACACTCCCTCCGATGAACATTCCCCACAAGAGATCAACAATAACAACTTTCACCGGGAAGTCCTTAAAGAGTGCGAGACTCGTAAGATCAAATGTTGCATATGTCACAAGCCCAAAGAACATTCCGAAGATAAGTGCATGTGCCCATGATTCTTTAAGAAGTGCTGGCTGAGTAACAAAAGTTACCAGACCAGCAAGGAAGATAAGATAGAACAAACCAGCCGCATAGAGATTAGGTTCAGCCTTCATGATTGATCCAATGTTTTTCTGGTAAAAGTCTTTTGCAATAAAGAGAAGCCACACAGCATCAAGTGCAAGGAATAAAATAAGGGAAACAACGTACGTTTGAATATACATACATATATTGTATCACGACTCATCCTTCTTCTTCAATGGAGTAATCCGCAGACCCCAAGGAGAAGCGCTCGGGTTACGATGATCTCGAGCAAGGAAGATTTGATAGGTTCCAAAGATCACCGTGATGATCGTAGCAATTATTTTGTATCGGACCCAAGCATCAATTCCGTACACATGCCAGAAAAGTTCATTAGAGACAACGAGGAACAAGAACATAACCATCCATCGGAACGAAAGCTTGTACCACCCTTTCTGAGTCAAATCAAAAAGTGATCCGAACAAATACTGAAGATACCCTCTCTTCCTCAGAACCCCCACGAGGAGGACAACAAAAAAGAACCCATTATAAAAAGTATCTTTCAGAACAAACAGATAGGGTTCTTTGAGCCCCACCGTAAGAACTCCAAAAAGAATCACAAAGATTCCAGCAACGAGTGGGAAAAGAGCGATACGATTCTCATAAAAAAATGAAGCAATGAGAGCAATGATCGTAGCAAAAGTGAAAACTCCTGCAGCAGTGATGAAACCAGCCTCACTACTCCCAATTGTTTCCAAGAGGATAAAAAAGAGGATAATTGGCCCGAACTCAATTGACCAGGCAATAATAGATTGTTTACTCATGTGCACCCACCAGGACTTGAACCTGGGACCACAAAGGTATAAGCTTTGCGCTCTACCAACTGAGCTATAGGTGCATGTCGTTCTACACGAACTCAGTAAGGTGACATCTATTTGCGCCGCCCCAGGGCGCCTTCTCGATTCTCTTCAGAGAATCTCTCCTTGTCTACCAACTGAGCTATAGGTGCAATACCACCCATACATTGTGCCTTTTTCTCTCAAAAGTGCAAGTTTCTTTTTTGCCCCACAACTCGTCTAGTATGTGTTTTTATATGATGATTTCTTCAGGATTTCAAGAAGAGATTCCTTGAAAGGATCAAGTGGGCACTCTGGGATGTATGGAGTACGAAAAAACCCAGCAAGCCTCTTAACAAGACTCTCTGGGTTTATAACCTCTCTCCCTTACCCAGTAATCACAATACCTTCAGAAACATCATCAGGCTTTGCTTTCACAGGAATATTGTGCTCTTTAAGAATTTCTTCGTACTGCTCTCGTTCAAGCACCTCATTTTCCATAAGTGAATCAGTAATCGCCTCAAGAACATCGCGATGCTTGGTGACAATCCTCTGGGCTGTCGCGTACCCCTCTGCCAGGAACCTCCTGATCTCTTCGTCGATCTGACTTCCGACAGACTCTGAGTACTCTTTATCTCCTACGCCTCTCCCAAAGAGTGTCCGTCCCCCATCAGACTTGAGTGCAATAGGTCCAAACTCTGGAGACATTCCATACCGAGTAATCATATCTCGGACAAGCGACGTTGCCTGCTGAAGATCATTAGAAGGACCCGTCGAAAGATCATCATAAATTAATTCTTCAGTTACATACCCACCAAGTGTCATCGCAATATCTGCAACAAACTGTTTCTTCGTTGGAAGACGACGCTCATCGTCTGGAAGCTTGAGTGTATACCCACCAGCTCGTCCTCGAGAAATAATTGAAATCTTATGAACAGGATCGGCATGCTCAAGAAGTGAAGCCACCAGTGCATGTCCCGCTTCATGATACGCAGTCTTTCGCTTTTCATCTTCTGAGAATAAGTGGCTCTTTCGTTCTGGTCCCATCATTACTTTTTCGATTGATCTCAGAAGATGATCTTGGAGAATCTTGGGCTTTTCCTCACGCGCAGCCAAGATTGCTGCTTCGTTCATAAGTGAATAGAGATCAGCTCCAGAAAATCCTGGTGTTCGTTTTGCAATTTCTGAAAGCATGACATCTTGATCAAGAGGTTTGTTCTTAGAGTGAACCACAAGGATCTGTGTTCGGTCTTGCCGATCAGGAAGTTCCACAACCACTCGTCGATCGAATCTTCCTGGTCGCAAGATCGCAGGATCCAGGACATCATCACGGTTTGTCGCTGCCATAATAATTACCTTTTCATTCTGAGCAAATCCATCCATCTCAACAAGAATTTGGTTCAGCGTCTGTTCTCGCTCATCATTTCCTCCTCCAGTTCCCGAACCACGTGACCGTCCAACAGCATCAATCTCATCAATAAAGATAATTGAAGGTGCAGCAGCTTTCGCCAGCTTGAAGAGATCTCGCACTCGGCTCGCCCCAACTCCGACAAACATCTCAATGAACTCTGACCCAGAAATCGAGAAGAAGTTCACTCCTGCCTCTCCGGCAACAGCTCGAGCCAAGAGTGTCTTTCCAGTTCCTGGAGCCCCTGTGAGCAATACACCCTTAGGAATTCTCGCTCCAATCTCAAGATACTTCTTGGGGTTTTTTAGGAAATCGACAATCTCTTCGAGCTCAGCTTTGGCTTCTTTTACACCTGCAACATCCTTAAAGGTGACCTTATTTTCCTCATCATCAGGTGTGATGAACTGGGGTTTTGATTGACCGAAATTCATTGCTCCTCCAGCACCTTTTACTTGTCGTGTTAGGAACCAGATCAAAAAGATAATAAAGATAAGTGGAATCATGAAGGGTGCGAGGATTCCAAGCCAGTATCCAAACCCTGTTGGGTCTTTTACTTCGATCTTTACACTCTTGAGCTCGGCTGATGTTACTCCATAATTTGAGAGTGTTTCCGAAAGTGCAGCACCACCCTCTTTTCGTGCGAGCCGCCTTCTCTCAAGGGGTGCATTCTCATAAGTGATTGCGATAGCCTCTGAAATCACTTCAGGGTCTTGCCCTCCTCCCTCGAGATTCTCTTCAGTCATCCCAATGACTTCCTCTTCGTTGACCTCTGTAGCATCAGACATGTCACTTTTGAGGTCTTCAGTTTCAACGAGAACTTCACTTTCTTGGGCTTCATCCCCTGCAACAAGAAGAACTTCAAGAGAGTCTCCCCGGACGGTAATTACTTCGATCGATCCTTCTTGAATCTTCTGTGCGACTTCAGAAAGAGAAATTTCATCAATCTCTTCACCATTGAAAAAAGAAGAAAAAATGAGAGCGACGATAATCAAAATAACCACCGTAAATCCTAATTGCCCAAGGAAATTAGGCTCTGGATTTTTTTGGTCTTTGGTGACCTTTCTTGCGGCTCGTTTCTTTTTAGGATTAGGAACAAGTGGATTCTGTGGATTAAAGGTTGATTTCTTAAGAAGGTCTTTTGGCTTTTTTTTCATATCTTTTGTCATATGGGAGAATTTTAGCAGATTTTGACATAAAAAAAAGCGCGACAAGTCCCAAGTTCTGTCGCGCGTTTCTTATTCACGAAGTGATAGTCAAACAACCCTCCCCTTGCTACAATGTCTTCAATGGAAAGAATTCGCCACAAGAAAGCAACATTCAACTATGAAGTCCTCGAAACCCTCGAAGCTGGGATCGAGCTTCTTGGTTTTGAGGTCGCTGCGATTAAGAACAAACTCATCTCTTTCGAAGGTTCGTATGTAATTATCGACAAAGATGACCAGGTTTTTATCAGGAACTTTCATATTTCTCCCTTCCAAGAAAAGAACACTCCAGATTGGTATCAGCCAGAACGACCACGCCGCCTTCTTCTCAAAAAGTCTGAAATCGCAAGGCTCAAAAAATCCCTTACCACAAAAGGTCTCACACTTATTCCTCTTTCTATATATATGAAAGGACGGAAGATGAAACTCGAGATTTCTCTCGCTCGTGGAAAGAATAGAAGTGACAAAAGAAATACCCTTAAGGACCGCGACGCAAAACGAGACATCGCAAGAATTATGAAAAACTCGTAGCAAAAATATATAATCCTATAGAAAACCACATCTCTCCGTTTACAAACACTAACATTTCTTGAGTAAATCTAGTATGATACCCAACATGTCTACTACACCCGAAGAAAACAAAAAACTCGCTGATCTTCTTTTCCCCGAGGTCAAAAAAACTCCTCAAGATTATCTAAATCAGTACCCCGAACGCTCTCTTTCGGAAGGTGTTCAGATAACTCGTTTCGGACCGAGTCCTACAGGATTCTTGCATATCGGTGGATTATTCACAGCTCTCGTCTCAGCGAGGATCGCTCACCAGAGTGGTGGGACTTTCTTCCTCAGGATCGAAGACACCGATAAGAAGCGCGAGGTTGAAGGTGGTGCAGAAAAACTCTACGGTGCACTTACTGACTTTGGGATTCGAATCGACGAAGGATACGGTACAGAAGAAGAGGGAGAATACGGACCATACAAACAAAGTCTCCGCGAAGAAATTTATCAGACTTTTGTGAAAGATCTTATTACAAAAGGACTTGCTTACCCATGTTTTTGTACTCAGGAAGAACTTGAAGAGGTACGGAACAAACAACAGGAATGTAAGGCACTCCCTGGTTACTACGGATCCTGGGCAAAATATCGAGATCAAAGTTTCGAAGAAATAGAAAAGAACCTTTCTGAAGGAAAAGATTTTGTAGTGCGATTCCGATCAGAAGGATCACCTGAGAACAGCTTCAAATTCAAAGATAAGATCAAAGGAGAAGTCTCAGTGACCGAAAACAGTAATGACATTGTTCTCATCAAAGCAGACGGACTTCCAACGTATCACTTAGCTCACATTGTCGATGACTTCCTCATGAGAACTACTCTTGTGATCAGAGGGGATGAGTGGCTCTCTTCACTTCCCGTTCACCTGCAGCTCTTCCGAGCGCTCGAACTCAAAGCTCCTAAATATGCTCATGTTGCACCAATCCTTAAGTCAGAAGATGGAAACAAGCGAAAACTTAGTAAACGAAAAGACCCTGAAGCTTCGGTTGATTATTACGCAGAAAAAGGGTACCCGAAGCAAGCAATCACAGAGTACCTTCTTAATATTGCGAATTCGAGTTTCGAAGATTGGCGAAAAGGAAATCCAACACTCCCCAATACAGACTTCACTCTCGAACTCAACAAAATGAGCAAAAGTGGCGCGCTTTTTAATATTGATAAGCTTGATGACATCAGTAAAGAGATCATTTCACGAATGACTTCTGACGATGTATATGCCAGACTCCTCACTTGGTCAGAAACTTTCAATCCCGAATTCTTCACGCTTCTTACTGATAATAAAGACTTCTGCCACAATATTATTGGGATCGAAAGGAACGGTAACAAGCCACGGAAAGACATTGCCTATTGGGAAGAAGCGCCTGATCATTTTATGTACTTTTTTGATGATCACTTCGAAAAAGTCTCTCTTGCAGAAGGGAAAGTATGTTTTGACACCCTGGAAGCAACAGACGCTCCAGCAATCCTTAAGCTCTATGCCCAATCTTACGACAAAACTATCTCTCAAGAAGACTGGTTCCCCGCTCTCAAGGAATTCGCCGAAGCGAACGGATACGCAAGTAACATGAAAGAACACAAAGTAAACCCTGACCAGTACAAAGGAAACGTAGGAGACATCGCCATGATCCTTCGAGCTGCTCTCACCGGACGGACACGAACTCCAGACCTCTACCAGATGATGCAAGTACTTGGGAAAGAAAGAGTGGTAGCGAGGTTGACGAAGGTCGCGGAGATGATTGCGTAGAGAAAGACAAAAACCTCTTAATTATATACATTAAGAGGTTTTTATTTATTCTCGCATCAAGACTATGTCTCGCACTCTCCCGATGGATCAGGAACCCCAGGTCTCGGTGAAGTAAAATCACTCGGCGCACTTCCACCTATAACCTCAAAAGTTCCAAATGATCCCATACAAAAAACATCACTAATTTCATAAGGATTTAGATTCCTTAGACTTAAAGCAATAGTATACCCTCGACCGCTTACGCTTACTGCACAATCGTCAAGTTCTTCATCAGCTATATCCAGACCTACTAACTCCATTACGCTATTCAAAGATCGAGTAAAACCCTCCCCAGTAGAACCATCCTCTATAAAGCTAAAGCAGGCACTATTGAGATAGTCTCCGTGCAGATCGTACCCAGAACCTTCTGAGTAAACAATTTCAAATTCTGTCCGCATAGTAGAAAAAGTTGACCTCAGTGCGGCAAACTTAGCTTTATCTCTCGCAGTCCCAAGACTCACCAGGACAATCGATGAGAGAAGACTGATGATTGAAATAACCACCAAGAGCTCAATGAGAGTAAATCCTTTTTCTCGTTTATTCTTTTTTCTTAAAGAAAATACCATAGAAGAAGTCCTATTGATAATCCAAAAAAGATAACCGGAGTAATCAAAATAGCCTTCTTAACATTTTTTTCTGAGATCCCAATTTTTTTATAAATCTCTGCCATTCTTGGTTCCTGCTCTGAACCCAGCACCCGTCTTGATTGGTAAACATCTTCATCAAATTCCATATTCATTTGATCATTTTACCATGTTCACAATAAAATGAAATTGAAAGTTTTCAACAAGAAGCCTCGATTGAAACGAAAGAAACCTTTCGGAGAATTAGATTTCTAATCCATCATCTTTTTAGTAATTATTATGATAGTATAAATATTATTAACTTAATAAACATAGGCATGAATCAATTTGAACAACCCTCAATAAACAAGATGGAGAACGAAGAAAAAGAACTCAAAGAACAAGTTATAGAAAAAGCGAAGTCAAAGTTTGAAGCTTTTAAGAGAGACAAATCTGAAATAGTTAAAGCTCTTGAGCGCGACCACAACTTATCAGCAGATGTTTCCGAAGAAGAGATGCTCAAATCTTCAGCTGACATAACAAGCTTTGAAGGCTGGGATGCTGAAGAAAAGATGTTGCAACTCTTGAAGGAAGGGGTTACTCCAGAAGGCCTGGGGACTTCAAGAGAGGAATTAATCAAGACTTTTTCCGATCAGGGTGAAATAGGCATTGAGGAGGGTGAGTTCGCGAAAGACTTAGGTGAAATCTTAGAGACACAAAAGAAAGATAACTCTAGATCAATCTAAATAATTTGATACCATCTTTAACTTTATATCAAAACCTTTATTCTAAATGAAGGTTTTTTTTGTTTCTGTGGAGACAGACGTGCAGCCTCGACCTTTTAAGAGGTTTTGTGGTGAGGAGTTGGATGACGTTCCAGACGAGGAGCCCTACCAGCACAGGAGGAGTATAACAGATTGTCTTCTTGAGATCTTGATACTTTTGTGAATATTTCAGTATGTTGTTTAGTTTTTTGCTATTTCCTAGCTCCGTGAAGGTGGAGAAGCACAGAACCAGAGGATGATGAGGTTAAAATCGTTAAAATACAACTTTTATCCTACTTTTTAACGTATTTCTTGCACATATCGTTAAAATACGTATAATATACACATGAATTCACGTTTTAACAGACAAATAGAATCTCTGAGAAAAAGATACTACTCTGCCCTTCCAGGAAAAGAGTCTCTCATAAAACTAGTCAGCGAGACCGAAGTTAGTGAACAAGTCTATAACTCTAACGCTATAGAGAACAGCAATCTTACTCTCGAAGAAACAGAGAAGATCCTTCTCCAGATAGATCTGGACCGTTTTGTGAATGAGCAAGAAATCTTCGAGACAAAAAATCTCGCTCGAGTTGTGGAATATATTGAAAGTGCCGCTCAAGAGAAAGAGCTCAATCTAGAAATGATTCTT
>FUWD013234550.1_pt5 | contig 10938 bp, 8 predicted proteins | sample 1063281 | NCBI WGS metagenome assembly FUWD01 (sample SAMEA79048168, study PRJEB19326) | metagenome | biome: marine
TATTTTTTGCTCAATTATTGAGGGTGATATACTGCTGAAAACTTTATGAAGATGACAACGTGTTGGCTTTAAAGATGTAAATGCACAAGCTCTGAGCATTTTTTAGTAATACCAAAAGAGCATATTTCTACGCCTAATGATGCAACTAATGAAACCCTTCTTGGAAAGCTAAATACTACTGCAGTAATGATTGCTAAAGAGCGTGGATTTGCAGAAAGTGGTTACAGACTTGTTATGAACTGTAATGGTGATGGATGTCAAAGTGTATTTCATATTCACCTTCATTGCTTGGGTGGAAGACAGTTGAATTGGCCACCAGGTTGAGCCTTTCAAGGAAGATAAATAATTAATCTTAAATGAGCTCAGAGTTGAACTAAAATAACGCCAACTCCGACTCTTATTTGAGCTGGATTTTTCGAAATATAAACTAAGGAAAGAATGAGCCAAAACGGCATTGAGCGACAAAGCGTTGGAGAGTATAGTGAACGCGCTTATCTTGATTATTCAATGTATGTCATACTCGATCGTGCCTTACCCTTTATTGGGGATGGCTTAAAACCAGTCCAAAGAAGAATAATCTATGCGATGAGTGAGCTTGGACTCAAATCGACTGCGAAATTTAAAAAATCTGCTAGAACTGTTGGTGATGTCTTAGGTAAATTTCATCCTCATGGTGATAGTGCATGCTATGAAGCTATGGTTTTAATGGCGCAACCTTTTTCTTACCGCTACCCTTTTATTGACGGTCAGGGAAACTGGGGAGCTCCAGATGATCCTAAGTCTTTTGCAGCGATGCGTTATACGGAATCTAAATTATCACCTTATGCAGATTTACTTCTTGCTGAGATTAATAAAGGCACAGTTAGTTGGACCGATAATTTTGATGGAACGATTCAAGAGCCTCTACAACTGCCTGCTCAGGTTCCAAATTTATTGCTTAATGGAACATCTGGAATTGCTGTTGGTATGGCAACAGATGTGCCGCCGCATAATCTTCTTGAGGTTATCGCTGCGTGTATCCAACTTTTAGAAAAGCCTTCAACTGATCTTGATGCGCTTATGAAGATCATTCCAGCTCCTGACTATCCAACAGATGCTTATATTGTTAGTTCAAAAGAAGATCTTCGTCAAATGTATGAGACTGGAAATGGTTCGGTCAAAATGAGGGCAGGCTATATTAAAGAAGATGGTGAAATAGTTATTGAGTCTCTTCCTTACCAGACATCAGGCGCTAAGGTGATTACTCAAATTGCTGCTCAAATGCGCAATAAAAAACTGCCACTAGTTGAGGATCTTCGCGATGAGTCAGATCATGAAAATCCAACCCGATTAGTAATTGTTCCAAGATCTAATAGAGTCGATTGTGATCAATTAATGCTTCATTTATTTGCAACTACTGATCTTGAGAAAAATTATCGGGTCAATATGAATGTTATTGGACTGAACGGAAAGCCTCAGGTGAAACCATTGATTCCTTTACTCAAAGAATGGTTGGAATTTAGAATGCAAGTTGTTATTAATAGACTCCAATCACGACTAGATAAAATTTTAGATCGTCTGCACATTCTAGATGGATTACTAATAGCTTATCTAAATATTGATGAAGTTATTGCTATCATTCGCCGTGAAGAAAAACCTAAACCTGTTTTAATTAAGCAATTCAAAATTAGTGAAATCCAAGCGGAAGCGATATTAGAATTAAAGTTGCGTCATTTAGCTAAACTTGAAGAAGTTAAAATTAAAAGTGAAGCGGATGAGCTTGGAAAAGAGCGAAAGTCAATTGAACTTCTGCTTTCAAGTGAAACAAGATTAAAGACCTATATTAAAAAAGAATTAAGAGTAATCCTTGAAGAGTTTGGAGATAAAAGGCGCTGTCAAATTATTTCTGATGTCTCTTCTGCCCAGGCATTTAATGATCAGGATATGATTCCAGCTGAAAATGTTACTGTTGTCCTTAGTGAAAAGGGCTGGGTTAAAGCAGCTAAAGGTCATGAAATTGATTCTTCTTCACTAAACTACAAGTCTGGAGACACATACTTAAAAGATGCCAAGGGTAGAAGTAATCAAATGGCGTTCTTTATTGACTCAACAGGTAGGTCATATTCTTTACTAGCCAATAGTCTTCCTAGTGCTAGAAGCCAAGGAGAGCCTTTAACTGGAAAATTAACACCTCCATTAGGTGCTGAATTTATAGATGTGGTTATGGGGCAAGATGATCAAGCTGTAATACTCTCGTCAGACGCTGGTTACGGATTTGTGTCAACCTTGGGTAATTTGAACTCAAAAACTAAGTCTGGAAAGCACGTGATTACATTATCCAAACAAGCAAGAGCAAATAGACTCGCTATGGTTGAAGATATAGATAATCATTATGTTGCAGTTGCTACTAATAGGGCCAGATTATTAATATTTCCAGTATCGGAGTTGCCACTTCTTTCCAAAGGAAAAGGTAATAAGCTCATTCAGATTGCAACTAAAGACTTTATTGATCGAGAAGAGTTTGTTGTTGGAGTTTGCGCTCTTAAAGACAATCAAAAATTAAGAGTTCAATATGGAAAGAAGCATAAAAACTATTCATTTGAAGAGTTAGTAAATTTTGTAAGTCATCGTGCTCGAAAAGGTTTAATTCTTCCAGGCGTTTTCAAAAAAGTTGATAGCATTCAAGCGGCAGATTAGTTAGAGCTAAATATAGCTCAAAATGCTTTACACTTAGTATCTACGAGGTTAATTTCATAGCTTATGAAGTTGGTAATTTATAATCAAGTAGGTATAATCCGTATTTTTTTTATCAATTTTTCTGAATATGTATGTTCTAAAAATTGTTACAGACTTTGCATCTGCCCATTCACTTAGAGATTATCCTGGTGATTGTGCACGACTGCATGGCCATAATTGGCAGGTGGAAGTTTCCGTATTTTCGCAGGTACTTGATGGTTCTGGTATGGCAATTGATTTTCGTGAAATAAAAAAACAAACTAAGTTGGTGGTTAAAAGGTTGGATCATCAATATTTAAATGAAATCAAACCTTTTGATGTTCTAAACCCTACTGCTGAAAATATTGCTAAATATTTTTTTGATGAAATTGCCTTACTAATTACTAATAAAGATATAAAGGTTAAAGAAGTTATGATTTGGGAAACACCCAGGTCTGCAGTTACTTATTCGGAATAATTAATTATGAAAAAATCACTACTCCCTGATACTCAAAATATTAAAGATCTTCGTAATATTGTTATTAACCAAGTTGGAATTAAAGATATTCTTCATCCAATTAGCTTTGTTAATAAAGCAAAAGAAGTACAACCATCAGTTGCCAATTTTACTATGACAGTTAGGCTTCCTGAAAATGTGAAGGGAACTCATATGTCTAGATTTATTGAAATCTTAAATGTAAATGAGTGCAGCTTTAGTGTTGAGAGTTTTATGGATCTTGTTCAAACGGTTGCTGAAAAGCTTGATTCCACAAGTGCTCGCATTGTAGTAGATTTTCCATTTTTTCGAAACAAAACAGCTCCATCTTCTGGCGTTCAAAGTTTGCTTGATTATCAAGCAACATTAATTGGTAATATCGTTGATGGTAAGGCAGATATGTCTGTGAAAGTTGTAGTTCCAGTAACTAGCTTGTGCCCATGCTCTAAGAGTATCTCTAAATATGGAGCCCATAATCAAAGATCTCATATAACTATCGAAGTAAAGCCGACTGAAGGTTCTGTTGTTTTCTTAGAAGATTTAATTGATTTAGCTGAGCAAAAAGCATCCAGTGAGCTTTATGCGGTATTAAAGCGAGATGACGAAAAAGTTGTCACTGAGAGAGCTTATGAAAATCCTGCGTTTGTTGAAGATTTAGTTAGAGATATTGCGGTTGAATTAAATGCTAATGATAAAGTTAATTACTACTCTTTAGAGTCAGAAAACTTTGAGTCCATTCATAATCATTCTGCCTATGCTCTAATTACAAATCAAAAGTAGGAATTGTGAATCATAATACTGATAATGTTCGAATTGTATCTAGTGCGCAAATGGTATCTCCTAATGCTCTCATAGGGAAATTACCTCTATCTGAAAAAGCTGCATCAGGCGTTGTCAGTTCTAGAAATGCTATCAAAAATATTTTATATGGTAACGATAACCGCCTTATGGTTCTTGTAGGCCCGTGCTCAATTCATGACACTAAGGCAGCAATGGAGTATGCAAACAATCTCCTTAAACTAAAAGAAGAGCTGTCTGAAGATTTGCTTATAGTTATGCGTGTATATTTTGAAAAGCCAAGAACGACAGTTGGCTGGAAGGGCTTAATTAATGATCCATATCTAGACGAAAGTTTTGATATTGATAAAGGCCTCGAGACTGCTCGAAAACTCTTAGTTGACCTAGGTGAAATAAATATGCCAGTTGGCGTTGAGTATTTAGATGTTTTAACCCCACAATACTTATCTGATTTAATTTCTTGGGGTGCTATAGGTGCTAGAACAACGGAGAGTCAATCTCACCGAGAGTTAGCGTCAGCGTTATCTTGCCCTGTTGGTTTTAAAAATGGTACGGGCGGCTCTTTAGAAATTGCCTTTGATGCAATCCAGTCAGCCAATAGTCCTCATCATCTCTTGTCTGTGAACAAGGATGGCGGTATTAGCCACTTTACCTCTTTAGGCAATGATACGGCTCATATTATTCTTAGAGGTGGAAAGGATGGGCCAAATTATTCGAAAGAGCATATTGAAACTACTTGTGAGAAATTAAAAGACAAAGGATTGGTTCCTAAGGTAATGGTAGATTTCTCTCATGCAAATTCTGAGAAGCAGTTTAAAAATCAATTAAAAGTAGGCGCAAATATTGCGACTCAGATTGAAGAAGGTTCGGAGTCAATCTTTGGGGTAATGATCGAATCTCATATCAATGAGGGAAATCAGAAAGTTGGGCCATTGCCATCTTTAAAGTACGGCGTTAGTATTACTGATAGCTGTATTGGATGGGAAGACACAGAAGCTCTTTTAAGAGATCTAGCAAAATCTATAAAAGCAAGAAATTCTTAAAGTTTTTTTGCAGTTTTTAGCCCTCAAAAAGACCCAAATTATTGGTATGTTTTTACCTCATCTAGGGTACAATTAAATCTAGTTATTTTTAAAGGTTTATTGTATGTCTGACGATATCGATTCTAAAGAAATTCTTGAGCAAAAATTCCCAATAGTTACTATAGAAGACGAGATGCGTGACTCCTATTTGGAGTATGCAATGAGCGTAATTGTGGGAAGGGCTTTACCCGATGTTAGAGACGGCTTAAAGCCAGTTCATAGACGAGTTCTTTATGCCATGGAAGTGCTTGGCAATGATTACAATAAATCTTATAAAAAATCCGCTCGAATTGTGGGCGACGTTATTGGTAAGTATCACCCCCATGGTGATACAGCAGTTTACGATACTATCGTAAGAATGGCACAGCCGTTTTCGATGAGATGTATCCTAGTAGATGGTCAGGGAAACTTTGGTTCAGTAGATGGTGACCGCGCAGCTGCTATGCGTTATACAGAAATACGCATGACAAAGCTTTCTCATGAACTTTTAAGAGACTTAGATAAAGAAACGGTTGATTTCATTGATAACTATGATGGCTCTGAAAGTGAGCCTTCAGTATTACCTACTCGCGTCCCAACTTTATTAGTTAATGGATCTTCAGGTATTGCTGTGGGAATGGCTACAAATATTCCACCACATAACCCAACTGAAGTTACTGAGGCTTGCCTTAGATTTATCGATAATGAAGATATAACTATTGATGAGCTTTTAGAAATTATGCCTGGACCTGATTTTCCTACAGCAGGAATAATTAATGGCGCCTCTGGTATACGTGAAGCTTATGAGACTGGTAAGGGAAAGATTTACATGCGCTCAAGATCGCATGTTGAAGGCGAAGATAAATTAAGTATTGTTGTAACAGAGCTCCCATATCAAGTAAACAAAGCAAGACTCATCACTAAAATTGCAGAGCTTGTTAAAGATAAAAAAATTGATGGAATAACTGGCCTCAGAGATGAGTCAGATAAAGATGGTATGCGAATGGTAGTTGAACTTAGGCGAGGAGAAGTGCCTGAGGTTATGCTGAATAACTTATATAAGCTAACAGAAATGCAAACTGTTTTTGGTATCAACATGGTTGCAATTGACAAAGGGATGCCAAAATTAATGAATCTAAAATCTATCTTGAGTGCATTTATCGCGCATAGAAGAGAGATAGTAACTCGCCGCTCTATTTTTGAGCTTAATAAGGCAAAAGATAGGGCTCATTTATTGGAAGGACTATCCGTTGCTCTTTTTAATATTGATGAGGTAATTGCACTTATAAAGGCTGCACAGAATCCTAGTGAGGCAAAAGAAGGCTTAGTTGCAAGAGTCTGGAAGGGCTCTGTCATTCAAGAGCTTATTGGTGATAGAGACATGGCTCAGTTCAAACCGCAAGATTTAGGCGCTGATCTTGGTCTCCAAAAGAATGGGGATTATCAATTATCCGAAAAACAAGCGCAAGCTATTCTTGATTTAAGACTCCATAGATTAACAGGTCTTGAAAAGGACAAAATATTTAATGAATTTAATGGCTTACTAGAGGAAATCAAAAATTTACTTGATATTCTTCAAAACCCAGACCAATTAATGGACGTTATTCGTCAAGAAATTACTGAAATTCGAGATAATTTTGGCGCTCCTCGAATTACTGAAATTATCGAAAATAAAATTGACCTTACACTTGAAGATCTGATTGCTCAAGAAGATAGAGTGGTAACTCTATCTCATGGGGGTTATGTTAAGGCTCAATCTCTTAGTGATTATCAAGCGCAAAGAAGAGGTGGTAAAGGTAAAGCTGCTACTAAGATGAAAGACGAGGATTTTGTTGATCAGTTGTTTGTAGCAAACTCACATGACACAGTTTTATGCTTTTCATCTAGGGGAAGAGTGCACTGGCTAAAAGTTTATGAACTGCCAATGGCCTCAAGAATTTCTAGAGGAAAGCCAATCATTAATTTACTTCCTTTAGAGAAGGATGAATCGATAAATGCAATATTGCCAGTTAAGGAATTTACTGATGATCAGTTTGTGTTTATGGTTACCAGTTCAGGTACATGTAAGAAAACATCACTTAAAAACTTTTCACGTCCAAGAAATGGCGGAATTATTGCTATTGAGTTAAGAGATGATGACAAGCTAGTTGGCGTTGAGATTACTGCCGGCGAACATGACATTTTACTTTTCTCTTCAGCAGGAAAATCTATCCGCTTTAAAGAGTCGGATGTCCGCTCAGTTGGCCGAACAGCAATAGGAGTTAGAGGAATACGTTTAGCTGATAAAGATCAAGTGGTTTCATTGATTGTTGCAGAGTCAGGCGACCCTATTCTTACAGCGACTGAAAAAGGTTATGGTAAGAGGACACAGTTGGATGAATATCGCTCTCAAGCAAGAGGTGGCTCTGGCGTTATTTCAATAAAAACATCGGATAGAAATGGTCAAGTAGTTGGTGCTATCCAGGTTACTGATGAAGATGAAATGATGCTAATTTCTAATAAAGGTACTTTAGTTAGAGCTCGTGCAGTAGATGTTTCGATTATTGGAAGGAATACTCAGGGCGTCACTTTGATTAACATTGCTGATGATGAAAAATTAGTTTCAGTAGCTAAAATAGCTGAAACAGATGATGATGAGGATGAGGGTGAAACCTTAACAGAAGAGGATGGTACTCCAGTTGTAGAAATCGATACTCAGGTTGAAGAGGACGATACTCAAATTGAAGAGGGCGATTCACAAGAAGAGGAATAGATAGTAAGTGAATCATTGATCAAGTCAGTTATTTAAATTTTTATTATAAGTAGTTCATTATGAATTACTTATTTGAATTCTGAAAAAATCATTTCTAATAAGTATATATTTTTTTAACAAAAAACATAATTTCACCCTTACTCTGTTGCTATAATCCTTTCAGAGTTTAAATTAAATCACTCTATTTTTATATATTTACAAATAATCCTTAGGAGAAAAAAATATGAATATTAAGTTTACCACTAAGCTATTTGGAGCTGTTGCTGGAGCATTATTGCTTAGCACTTCTGCAAACGCTGCATGTGGAAAAATAACAATTGCAGATATGAACTGGTCTTCAGCTTCATTGATGGCAAATGTTGACAAGGCTATGTTGGAAGCAATGGGCTGTGAAATTGAGTTAGTTGCTGGTTCAACAATGCCTACATTTACTTCAATGAATGAAACTGGCTCGCCAGACGTTGCTCCAGAAATTTGGGCTAACGCAATGGCTGATTTAGTTGATAGTGCTGTTGGTGCAGGACGTTTACACATTGGTAATATAGCTCCAATGTCAGGACTTGGTGAAGGCTGGTGGGTATTACCTGCAACGCTTGATGCAAATCCTGAGTTAACTTCAGCTGAAGCAATTCTAGCACGTCCAGATTTATTCCCAGACAAAGAAGATCCTTCTATGGGTGCATTCCATGGTTGCCCTGCAGGTTGGGGTTGTCAGCTATCAAACCAAGCTCTTTACGACGCTTTTGATATGGAAGCTAAAGGGTGGAAGTTAATTGATCCAGGTTCAGCTGCTGGACTTGACGGTTCAATTGCAAAAGCATCAGAGAGTGGTGATAACTGGTTTGGTTACTACTGGAACCCAACATCATTAGTTGGTAAATATGACATGCAAGCTATCGACATGGGCTCTTATGCTGGTGATGATAACTGGGTTGGTTGTGTTGCTCTAGCTAATACTGGTTGTGAGCCTTCATCTTGGATTAATTCTCGTGTTAATACACTTCTTAGTGATAACATGTATTACAACGGACCATCTGAAGCGATGAAGTATTTCAAAGCTCGCACATGGCCTGGAACTGTAATGAATCAAATGCTTGTATGGATGGAAGACACAGGTGGAACTGGAGCAGACGCTTCTGTTGAGTTCTTGTCTTCTCATGGAGATGTCTGGAAAACTTGGGTTAGCGCAGATGTTGCTGCCTCAGTTGAAGCTTCTCTATAAAGCTTAAAAGAAATTAGTTAACGATCAAGTTATTCTAGTTTCAAGTAAATACTGATTGCCCGTAGATTTTATGATTACGGGCAATTTTTATGATTAAAGAGTAAACATTAGTCTTTAATCATAAAAAATATTTTTAGTGGTTTATTTTTTTTACAGGTTGTATAAATTTTAAGTTCAATTGAATATAAATTTCAAGTAAAAAAATGTTTAAATTATAAGAGTTTAAAGGGAGTTTACTATGGCGGCAGTTAGGCCAATTCCACAACAGTCAATAATAGAGTGTATTCCCCCAGCATCTGAAATTGCAGATTTACGAATACTTGGTAAAGATTTAAACTTCATTCAAGCAATGACAAAAAGAGCTGACGATTTAACAACTCAGGCTCTAAGCGCCACAGATTACACTCAGTTGGTTAAAATAACAGATAGCTTTACAAAACTTACTGAGCGTGCAGAAGATAAAACGAAAACGCTAAAAGAGTTAGCGAATGATTCTAACCCCTTAACTGAAGTCAACAATTCTGCAGAGTTACTTGAAAAAGTTCAGCTACTAGCTCAAGCACTTGAAACTAAAACTCAAGAACTTTCAAGTCAATATAAATCAAATGAAAATTCTTTAATTGACTCATATGGAGGCTCACTTAATGAGCTCATCAATAGAGTTGATTCAATCAGCTCAGCTGATGGTGTTGTTTCAGTATTTCCTGAACTTGAATCTTTATTTAAGACTATTGATGAAAATATTCGCTATTTAAATAATAGTGCTGAGTCACAGGGTATTGCAGATAAAGTTCAAGAACTTTCAAAAGGCTTTGCAGATAAAGCAGAGCAATATAATGATGCTTTTTTAAGTGAGATGGGCTCACAAATAGCGTTATTAAATGAAAAAATCTATACATTAAAAGCTAATATAGACTACCTTAGCTCCAACTCAAATCTTCAGTTGCATTTAGATCAACTCTCTCAAATAAGAGAGCAAGTTAACGCTTCAGCGCCAATATATAAAAATTTTCCTGGCGTTAGGGATATGATTTTTAATCTAGATACATTAAGTATTTCAACGCACGCCAAAGTTACAGAAATGGTAAGTAGTAATGAAATTATATCTGACTTAATGCCCTTAATAAATGATCCTGAGGCTCTAGCTAGAGGCGTTAAAGAGGCTGCTATTAGAACTAATGTCAGTACAGTTGAAAGTGTACTAATGCCACTAACATCAAAAGCTAATGAGCTCAGTGCAAAAGTAATTGAATTAGCAGGTAGATATGACGCTGGTAATTATGGTGACATAAAGCTAAGAGAGGTAGCTAGTTTTGATAAAACTGTTGAAAGACTTGATAGGCAGTACATATCGGTTCGATCAACAGATCCCGAGGCTCTTGGCATAAAAATTGAAGCTCTTTCTGACAACATAGGCTCTAACATGGGGTCTATTCTTTCTGTTGATCCAGAATCTCAAGTAGAGTATTTTTCCTCTATGAGTGCACGAGTTGGTGACTCCATAACTACTTCAGACTTTACTTTATTTGTTAATAATGTGATATCAATACCAGGTGACGTGATGATGAGCTCTCGTAACTGTGTTGATGCTGCTTTTAAAGACTTTACAAGAGAGTTTGGGAGCAACATTGAAGCCTTCTTTGATCCGTTAATGTTTTTTTTGGTATGGTTGGAAAGATTATTATTGTCCACACCATGGCCGGTTTTTCTTGCCGTAGCAGGTATTCTAGCTTGGCTTGGCGCACGAAGTATTAAGGTCTCAATTTCAGTTATGCTTGCATTCTTTGCAATTGGATTTCTTGATATGTGGGATCCTATGATATCAACTGTCACAATGATTTCTGCTGCAACACTTTTATGTTTGACATTAGGCATGCCACTTGGAGTATGGATGTCAAAGTCCGAAAGAGCTCAA
>FUWD013024101.1_pt1 | contig 10932 bp, 9 predicted proteins | sample 1063281 | NCBI WGS metagenome assembly FUWD01 (sample SAMEA79048168, study PRJEB19326) | metagenome | biome: marine
ACCTCGAAGGGCACTTGACTCTTGGAAAGCTAAAGCTTGAACGCTTGCAAGGGCAGGTCCGATGCAAGGTGTCCAACCGACTCCAAAGAGAAAACCGAGGATGGGTGCACCAATGAGACCGCCCGATGTTGAGAGCTTCGGTTTGATAGTCGGCATCAAAGGAAATGCCCCTAGAAAAATCACGCCCATCACAATCGTAAATACGCCCAGTACGCGAGTTATCGACTCTTCATTTGTTGCAACTCTCGAACCAAGTTCTCCGAAGAGGGCACCATATGAAATGAATAAGGCGCTAAATCCAAGTACGAAGAGCGTTGACCCTAAGAGAACTTTGCCTCGAGAGTTTGAGAAGCCTGCCGCAAAGGCAAGATAGCCCGGCACAAGTGGAAGTACACATGGCGAAGCGAAAGAGATAAGACCGGCTAGAAGAGCTAATGGGAATGCAGTGAGTAAGAAACCACTGAAAAGTTGTTCAACGAAGAAATCTGTCATTCTTCTGAGACTCTCTCAATGATTTCAGTCAATGAAGCGATCGTGACCGCACCCGAAACTCTTGCAGCTACTTTTCCTGATTTATCAATTACAACGGTCGACGGGATTGCATTTGCAGGAAGAGACTTTCTAAATCCAACTAAGATCGAATCATCAATTAAAGTGGGATAGGGAATTCCACGTTTACGAGCAAATGCTTCGGCATTAACTGGGTTATCGCGGGTCAAAATTCCAATAAATTCCACATCTGAATACTGCTTAGCCATCGCCGAAAGGGCAGGTTCTTCTGCTCGACATGGAGAACACCATGAGGCCCAAACATTTACGACTGCAATCTTCCCGCCCTCGAACTTATATTTACTTCCTAATAGCGTCATACCGGAAATCTTCGGTGCTTTTATACGATCACTGCTCTTTATAAAGGTAACTGCTCCATCGCCTGAGATAAAACTTTCCTCGGCTTGCGAAACTCCCCCAGTGCTACAGCTCGTCAAAAGTAAGAGAGCCAATGCCGCGGGAACGAATTTCTTCATATTATTTCTCTGGAAGTAAATGCTTGGCTGGCTCTGAATAATAGGTTCCTGAAATCATTCCATCATCATCAAAGTGAACGCTTGTCACAGATGCCAATGTGCACTCTCGTTTACGAGGATCATGAAGAAGTCTTCTTCCTTCAATCGCACTTCTGAGGATCCAGATCGGCAATTGATGCGAAACAACAATTGCATCTTTTCCATTTGCTGCCTTCTTTGCATCAAAGATTGCAGCAAGCATCCGCGAAATCTGTTCTTCATATGGTTCGCCCCAAGAAGGTTTCCATGGGTTATACAAATGCTTCCAAGCAGCGGGATGACGAAGAACTCCGCTACCTAGTTCAAATTTCTTTCCTTCAAATATATTTGCAGCTTCGATTAGCTTTTCATCAGTAGTAATCGGAAGTGAATGAGCGCGCGAAATAGGCGCTGCAGTTTCTTGGGCTCGCTGCAGAGGAGAAACATGAAGGGCGCCAAGATCTAATGGTTTTGACCATTCGCCAATTACTTCAGCCATCTCTTGTCCGCGCTTAGATAAACGCCAACCTGGTTGACGTCCATAAAGAATCTTCTCTGGATTCTCGACCTCGCCGTGGCGAACCACGTGCACCGTTGAACTCATGGGAGCAATCATAAAGCGTCTATTTAACCCTCTTATCGCTAGGGTAGTGACATGGCACTCACCTCAAAACGAGCCGCCTTCTTCGATGTAGATAACACCCTTGTTCGAGGGTCCACCCTCTACTTTCTAGGAAGAGGCATGTACCAACGAGGCTTCTTCACCAAGGCCGATATCTCTCGTTTCGTGGTCGCCAACCTTCGCTTTCGAATGACTGGCACCGAAAAGAAAGAAGTAATCGATAAATTTCAAAAGGCTGCAACAGATTTTATTGGCGGTCATAAAGTGGAAGAGATTAAGAAGATCGGTGAAGAGATTTATGATGAATACGTTTCACCAAAACTTTGGCAAGGAACTTTTGAAATTGCTAAATCCCATCTCGACAAAGGTGAAGAGGTTTGGCTAGTAACTGCAGCACCACAAGATATGGCAAATATCATTGCGTCTCGTCTAGGTTTAACTGGTGCAGTTGGAAGCAAGGCAAGTATCGAAGATGGAATCTATACCGGAGCACTTGAAGGAAAGTTGCTGCACGGCACTGAAAAGGCTGTTGCGGTACAGGAACTCGCTAAAGTTCACGGATTTAATCTGGATGAGTGTTTTCATATTCCGATAGTCACAATGACATCCCGCTTCTGCAGGCAGTTGGACATCCATGTGCAATCAACCCTGATGCAATATTGCGAATACGTGCACTCGCTGAAGGTTGGCCCATCCATGACTTTCGTAAGGCTCGATTCATTAATCGCTTGTTAGGACCTGCGGTAAGCAGAATGGCCGCTCTCATTACATTTCTTACCCCGCGCAAACGCTAGCTCGATTGGCACACTCACCTCACTAACGGCTATCGTTGGCAGGTTATGGAAATTCGTTCTTATGCCGACTACCTGCGCGCACTCGATGATGCTGCGCTTATTTCCATATTTACTCATCGCCCCGATCTAGTAACGCCAGTTCCTCCAGATATTGCAAGCCTTGCAATTCGAGCCTCCTCTGCGCCAAGCCTTGCCCGAGCAGTTGATGGCTTAAATAAATGGCAGCTACAAATCCTTGAAATTTGCGCAGTGTTAAATGAACCTTTCACAGAGAAAGAAGTCTCTGCGCTTAGCGATAAATCTGCCCTTTTCGTGCTTCCTGCGCTGATTGATCGGGCACTGATCTATCATGATAAAGATGGTTACCGCGTACCCACAAACCTACGAGAAGTTTTAGGAAATGAAATTGCTGGTCTTGGGCCAGCATCTCTAGCTCCACTTAAGTTGAAGAAATTAGAAGAAGCGCCGCCTGCTTCTAAGAAGGTTCTTGATGCAATGCTGTGGGGCCCACCTAGAGGTTCAATCAGTGACCTTAAGAAACCTGGCGCAGGTGTTCAGTGGTTACTTGAAGAGAAGTTCCTGATTCCCTTCAGCCAACAAACAGTAGTAATGCCACGAGAAGTAGCAATCTATTTACGCGGAAACAAGGTTCACCGCACACTCGAAAATACTCCTCCAGCAATCTCTGGCAGTACAAGAGATGCACGTAATACTCAGCTTGCAGCAATTGCGAATATAACAACATTTCTTCGCTGGACTGAAGAGGTCTTAAATTATTGGGCGCAAGAACCTGCGACCGCTCTGAGATCAGGAGGCGTGGGAGTTCGAGATTTAAAGGAGCTATCGCTTCATCTCGGGGTCGATGAATCATGTGCTGCATTTGTTGCAGAGGTCTCTTACCTTGCAGGGCTCTTAACTATTGATGCAGATGACAAAGTCCTACCTACTCATCAATTCGATATGTGGTTAACGCAGAGCGCATCTGTACGTTGGCAATTACTTGCATCTGCGTGGTTAATCTCCTCTCGCATGTCAGGTTTAGTCGGCAAGGAAGGGCAGAAAAATGTTGCACCTCTCGGCCCCGAACTCGATCGATCTCTTGCAGCGAGCACCAGAAAGCTTGTCCTTCAACTTCTCAAAGAGAATTCTTCAATTGCTCCTGAATTAGATTCAATCTACCTAACCGCCCAATGGCTTGCGCCAAGTAAGAGATCAGGTGGATTGCAGAAGGATTATGTTGCTTGGACTTTACGTGAAGCAGAGTGGCTAGGAATCACAGGCCAGGGACAGATTTCGAGCTACGGTGTTGATTTTCTCGATGGTGGCGATAACGATTCAATTGAGAACGACCTACCCAAATCTGTAGACCACATACTTATTCAGAGTGATAACACTGCAATTGCACCCGGACCACTCGAACATGAAGTTGCTCAAGAGTTAGCCCTCATTGCTGATGTTGAATCCCGTGGTGGCGCAACAGTATTTAGATTCTCAGAACATTCAATTAGGCGCGGTTTAGACCATGGTCGCACTGGTGATGAAATTAGCAAATTTCTCGGTAAGACATCGAAGACCCCAATGCCCCAGCCACTCGAATACTTAATTGCCGATGTCGCGAAGAAGCATGGAAAGTTACGTGTGGGAAATACTGCTTCCTTCATTCGTTGTGAAGATGCAGCTCTTATTACCCAAATTCTCGGAGATAAGCGATTAGATATTTTATCTCTGCGTCGAATTGCACCTGAAGTATTAATTTGTGGCCACGATGCTGCAGAAGCAATGAACGTCTTGCGAAGCTGCGGCTATCTTCCAGCTGGTGAAGATTCACGTGGAATTCTTCTTAGTGGTCCACGTATTCAACGTGCGCAGAATAAAGCGCGCCCTCCGAGAATAATTGGAGAAATTGATAAGCCAGATGAGATTCAGATTGAAGGAGCGCTTCGTGCACTTCGCACTGGTGAAAAATCTAGTCGCAAGCAGAGCACGATGAGAAATATCGCAACCGAGGCTTTAGGTTCATTGCCCAGGACGACCGCAAATGAAACTCTAGAATTACTAAGCAACTATTTGCAGAATCAACCAGCAACCTCACTTTCAATTGGTTATGCCGATAACAATGGATTGGTATCTCATCGCATTATTGATCCACTCAAGCTTTCAGCAGGAGCGCTTATCGCTCGAGACCATGCAACAGGTGAAGTCCAAACCTTCCGAATCGCGCGTATTACTGGGGTGGCAGCGCTATGACGAGCGCGATGACCCCGGAATACGGCAGACTTAAGCCCATGTTGGCAGACCTCGAAGCGTTAGTTCGTTGTGAATCGCCTAGCGACGATCTCGCCGCCTGCCGTTCTGTTGTTGCACTCGCAAATCAAATAGCTGAAAGAGTGCTCGGAGCACCTGCGCAGATTAAAGAGATTGAAGGTCGCCCCGTTTTTTGGTGGGGTGCAGAGAAGCCAGAGATAGTTCTTCTTGCACATCTAGATACCGTTTGGCCACATGGTTCATATCAACCGCTGTGGGAGATCGATGGTGATGTACTACGAGGTCCCGGCACATTCGATATGAAAGCTGGATTTATCCAAGCACTGTATGCACTTAAGGGTATTGAAGGTTCGGTTGCGCTGATTGCTACAACTGATGAAGAGACCGGTAGTCATGCCTCAAAGGCGTTGATCAAAGAGATATCTGCTCAAGCTAAAGCTGTCTTAGTTCTAGAAGCATCTCTCGATGGCAAGGTGAAGACTGGTCGCAAAGGTACTGCGATGTATCAAATCAAAGTTCGCGGATTGGCATCTCATGCCGGTCTTGAACCTGAGAAGGGCGTTAACTCAACAACTGAGATTGCCCATGCAATTTTAAAGCTATCTGCCCTTGAAAATTCTGAACACGGCACAACTGTTGTACCAACTCTTTTATCATCTGGAAATACAACAAATACTGTTCCTGATCTTGCAATTCTCGATATTGATGCTCGTTCATTCTCACAATCAGAGCTCGAGCGCGTTGATCGAGAAATCAAATCATTTGCCTCAGTTAACCCAAAGGCTGAAATTGAGATTACCGGTGGCTTAAATCGCCCGCCATTGCAACCATCTTCAACAAAGGCGCTTTACGATCGAGCTGAAAAAGTAGCTGCACAACTTGGTATGCCACCACTTGGTTCAGCTGAAGTCGGTGGAGCCAGTGATGGCAATTTTGCAGCGGCTGCAGGCGCCCAAGTACTAGACGGCTTAGGAGCAGTGGGCGGTGGCGCACATGCCCCATCCGAGTGGGTCAAGGTTTCAACAATTCAAGAGCGAAGCGATTTCTTACATGCATTTATTCTGGAGCTTCTCTCATGACCGATGGACCGTTAATTGTCCAGAGCGATAAGACACTTCTGCTTGATGTAGACCATATTCTTTCAACAGAATGTCGTCGCGCTATTGCACCATTTGCTGAACTTGAAAGATCACCAGAACATATCCATACCTATCGATTAACAAACCTTGGTCTCTGGAATGCGCGAGCTGCCGGCCACGATGCAGAGCTCGTTATCGATACTCTCATCAAGTATTCACGTTATGCAGTTCCGCACTCAATCCTTGTTGATGTAGCAGAAACAATGTCTCGCTACGGGCGCTTACGACTAGAAGCAGATCCAGTTCATGGCCTCATTCTTGTAACTACAGATACAGGCGTACTTGAAGAAGTAATCCGAGCAAAGAAGATTGCTCCATTGCTTGGAGTTCGCATCGACAATGAAACGATTGCCGTGCACCCAAGTCAGCGTGGGCAGATCAAGCAATCTCTCTTGCGACTTGGTTGGCCAGCGGAAGATTTCGCGGGTTATGTAGATGGGCAAGCGCACGATATTGATCTCAAGCAAGATGGCTGGAGATTCGTCAGTACCAAGAGCATGCTGCTGAAGGTTTCTGGCATGGAGGTTCTGGCGTTGTAGTTCTCCCATGCGGTGCAGGAAAGACAATTGTCGGTGCAGCAGCGATGGCACATGCGAAGGCGACAACTTTAATTTTGGTAACAAACACTGTGGCTGCCCGCCAATGGCGAGATGAACTCTTAAGGCGCACAACACTTAATGAAGATGAAATCGGCGAATATTCCGGTGCGAAGAAAGAGATTCGCCCTGTAACTATTGCCACCTACCAAGTTATGACAAAGAAGAAGAATGGCGTCTATGCCCACCTTGACCTCTTTGATACCCATGACTGGGGCCTGATTATTTATGACGAGGTGCACTTACTTCCTGCACCAATCTTCCGCTTTACTGCAGATATTCAATCTCGCAGACGTCTAGGACTTACCGCCACATTGGTTAGAGAAGATGGAATGGAAGGTGAAGTCTTCTCACTCATTGGCCCAAAGAGATTTGATGTTCCGTGGAAAGAGATTGAAGCTCAGGGCTACATCGCACCTGCTGAATGTATTGAGGTTCGTGTAAATCTCACAGAGGCGGAACGTCTTACCTACGCGACCGCAGAACCTGAAGATCGTTATCGAACATGTGCAACGACTCGCACTAAGCGAACAGTCGTCGAAGAGATCGTTGCGTATCACGCAAATGAGCAAATTCTTGTGATCGGCCAATACCTCGACCAACTCGATGATTTATCTGAAACTCTGGGTGTTCCGGTAATCAAGGGAGATACTCCACAGAAGGAACGTGAACGATTATTTGCCGCTTTCCGTACTGGAGAAATTACATGTTTAGTTGTCTCTAAAGTTGCCAACTTCTCTGTTGATCTACCTGAAGCAACTATTGCTATTCAGGTATCTGGTGCATTTGGTTCAAGACAGGAAGAAGCTCAAAGACTTGGTCGAATCTTGAGACCGAAGGCTGATGGTCGCGGTGCAAAGTTTTATTCGGTAATTTCACGAGACACTATCGATCAAGATTTTGCACAAAATCGCCAGAGATTTCTAGCCGAACAAGGTTATTCATACCGAATTATTGATGCGGACGATATCTTTCAAGGGAAGTTCTAAATCTAACTGGATCGATCTTATAAAAGTCGTGGTGTTCGCCGTTGATATGGATGACAGGAACTTCGTTTCCATACATCTTCTCTAACTCTTCATTCTCATCTATGTAGAAAATCTCTACAGAATATTCCAACTCTTCTCTAAGCGAATTGATAATTTCCTCAGCGCTTTCGCATAGATGGCAGCCATGGCGAGAGTAGACCGTGACTGTAACCATGACGCCATTCTCGCACCCTGATAGCGTTACCCGCTATGAGAGCCTTCACGCGGAGATCCACCAGCGCTCTCGTCCTGTTTACCCTTCTCTTCTCATTTGCAACGCCTGTTCAATCTCAAGCGGTAAATACATTTAGAACTGCGCCTTCAACTGTTTGGGGTCACACCTACGCAGGGCCTACTGCTACAACACTGCAAACCCGCGAACCACAAGTTGCGAAGCTAGAGCAGAAATCAAAGTTCGTTGTTAACTATAAGAATTTCCCTGATTGGGCAAAGCGCGATCTGCAAGCTGCGGTAGATATCTGGGGTGCAAATTTTGCATCAAAAGTTCCGGTAACAATTGATGCGACCTGGAGCAGATCATCTTCCTCTTCAATACTTGGCAGTGCCAGACCCGGCAGTTTCTACTCTGGTTTTCTTGGTGCTCCCGATCCAACTCTTTGGTATCCATCGGCATTCGCAAATGCATTAGCTGGCAAAGATCTAGATACCGACGATGTTGAAATGGTAATTGAGGTCAACTCTTCAGCAAGCTGGAATACAAGAAATGATGGGTCGCCACGATTTAATGAGTATGACCTTCAATCGGTATTTCTTCACGAAATGGCACATGGACTTGGATTTTTATCCACTGACTCTTACGACACCTTCTTTGGGTACGGGAGCATGGACCAGCCAACACCGTATTCAGCATATGCGCAGTTACCTGATGGGCGTCGTCTATCGGATCTTCCGAGTCCATCGATAGAACTTGGTAAGGCACTTACATCAACCCTCGTCTGGTCTGGTGCACTTGGAATCGCTGCAAATGGCGGAACCAAGCCACTTCTCTATACACCGGCTCGATATGAAGAAGGATCTTCTGTTAGCCACTTAGATGAAGCGACTTACTCAACCTCTACTTTAAATCGGATGATGACGCCAAACCTTGATGCTGGCGAAATTTTCCGAGAGCCAGGACCACTACTTCTTGCAATGATGGAAGATATGCGTCGCAAGCCACCTGTTGGAGTAGCGGTAGGAACTCCACAGTTAGTGCGCAATGCCACTGCACTAGTCTCAGATAGAGAAGCAATCATTACCTTCGACCCTCCGGCAAATGCACGACCAGCTCAGATTTCAGCATATTCTGTTAAAAATTTAGTCACTAACGAAGTCAAAAGTGCTTCAGCTTCGCCAATTAAATTTACGGGACTTAAGAATGGCGTGGACTATACATTTAGCATCGTAGCCACAAACGCTAATGGGAGTTCTGAGCCTGTTGTTACGGCACCAATCGCTCCCCAAGCTCCGTGGAATCGATTTGTTATTGATAAAAATGTGATCGCAAAGCATGTAACAAGTATTAACTTCAATTTGAAACCAGCTGTCTTGTATTCTGATGCAATTACTGGTCGACTCAAATTGGGACGATGGGATGGCAGAAGCTGGAAGAAGGTAACTGTCGATGGTGCAGGTGGAACTTCACCGCGTACAAGAAGCGCCATTACAAGCCCAATCTCAGCATGCGTTAACGGCTCAGGTACCACGCAGACTTTGCATATCTTCTACTCAGAAAATAAGGATCGCGACCTTCATTACGCAACCTATGATGGAAAGAAATTTACATACGAGATAGTCGACGGAAATGGCACTTCGGTAAATGACTATAAGGATCCTGTGCGCACTCGCACAGCAAGCGATGTCAGCGTCTCTAGCGCATGCGTAGCAACGGCTGCAGGAGTTCAGGTCTTCTATCGCGATGAGAGCCAGGGCATCCTGTTGGGCGCATCTCGCCTTAGAAATTCACCAAAGTGGAGTTATGAATTAATTGATGGCGATCGTAAAACTGACGGTCGCACAACTGGCGATGTTGGTTTCCACTTAAAGGCTGCCTACAGTGGAAGAAAGACTTATGTAATTTACGACTCTGTCTTATCCATCAATCAGAGAAAGCAAGCCACCTCTGGCGAGGTTCGAGTTGCTTCTCGAGATACATTCTCAAATCTTCCTTGGAGTTACTACAACCTTGATTCCACCGGTGGCACAACACCTTTGCCTGGATACGATATTTCTATCGCGAAGAATATTTCTGGAATCACAGCTAGCTGGTTGGTTGCATCTCCAGCGACTGCTCCAAACCCTGCAAAGATTCGATGGAGTTTAGTTCAGAGCGCTCCACAGCAAAACGTTGCATCAACTGAAAAATATGGAGCACCCGGAAAATATTTAAGTACCGATGGGGCGGCAACTGCCTTTAACTGCGCGAAAAGACTCTGCGTACTAGACCACTCTCGTGGCGTTCCCTCTGTATCGCTAGTTTCCCCAGTGGTAAGCGAAGATGGAATCTCTTCTGCCTGGGTTGTCGTGGAACGTTTACGTTATCTTGTTGCTGGCATCGGCGGTCAGCTCTCTATGTACCGCCCTCAGTAATTATCTACTTAGTTAACTTAATGAGCGCCGCTGAACCATCTGCAGCTCGCGCTAATCCAATAACTCCAAGCTCTTTGGAGTAAGAGAGAGCGATCGGCGCAACGAGTTCAGTGGAACCGACAGCGCTTGTGATTAGCCCTTTCGAATCAAAGGTAAGAAGTAGTAGCGAAGCTTTCGACGGATTCCAACCAGTAATGGATTTCACTGATGTATTAGAAGAAATTGCAGCAACAGAGTTCTTTCCTGCTGAAATTGCAGATGATTCTCCGGAGGAAGGAATTCGGATTGTCCACACGGGTGCAAAAGCTGGCGTGAATTTTGTAATTGCACTCTCAATTTTCTTGCCGACCTTCACATAACCACTCAATAAGAAGTTGGAATCTGCAGTCAGCCAAGATCTCTCTGCCTTAAGGGCAGAACTTCTTACGACATTTGAGAGGGATCCCGATTTAGAAATTTTTGCGAGGATTCCATCTTGCTTTGCTGCCAACTTCTTTCCAGCAAGGGTTTCAGTACTCATTCCAAAAACGCTTGAGCTGCCATCAGAGTTTCGAACTACAGAGTTGAATGAGCTCTTCTCAGTACCTATATAGGAAACCTTTCCGAAGGTACCGCTGAGTTTCACACTTTGAATAAATGACCTTTGGTTGTACTGACCAACAATGGTTAATCCGGTAGAAGTAAGTGAAATCCCATTGATAAGGCCGGGTAAATTCTCGGTCGAGAAATACGTCGCCAGTAACTCTCCAGCAGATGAAATCTTCCAGATTGTTAGGCGATTGAGGTCGCTACGGGATCCTTCAGAAAGTTCGATAAGTACTGCATCTGGATTCTCAGAAATTACAGTTGGTGTCAG
>FUWD013024637.1_pt1 | contig 10930 bp, 9 predicted proteins | sample 1063281 | NCBI WGS metagenome assembly FUWD01 (sample SAMEA79048168, study PRJEB19326) | metagenome | biome: marine
CGAAGTCCTGAGAGTCTTTCCTGCAGAAACAGTTCATAATCCTGCCTGATTCTTTCTGCCTCAACGCCGATGCCGGAATGTTCGGAATGCCTGACAGGGGACTCGTACTGAAAATAAAAGAGCAATTCGACGAATAGCAGGGGGATCATCGCGGAACAAAACATCAGCAGCGTGATATTTCTCTGCAGCCTTAGGTACTTCTTCCTGTCGGAAAATACTGCGGGGTCCGCAGAACTGAATCCATTCAGTCTGTCAAGGAATTTAAGGGGTTTCCGGATACTTTCCTGCACCGTTATGCCTGTGGAATCCATGAGGATTTGGAGAAATCCATTAAGTGAGTTGCTATTCAATTACTCCTGAAAACCTCGCTTTTCGGATTAAAAAAGTTTCTTCCCATTCATCATCAATAGTAGGGTGAACCGCATTTAAGGACTGAGCCAAAAACGCTAAACATTAAAAGTTCTAGAGCCGGTAAACCATGGGCCTTTCCTCAGGACTGATTTCAATCCCGATCATATCTTTTGTTTTGAACCCCAGTTTTCTAAATTGATTAACTACTGCATCATGATGTTCAGGCGTCCAGTGAATGAACCAAAGCGGATTGCGGACACTGTCTACACCATATGCGGCATGGGTGCATAGATTCAGGTGAAGTCGGTCCTTGGCCAGAATCGTATCGGCTTCCGAAAGGAAATAATCGATCTGGTACTGATTTTCCAGGAGGACCTGCGTCAACCGGGCTTGATAATCAGGCAGTTCATTGAGGCAGTGACTGGCTTTGTGGAAAAGTTCATCGGGAATACGTATTTTGAGACCCAACACCGCATAGTACTGGTATTTCAATGAAAACTGTTCGAGTTCCTGTTCATACTCTTCAATCACTTTCAGGATTTTCCCGAACTTCTCTTCAACCCTCTCCTGTTCCCTCAATAACTCCGAACTCATTGCCATTATTCGTTCGTAGATGGATGGATTATCCATCGCGTAGATCACCCGTTCCCGATAGTTGTTCCGTTTTCTTAAACGGCGGATTCCGTCAAGTCTCAGGGTTTGCTCAAAACGGTTTTGTTCAAGAAGGTCGATGAGAGAAATATCACGGGCCTGCACCACATGTATGACACCGCTGTAATCAAGGATGTATTCGATTTCACAGCGGAAGCCGAGATGCCTTTGGATCGTGTCTGAAAGTTCAAGTAAACGTTCATCCGGAGGCCTGCGGGTGATGTAGGATTCAACCGGGACCTTTTCCTTGGCAAATCCCGATATTCCAAATTCCCATTGATCTCCCAACTGTTTGGCCATCACCTGCAGTCCTTCGATGTACTGCATGACCATTATCCCCATCTGGTCGATATCGATTTGTGGAGCACCATTAAATTTCTGCTGGCGCAGAATGTTTAGGCGTTTAGCATGGCGGGCGAGTTTGGTGATCCGGTTTCGGGCATATTGAACACCCGTAATGTCACAGTTGGTCTCCAGTGAGTCAAAGGTTCCTCCTTTGAAACGATCTTCTTGTGGATGTGCACTTCTCACTATCACTTTGAAACTCGTACAGGAACGATTTAGAAATTCCTGAAGTTCCAAGAAGTCTCCTTCGTCAAAATCCTCTCCACTTATGAAATAAAAATCCGGGACATTGAATCCGTCATCTTTGAGAATCTTGAGCAGTCTTGGTTTTTCAGGAATTCTGTTCATCTTCTTGATCAAAAGGCTGTTGATTTATTTTGTAAAAAAATATTGAAGATCACTGCAGAAACCCGATTTTGTTTTCTTATGTCTTTGAACCATTTTCCTGATTGAAAAACAAGTCCCCCTTTTCTAAATATCATCCCCAAACTGTCAGGAAAATGGGTAAAATTACGTGGTGGGCTCCATCTAAACTACTCAAATAACTTCAAGCGTTCTGATTTCTTGAACATCAAGTCCCAAAGGCTAAACCTTCAGAAGATAAACTGTGCAGCAAAAACTCTTTGTTTGAAAATTATTTTAAGCTTAAAATTAATCTTGGCATTCATGATGATTTTTTTAGGTTCTCATTTAAAAAAGCCTGATTTATTGGAGGGAAGGAAAAATGAAAGCAGTCTGTATCGGTGGAGGTCCAGGTGGACTCTATTTTGGCATCAGCATGAAGTTAAGGAATCCGGAACATCAAATTATTGTCCTGGAACGGAACCGTGCAAACGACACCTTTGGCTGGGGGGTGGTTTTTTCTGACCAGACCATGGAACGTTTACAGGAAAATGATCCACAAAGCGCGGATTGTGTCCTCGATCAATTTGCACATTGGGATGACATAGACGTTCACTACCAAGGCAGAGTCATCCGTTCCGGAGGACATGGTTTTTGCGGGTTGGGACGTCAGCGGCTATTGAATCTGCTCCAGAAACGTGCCGTCGAACTTGGAGTTGAGCTTCGATTCGAACAAGAAGCCAGCAACATCGACCGCTTTTCGGATGCGGACCTGATCGTTGCCTGCGATGGCATCAACAGTGCCATTCGCGATCTTTATGCCGAGCATTTCCGTCCTGATATCGATGTCCGGGCCAACCGTTTTGTCTGGCTTGGTACGCACAAGGTTTTCGAAGCCTTCACCTTCATTTTTAAAAAAACCGTGCACGGATGGATTTGGGCGCATGCCTACCGCTTTGACCGTGACACCAGCACTTTCATCATTGAGTGCACCGAAGAAACTTGGAAGGGTTCGGGCTTTGACCAAATGAGCCAGGAAGATTCCATTACTGCCTGTGAAAACCTTTTTTCGGAATATCTGGACGGGCACCGATTGATGAGTAACGCCAGGCATCTCCGTGGTTCTGCAATGTGGCTCAATTTCCGGAGGATCAGCTGTGAAAGGTGGTCACACGGTAAGGTGGTACTTCTTGGAGATGCCGCACATACAGCACATTTTTCGATTGGTTCTGGAACCAAGTTGGCCTTTGAAGATGCCATCGACCTCGCCGATGAACTTCACCGTGGCAAACCTCTTGATCAAGCACTCCTCGACTATGAGGAGTTGCGTCGAATTGAAGTCTTGAGACTTCAGAGTACCGCCCGGAACAGTACCGAGTGGTTCGAGAATGTAGAACGTTATCTGGATTTGGAACCGATCCAGTTTGCCTACAGTCTGCTCACACGCAGTCAGCGTGTGAGCCATGAAAACCTCAGACTTCGTGACAGGAACTGGCTGGAAGGAGTGGAAAAATGGTTTGCCGACAGAACAAATCACGGGAAGGGCCAAAAATCAACTCCACCAATGTTTGTTCCCTATCAAATCCGTGAACTGGAACTCTCCAACCGGGTCGTGGTCTCACCCATGTCGATGTACAGTTCCGAGGAAGGCATGCCCGGAGATTTTCACCTCGTTCATTATGGTTCCCGAGCTCAGGGCGGTGCAGGCCTGCTCTTCACCGAAATGACGGACATCTCTCCGGAAGGTCGAATCACGCCTGGTTGCGCAGGAATCTACAATGACAAACAGGTTGTAGCATGGAAACGGATCGTGGATTTCGTCCACGAAAACACTCCTGCAAAAATGGCGATCCAGGTAGGCCATGCGGGCCCCAAAGGGTCGACCAAAAAAATGTGGGAAGGCCTTGATCAGCCCCTGGAAAGCGGCAACTGGCCTCTCATGGGACCTTCTCCGGTACCGTATTCACCAGAGAATCAGGTCCCCCGGGAAATGTCCCTGGAAGACATGCAGCAGATCAAAGAGGAATTCGTCAGGGCAGTTGGAAGATCGGATGAGGCCGGATTTGATTGGCTGGAACTTCATTGCGCTCATGGCTATTTGCTGTCGATGTTCCTGACACCCCTCAACAATATACGAACAGACGAATATGGTGGCAGCCTTGAAAATCGCTTACGTTTCCCACTAGAAGTATTCCGGGCCATGCGCAAAGTGTGGCCTGAGCACAAGCCAATGTCCATCAGGCTTTCGGCCAGTGACTGGATGCCTGGAGGGGTTGATATTCATGAAAGTGTGAAGATGGCTAAAGCCTTCCATGAAGCAGGCTGTGACATGATCGATGTTTCCAGCGGGCAAACCCATCCGGATGCCAATCCAATCTACGGAAGAATGTATCAAACCCCTTTTGCGGATCATATCCGAAATGAGGAAAGAATCCCGGTGATGGCAGTCGGCAACATCTATGAACCTGACCACTTGAATTCGATTCTTGCTGCAGGTAGGGCTGACCTCTGCTGCCTGGCCAGACCCCATCTGAGTGACCCCTTCTGGACACTTCATGCAGCAGCGGAACAGGGATATGCAGAACAACCCTGGCCGGTTCAATACCTCTCTGGAAAACAGCAATTGGAACGTAATCTGGAACGGGCAGCTCAGTCAGGGCCCATCTAAAAAAAATGTGAGGATGTGTTCTTTGAGTCAGAAACCCTTGAAAGCTGGAAAGTCTTTTTGAAGAATTCAGAAGACAAAAGACCATTGCGCCTATGGCTCCGCTGGCTTCATTGTTCCACCATGATAGAGAACGAAGTTCGCCGCAGGCTTCGTGAAAGGTTTCAAATTACTCTCCCACAGTTTGACCTGTTATCCGCATTGGAACGTGTAGACCGCCCTATGACCATGTCTGAACTTTCGGAATACCTGCTTGTTTCCAACGGTAATGTAACAGGGGTAGTACGGCGTCTTACTGAAAAGGGATGGCTGAATCTGAAACATCAACCTGAAGATCGCCGGAAACAAACCGTATGCCTGAGTGAAAGAGGGAGACACACCTTCCTTGAAATGGCCCATGAACATAGGGATTGGATATCGACACTAATGTCCGGAATCCGTGGTCAGGAAGATGATTTTGGAGAATACTTGAAGAAAATCAGGTCCAGCCTTGAAAAACAATGATCCTGTATCATTCTTAAGAAAGGAGTAACCATGACTGCACACCACGATCTTTTCGTTCAACAGTTCCTCCCACAGAAGACCGAAATGCCAGATCTGATCAACCTGGAAACCTTCGGTTATCCTGAAATCCTCAACTGTGCAGAACCTTTACTGGATGATGCAATCAAAGAAGGAAATGGGATCAAAATAGCGGTGATTATGGATGAGGGTGAATGGAGTTATGCTGATTTGCAAAAAGACTCGAATCAAATTGCACGGGTTCTGGTAGAAGACCTGAATATGATCCCAGGGAATCGTGTCCTCCTTCGAGCTCCGAACAGTTATTCCATGCTAGCCGCATGGTTTGGAGTGATAAAAGCAGGTGGAGTTGCAGTTTCCACTATGCCGTTGCTGCGTTCCGTCGAACTCCAAACAATCATCAACAAGGCCCGTGTTTCCATTGCTTTTTGCGACAGCCGCCTCATGGAAGAACTGAAAAAAATCAAAAGCGGGAGTTGTCTGGAACAATTGGTCAGTTTCCGGGATGGGGAACTTGATGAACGGAAAAAAGGGAAACCCGTCGATTTTGAAAATCTTGCCACTTTCAAAGATGACCCCTGCCTGATCGCTTTCACTTCTGGAACAACAGGAAAACCTAAAGCTGCAGTTCATTCACATCAGGACATGCTGACCATGTGTCACGCCTACAGTCGTCAATGCCTTCAGCCGAATTCCGAAGACCGCTTCATCGGCAGTCCTCCGCTGGCATTCACGTTTGGCCTAGGTGGAATAGGTCTTTTTCCCCTCGACGTCAGGGCTTCCACCATTCTGGTGGAACAACCTGCACCTGACAAATTGCTCGAAGCTGCTTCACGACACAAAGCAACAGTGATGGTGACTTCCCCCACAGCATACCGTTTCATGCTCGGGAACATGGCAGACAAGATTCCGGACACTTTAGGTAAATGTGTTTCTGCAGGGGAAACTTTACCCCGGCCAACGTTTGTAGAATGGAAGGAAAAAACGGGCATCGAGATTCTGGACGGCATCGGATCCACCGAAATGCTTCACATTTTCATTTCTTCACGCAAAGATGCCCTCAAGCCCGGTTCAACAGGAGTTCCCGTTCCTGGGTACGAAGCAATGGTCGTTGATGAAACCATGAATCCTGTTCCCTCTGGGACCACAGGACAGCTTGCCGTGAGAGGCCCAACAGGCTGTACCTACCTGGATGATCAACGTCAGCAGAAATATGTCCGTAACGGCTGGAACCTTACCGGAGATGCCTACCAGATGGATGAGGATGGCTATTTCTGGTTTCAGGCACGCAGTGACGACATGATCATTTCAGGAGGCTACAACATTGCAGGTCCTGAGGTGGAAGCTTCCATGATGGGCCACACTTCCGTAGCCGAATGTGCGGTTGTCGGAATTCCGGATGATCAACGGGGAAGCCTGGTTAAAGCTTTTGTGGTGCTACGTTCAGGATTCGATGGAAGTGAAGAAATGACCCAAACCCTGCAGGATTTTGTCAAACAGACCATTGCTCCTTATAAATACCCCCGCAGCATCGAATATCGGGAAAGTCTTCCAAAAACCGAAACCGGTAAGATCCAGCGATTCAGGCTACGTCAAGAATAAGATCATGATGCAAATTCTCAATCCTCCTCATTGGCCCAGACCTAAAGGTTATTCCAATGGAATCGCCGCAAATGGACGTTTGGTATTTGTTGCGGGTCAGATCGGGTGGACTCCGGAAGGAATTTTTGAATCCGATGTTTTTTGGGAACAAGCCCGACAAACATTTTCCAACACGATTGCCGTACTTTCAGAAGCTGGAGCAAATCCAGAGCATATCGTGCGGATGACCTGGTTCGTGACATCCAGGCAGGAATACCTTGAGCAACAAAAGGAAATTGGTAAGGCCTACCGTGAAATCATCGGCAAGCATTATCCGGTCATGAGTGTCGTCGCTGTATCAGAACTGATCGAAGCACGGGCAAAGGTGGAAATTGAAACTACTGCAGTCATTCCTGAAAATTTTCTTCCAACAGCAAATGGAGAAATGTATCCCCAAAAAGACCATGAATAACCGAAGTATTCAGACACCTCAGCATTTCCAGTGGGAGCACTTGGATGGCCTGGGAGTCATCACCCTGAATCGCCCGGAACGTAAAAACCCGTTGACTTTCGATTCCTATGCCGAACTGCGTGACACGTTCCGGGACCTCTGTTACTCCGATGAAATCAAATCGGTCATCATCAACGGTTCCGGTGGAAATTTCTGCTCGGGTGGAGATGTTCATGAGATCATCGGTCCATTGACACAAATGAACATGAAGGAATTGCTGGAGTTCACACGGATGACCGGAGATGTGGTTAAAGCCATCCGAGCCTGTCCACAACCTGTGTTGGCAGCCATCGATGGCATCTGTGCCGGAGCAGGTGCCGCCATTGCCATGGCATGCGACCTTCGTTTTGGAACTCCTGAAGCCAAAGTCGCTTTCCTCTTCACCCGTGTCGGACTTGCCGGATGTGATATGGGTGCCTGCTCGATGCTGCCAAGGTTGATTGGGCAGGGCCGTGCTTCAGAACTGCTATTCAGCGGAAGAAGCATGAGCTCTGAAGAAGGAGCTGCATGGGGGTTTTTCAATCAAATCTTTGCCCCTGAAACATTGCTCGAACATGCCTCTGAATCTGCAAGAAAACTCATTGCCGGACCAAATTTTGCGCATTCCATGACCAAGACGATGCTCAATCAGGAATGGAACATGAGTTTGGAGCAGTCCATTGAAGCAGAAGCTCAAGCCCAGGCGTTATGTATGCAGACTAGAGATTTCAAGCGTGCCTTTGAGGCTTATGTGGCCAAGGAAAAACCTATCTTTGAAGGAAAATGATGCCGGATCGGAGTTATCTGGAATTGCCTTTTTTTTGAGAAACGCCATCGGCAACTTGCAGATGAGCTCGATGAATGGTGCAGGCATACCGAGTGGCCGGATCATGGTGGCACAGTCGAAGACACCGATGAAGGATGCCGTCAACGGGTTCAGATTCTGGCAGGAGGGGGGCTGGCTCAAGTGGTGTGTTCCCCAAGCCTTTGGCGGACGGACGGAAAAACTCGACGTCCGCTCCCTCTGTTTGATCCGCGAGACCCTGGCACGTTATGACGCACTTGCGGATTTTTCATTTGCCATGCAGGGACTTGGCAGTGGTGCTGTCTCCATTTTGGGAAATCCCGAACAACAGCAAAATATCCTGAATGCTGTTTCGGAAGGCAGGAAGATTGCGGGATTCGCCCTCAGTGAACCTGAAGCCGGCTCCGATGTGGCCTCCATGAAGGCTCGCGCTATACCAACTCAGAATGGTTGGAAATTGAACGGTGAAAAATCCTGGATTTCCAATGGTGGAATTGCTGACTTTTATACCCTATTTGCTAGGACTGGTGATCAGTCAGGTACATCTGGAATTAGCGCATTCCTGCTCCAGGCAGACAATCCTGGACTCTCCATTGCGGAAAGACAAGAAGTGATGGCTCCTCATCCTCTGGCCAGGTTGGAACTGAATGATGTCTTCCTCCACCAAAACACCCTGCTTGGCGAAGAAGGGAAGGGATTCGCCACCGCCATGGCCACTCTGGACATCTTTCGTCCCACCGTCGGTGCCGCAGCACTCGGTTTGCCAGAAGAGCTCTTGATGAAGCACTCCGGTACAGTGGCACCCGGAAAATGTATGGTCAGTCGATGCAGAAAATGCCTGTCATCCGAACCCGGCTCGGAGAGATGGACTTGAAGGTCGATTCGTCCGCCTTGCTCGTCTATCGTGCAGCCTGGGCTCATGATCAGGGAACAGGACGGGCTACCCGAGAATCCTCGATGGCGAAACTTTACGCCACCGAAAGTGCACAGCAGGTGATTGATGCGGCAGTTCAGCTTTTTGGGGCACGAGGGGTGGAAAAAGGAAATGCCGTGGAATCACTCTATCGTGAAATCCGTGCATTACGGATCTACGAAGGTGCCTCGGAAGTGCATCAGCAGATCCTCGGAGACCGGGCCATTCGCTCCTTCAATGAAGGTCTGGATGCCCGGAGGCTAAAAAAGTCAAGCCCTTCACCCTGAACCGGCATGACCCAGATCATTGATTCCATAGAAGCTGACGCTCCCTTATTCGATCCTAACAGCTGGAAACTTTCCAACTTCCAGACAGAACTTTGTGAAAAAGCACGCAAAATGGGTAGTGAATCCTTTGCTCCCAGAGCCGAAAAATGGGATCGTGAAGCCTCATTTCCTGTAGAAAATTATGAGGATTTGAAGAAAGAGGGAATGCTTGGGATCTGTATTCCTTCTTCAGAAGGTGGTATAGGAGCTGATTTCAAGTCCTACATGCTTGCTGCCGCAGAAATAGGGCGCTATTGCGGAACGACTGCTCTAACCTTTAACATGCACGTTTGTTCTTGCCTTTGGACAGGAGAACTGGCCGATTCCCTTGATCTCGATCAGCAGAAACTTGCTCAGCTTCATCAAGGCCGCTCTCTGCACTACCAGAGAATCCTGGAACATGGGGCTGTTTATTCACAGCCATTTTCTGAAGGAAATGCGGCAGCTGCGGGAAAAACACCTTTTGGAACACGAGCGACCAAAACTGACAATGGCTGGGTCATCAACGGGAAAAAAGTATTTGCTTCTCTCTCGGGCAACGCCGATTACTACGGAATTCTGGCCACGGAAGATAAACCCCGGTTGAGCCGAAAGGATACCCTATACATCGCTGTGCCCGCCAATCAGGAAGGTGTAGAAGTCACCGGAGATTGGGATCCACTCGGAATGCGTGGTACGGTTTCGAGAACTCTTCTGTTGAACAACGTAGAAGTTCCTGATGACGCTCAGCTCATGCCCTGCGGTCTATATCACGAAGCCGTGATGCGCTGGCCTCACATGTTCATGAGCCTGACTCCCACTTATCTTGGCATCATGCAGGGTGCTTTCGACTTCACCATCCGATATCTGCGTGGAGAAATTCCTGGCATGACCATCATCAGGCGCATGCATCCCGTCAAACAACATAGTCTGTCCCAGATGCGCATCATGCTGGAGCAATCTAAATCCCTTTGGTTTCAGGTCATATCTGAAGCTGGCCCGGACCCTTCGAAGGAAGAACGACTCAGGGCCTATGCCGCTCAATACACCGTAATGGAAAATGCCAACAACATGTGTCAGATGGCCATTCGAAGCTGCGGGGGACATTCCATGCTTAAATCCCTCCCTCTGGAGAGAATGTACCGGGACAGCCGCTGCGGATCACTGATGCTTCCCTGGACGGCAGAAATATGCCTGGAACGTCTGGGTAAGGAATCTCTCTACGAACCTGGAGAACAAGACCCTCTTTCGAACTAAGCCTTTCTTTACTTTTCTTACAGTTTTTCCTAAGGTTTCCGCGAATGCATGAATAAGGTAGGAACCTGCTTTCAATTCAAGTTTTTAAAGCATGCTTAACGACCGGATCGAGGCGAAATGGATCAAGGCTTTCGCACGAGTCTTTGAACTTTGCGGAGCCTCTTCAGATCAGCCAGTGGCGTTGGTTTCAGAAACCCAATCCCGTGAACTGAATGTTCATTTGGCGGAACTCGCCCTCTTGAACCTTGGAACCCAGCCCTTCTTCCTCAAACTTCCGACCCCTCCACAAACAGTTCCGGTTCCGGTCAGATCCACCGGGGCCTCGTTGGTGCTCGCAAATCAGACGAACCTGTTGAGGCTTCTGAAAGACACTCCGCTGATTGTGGACTGTACTCTGGAAGGTTTACTCCATGCCCAGGAACTTCCGGAAATCCTCTCGGGTGGCGCGAGGGTTATGATGGTCAGTAATGAACATCCTGATGCTTTAGAGCGTTGCATGCCCCAACCCGGACTCGAGGAGAAGGTCAGGATGGGTGCAAAAAAAGCCCGTCAATGTAGCTTGATGACGGTTACTTCGGAGGCAGGAACGGATCTCCGGATCGATCTCAACGATACTCCTGCCCTAGGCAACTGGGGTTTTACCACAAAACCTGGAACCGTGGCCCACTGGCCTGGAGGAATTGTGGTCAGTTTCCCACGCAAA